>Ga0228711_1005239_pt1 | contig 19790 bp, 7 predicted proteins | sample MedpolnodulmetaG_2_FD_177996 | JGI IMG/M metagenome (GOLD analysis project Ga0228711, IMG submission 177996) | Root nodule microbial communities from Medicago polymorpha collected in Santa Monica, California, United States - brown nodules | ecosystem: Host-associated > Plants > Roots > Nodule... | reverse complement strand
AGATCTTGAAAGAAACTTGTCCATGGTGGAACATATGGAGCACGTGGTCTATATTAGAATTTGTCCTACATCTGACGTGTCATCACTTAAAATCTGATTGGCTGAATTAAACGACTGCACCGAAGAAGTCAATTGTCCGACTTCACCATAGAAGCTCCCTTTTTCTATTTCCCCCTACTTCTCTTTCTTTCTTTAATTATTTTTTGTTTTCCTTTTATATTAAAAAAACGTGCAGGATTATGCAAATGTTGATTTTATGTATCTTTATTTATGCAGTATGAAGAGGCTGATTCTATCTTGACCGGTCATGAACCTCCGATTGTTTTTGCTAAAGTTGATGTTACTGAGTCCAAACAATCTCTATTAATGCATGTGGCTGCTTTAATTTACCATTTTGTATTTCATAACATTTTACAAACTGTACTTGCTTTCGCTACATTTTCTAGTCCAAAACACACAACATTCTTTAACAGTGCGGTTTGTTGTCCACTTGTTTTCTATTCATGTATAATTAATCATTGATAAATAAAAATTTAAAAAGTAATTTGGCAGGCAATCTTGTTCAAATCAAAATACCGTGAAACTGCTGAGCAATACAAAATAAATAAATAGAAATTAGCTTTCTTATTATCAGAGATGTTAGGTCTAGTCAAGGTGCCTTCCAGGTTTGTATCAAATTAAAGTATTTAATATTTAAATATTTTGAAGTTATTCTTGCTTATTATTAATATTTGACATTGTGAACGTTTTTTCTTGGTAGTATTTTCGACTAAAGGAAGACCAAATACCTCTAATTATTTTTCAAAATAAAGAGGGTAAGAAGTTTTTAAAACCTAATTTGGATCTTGATCACCTTTGAAGTTGGTTGAACTTGAAGACATACAAGGTAAAAACTCATTTCTCTTAATAGCATATTGCCTTTGGCTACTTTAATTTAGCACCTTTTTTGTGGGATATTTGATTTTGTAAACTCTTTCGTTCAAGATATTTAATATTTTATGATGACAACTAGGATACCCATGGAAGAATGGTGGATAATTTACCTCAACTAATGAACATTCATCTTTTTAGATGGTATCCATGAACTATCTTGACCCCACCAATAAATTGCTCATTTTCATTGGTTGGTGGGTAAATTACCCACCATTATTCAAAGGTAATCTAGAAAAAACTTGTGGTTGTTTGTCTTGAAGAATTTAGATTTTATCATACATTCTTTTTCATGATTGAAATCTTACCCCATTTGTCAAGTTTGAATATAGGGTTAAATAAGTTTTTCGTCCTTATAAATATAGCGAATTTTGATTTTAGTCCCTAAAAAATTAAACTGAATGTTTTCATCCTCACAAATTTTTTTATTTTGTTTTTTGTCCTTAATGGTCATTTTATGTTCATATAAATGGCAAAATTATAACTCTTTTATGTTCAAATTGTATCCATGTTATGCCCGTTTATTATATTCGACATTTATATATTCATATTATATTCAAAAAATGTCAAAAACACGTTAAAATTATATCCATTAAGGACCAAAAACAAAATAAAAATTTTTGTGAGGATGAAAACATTCAGTTTAATTTTATAGGAACTAAAATCAAAATTCGTTATATTTATAGGGATGAAAAACTTATTTAACCCTTGAATATATTCCTGAAATTGACAATAAACCTGATAAAGTTATAGTTGGGGAAACTCTTTGGACATAGATTTCAACTCAAAGGAAGAATGGAATAATTATCATTTAAAAATATTATGTTCTAAATTGTGCTTGCCTTCTTCTCGCTTCACTTTAAAAGTTTTTTTTTAAGCAAAACAAATGTTAATTAATATTACACTACCATTACTTCAACTTATCGGATGTTAGATAATGTTAACACCTATCTTCAAATTATTTTTTATGTTGAGTACGTAAGTAAATGAAGCAACATAAAAAATGATATGGAGATAAGTGTCCGACATTACTTGTTTTTGATACATCAAGTAATTGTTGTGTTGTATTAATTATCATTTGCTTTGTTTTTTTAATGTTAATTCATTCATTTTTCCAACATTAAAATATAATATAACTTGCTTTGTCATTTTCTACAAACCCTCTCACATCCAAAAAAGAAGAAAATTACAACCCCTTTCCATATCTATCATGCACACCACCAACATCCTAGTCACTCTCCCTTTCCCTCCGATGAAATCTCGAACCATCTCACTCTTTAAGACTCGGTAGAAACCACACAAAGCTTTAAAGTTAGATCGAGACACAAACAATGGCAAAAGCATATGTGATGGTAGATGTCATAGTGAAGTTTATCATATACACGACATGACCAATGACGACACCCATAAATAAAATCAAAAGCAGTATATTTGATAGCCCAAACATGATGGTAGAAATTAGATCAATCTCTCCTTGTTTATCTACTTTTGGAGGCTATCAGATTCAGATCTAAGGGGAAGAAATCATTTTTGGTTGTTCCATTCCCTTTTATATTTTATTTTTTTTCTTATTTTTCTCAATATTTTTGTAGTTTGATTTCCATATTTTTTATTCTTTCCAATTTCATGTGTTCTTATTTTTTTTGTTGATTATTGTTGTGCTGATTCTTATACTAATTGTTGTTGTTTCTAAGATCTCGAATAGGGCGCATGTTGCTCAATGTCGTTCTGGAAGGACTTGAGTATTGTTGTATGGGTTGTTCTTCATAACAAGATGATCTAGCATAGCCACTAGCGCTTCATAAACTTGCAGGCGTGAGAATTTGAAGTTTTTTTTTGAATTTATAAAGCCTTTGGATTACTTCTCTAGAATGGCGACATAACTCATTATCTTGATAATCGTCATAGAGTGCAGAAGAGGAAACTCGTCACAAGACGAAAACTAGATAAAACGGAAGACAATAATTATAATCCATGATTAAAAGAAACAATCAGGGCAAATAAAAAAGGATAACAATTATGATAAGGTTAAAAGGGAAAAGATAACATATAGAAAAAGGTTAAAGAAGGAAAAAGATCAAAGGGAAGGGAATCAATGATTCATGAAGATGAATCTTTCCACCACACTTAATTATTATATATAGAAAAAGATATCAATTTTGTCATATATTATGATAAAATATTTTTGACAACTAAGATAAAAATAAACTTTTTTAATAGAGCAATGCTATACGTCGCGAGCAAGAGTATCACAAGAATTTCACGAATTTGTTTTATATCTTTCTATAACACTAGACACTAGTTACACTTCTATACTATAAGACTATTAAGTACCGAACACCGCCACATTGTTAATTGCATAGGGCTTCTAAAATTGATATTCACTAAAAGTATATGATTGTTTCATGATGTCCATAGATAAACAAAGTCAAGTTTATGGAAAATATTATTAGAATGCAATTAGAAAAGAAATGTAGCAAACCCTCTTTGCTACCATCATCACGAACCAAAGGTGATTCCAAAGAGTTACAATTCTCCACAAGTTTCAACTTTCAACGAAACACCATCAACCACACTTACCAACGTTTTTCAAAGAAAGAGTAAGAATTATCAGTTCCTTGGCATCTTAAAAGCTTCAGTTTCCTAAAGTTTTTGCTTCTCTTCTATAGCAAAATAATCTTTACGGGGTACACCCTCAAAATAAGAGGAAAGTGCAAAGGAGAAAAGAAGGTCGTTGTTTCCTTGGTTTTTATTATAATGATGTTATTTTTATTTTAATGGGTTTTTTTTATTTCTAATTAATAATTTAAATTCCTACTGCAATGGTGTTGTAACTATTTTGATGACATTTAATATATTTTTTTTATAGATAAACAAAATGATAAATAACTATTAAACTCACACACAAAAGTGGAGGAATCGAAATTCAAATCTCAATACGTTTGCCTCCTGAGCCAAGACTTGTGGAAAATTTAATATATTTTTAATTAATAATTTAAATAATAAAATAAAATAAAATGGATAAAATTGTAAAGTTAATAATTTAAATGAAAGATAAAATTGAAAGTAAAAAAGTCATCACAAAATTATCATGTATCCATATATGTATAGTCTAATTTTATTTTTTTGAAGGAGGTAATCATAGTCTAATCGTTGATTTCAAAAAATAATTAGTAAAATAAACCCTATGTTGTTTTTTATTTTATTTGATAATAATTTATTTTCATTTTCTTAGCATCCATCAAAATAAAAAAATGGGATTATAAGTTAGAGGCACACACACCATAAACTTCAACTTCAACGGTTCACCCACTCCCCCTTGTTGTAAAGTTGAAGGCGGAGGTGCCATTATTGCCACAAAACCAGAGATTCGAATTATGATAGGAGGCATAACAATTACTTCAACACTCTTTCCATTCACGCGCCCCACGCGCTTCTTCTTCTCACCCACTCTTAAGCTTCAATTTCGTCTTCGTCGAGCTTCTTCTTCTTCAACGACATTCCTTGACACCAATCCAACAGTAATAGTTTTGCTCCTTCGTCAAATTCACAATCTCTTATTAATTATGTGTGTCCCAGTGTTAGTCACGTGTTGGTGTCCGACACTCATAAATTATTATTGGTGTACGTGTCGTGCCCATGTCTGTACTTCATATTATTATATAGATATTAAAACACATTCATATCTGTGTAGTTCGTCAAAAAAGCATGTTGATTAAGGAATGTGATTTTTTGTTAAGGATTCCATTGTAGTGGAGAAGGAAGTTACTAAGAGCAGCAATTCTTTGGCTTGTCCTGTATGTTATAACTCCTTGACATGGACCACTGATCCTGCTTTATCAATGTAAGTTGGTTAAGATGAAAATTAATTTTAGTTAAAAGTCAATTTAGGATAAAATAGTTTATATTTCTGTGAATGTGAGTTGATCAATAAATTTGAGTTTGCATACAAAAACTACAAATCTTAAGTTCAAGTTGGAACTTGTTATAGAAGCAAAATCAATTCTAGTTAGTAACCACCAACATACGAAAATTAATTGTAGTTTTTGAATGAATTGATTTTAGTTTAAAGGGAGTTGAGTTTGAATACGTTCATGTAAAAGTGACTTGAACGATAAATTTGACTGTAAAAGTTACATTTGGAGTCAAAACCTACAATTATAGCTTCAAGTTACACTTAATAGCATTCAAACATGTCAAAATCAATTATAAACCTTTAAAATCAATTTTGAATTATCCAAACTTGGAACCAAACATACACTTAGATGGGTGGATTTGGCTACTTTTGTTATGCTTGTTAACTTGTTTATGTTTCTTCATTGGATTGGTTAATTTGATGCAGAGATACTATTTCTGGATCTAGTTTACAATGTAGCACCTGTCAGAAAACATATACCGGTGACCAAACACATCTTGAACTCACGACAATAAGTAATGCTAAGAACTATGGTGAATCCATGCCAGCTTCCACTGAGCTTTTCAGGCATGCATGTTCCCTTTATTTTTTTTCCTTTTTAATCTTTAATTGTATTTGGTCATTTTTTTGAACTGTGTATGTTGGTGATACTGATAGAAACTAAAAAGGTTTGAAGTACCAATACAAGCAAAACCAAGTATTGAAAATCTTTGTACATATGAGCTAGCTACTGAACTGAGTCTTTGCCCCAATTATATGTGCATATGATTGAATAAATAGATCAATAATGTTAAGTCTAAATGGATATACCATATAGTATCTAATGAGTTTTGTTTTGTATTTGTGGATTGCAATGATTTTTCCAAAAAGAAAATCTTGGAGTTAAGATACATTGCATTCGCAATGGCTGTTGCCAAATACACCGGCAGTGTCGAGTATAAGGGTTGTTGCATTATAACTAGTAATCACCACATTATTTTTTGTAAGGAGTTTGAGAAACAATTTTAGGTACTACATTCATCTTTTAATCATGTTCCTGCATTTGGTATTCAGTTTTAGCAATTTTAAGTACCACTTACATAGATACAATAAAACATTGTTCTGAGCATAGATATTAGATATAGTGCTCATATGAAAAATTTGTTAACAAACGACACACTGCTGCTTAACAGTATAATTTGTTGTCTTATGTTGCAAACTTGAATTTGAAACTCACTTGCCACTTCTGTACATAACAGTTGTTTGTTGAATCAGGACGCCGCTGGTATCATTTCTCTATGAGAGGGGCTGGCGTCAAACCTTTTCTGTATGGGGTGGTTTTCCAGGCCCTGAGAAAGAGGTTAATCTAATGTCTCAGTTTCTAATGACCAACTCCCTCTTGTTTGACCCACATTTTTTATCCTTTCAATGTGGCTTCTTATGCATAAATTGGTTGTTTTATCTTTTACCTTCCACTTTCTTAAATAGGAATATTACCCAATTGGAAGAACTGTGATTCTTGATATTCGTTATATAGGTCCATTAAGAGTTTAGAGGAGCATCATAAACTGATTCAATAACTCAACAACTACTTATGCTAAGCAGCGACCAGGTTGATGCTTAACTTGTTAGTATTTGTTATAAGATAAAACATTGAGCTTATCGATCTAAGTTGAAAGTAATTTATCTGAACTCTGTAAGCTATTTTTCGTAAGTACATCCAGCTACAAATTAGCTCATGTAAGCCCCAACTTAGCTCATGGATATCTCTTGAGAGCTATACCATTCAGTTTGACTTGATTACAGTTTGGCGGTTGATTAGAAGAACATGAACTTGGAATTGGTGTTGCAATACATGTTGAAATTTGTTAATTTTTTTAATAGATTTGTCTTCTACATCTTGCCTGTCATATGCACTCCTAAAGAAATATTAAAATTATCTTGTTGAGGCATGAATTATTGGGTATCTTCTGTCATTTCCGTTTCATGTATTGTGGCAACTAGTCACCCCTTCTATTGAATTTGACTGCAGTTTGAACAGATGAAGGGTTTCCTAAAACCAGTATTAGGGGGAAATATCATCGATGCTAGTTGTGGAAGTGGATTGTTTTCAAGATTATTTGCAAAAAGTGGACTTTTTTCTTTGGTTGTGGCTCTGGACTACTCAGAGAACATGTTGAGGCAATGTTACGAGTTCGTTCAGCAGGAAGATAACTTTCCAAAAGAGTACACAAATTTCTAAATCAATTTCAATTTTATCATATTGAACCCGATGTTTTAATTGAACTGTTCAAAACAAATCTTTTATTCATTTTACATTTATATTTCATAGATATTTCTGTTGCTAGGAACTTCATCTTGGTTAGAGCAGACATAGCTAGACTCCCTTTTGTTTCGAGTTCTGTTGATGCTGTGCATGCAGGAGCAGCTCTTCACTGTTGGCCTTCACCATCAGCTGCTGTGAGTGAATAATCATTAATTAATATTTTGATTTTATATGAAAATGCTACTATTTTATTTGTGTGAATATCATTTGAAATGGTTTGATACCAATAATTTAAGCATGAAGAACATGTTTCGTGATTTTAATGATGATGAATGATTTAAAAACTAAACTACTTATGGAAAGTTACCGTAACATTTCGGATAAGTTACTTCAGTTGATTTTCACAGTGCATTTGCACAGTTTTGTCATTCCGTTTAGCTTTGCCTCACTTCCTTTCCTCTATAATTTCCATGACCTAATATTGCAGGTAGCTGAAATAAGTCGCGTTTTACGACCTGGAGGTGTCTTTGTTGCAACCACCTACATACTGGATGGGCCTTTTACCGCTGTTCCATTTTTAAGTACATTGCGTCAGGTATAAAACTTGTGCCATATTTGGCATGCTTGTTGGAATTGATAACCTGAGTGAAAGTAAGTAGAGCTACTTTTCCAGTAGATAAACTCACTAAGTTAATCCACCAAAAAAAAAAATAGGCCATTTTACATACCCTTTAAAATACATGAGATATTTTGACATCAATTTAGTCAAAGAAATTGAAATCAATTTAGTTTCTCATTATAGGAAGTTATCATTAACTTTGTCCTTCAACTAAAGGAAATAACACCAATTTTGTCTCGCATTCGTAATGTCTACACTGAAAAATGATTTTGATATTACTTACCAAGATTGTGAGGCTAAATTGATATCACCTGTCTTTCAAGCAACAAAGGGACACCAATTCAGATTCAAAGTTATACCCTATATGTCAAACATGAAAAGGGATGTTTACTCTATAATAAATTTATTAGTTTTTTCAGTTCTATCGAGTTTTGAATAGTGGCCAATTTGTTTGTCATTTTAGACTATAAATCAAGTATCAGGGATCTATACCTTTCTCTCTGAACGTGAACTTGAAGCTCTCTGCAAGGTGTGCGGGCTGGTCGGATTCAAATGCATTAGAAATGGGCCTTTTGTGATGATTTCTGCTGCAAAGCCTAAATAAGGTTTGAGTTTCCTGGTGCTCTCTGTGCTGCCTTCAAAACATTACTAAAGCCTTTATTTCTTGACATTATCGTTTATTTAAATTGTTTGCAGATAAAAAAAGCTGCATGTTGATCTGTTACAAGCGTGGTTTCACTTAGTACATAAAGATAAGCTTCATTTAGAAAAATGATATTTAGATTCATTTTTTCCTTAGATTATCCGCATGCCATAAGTTGGGAAGATCATCATTTCACTTGGAAAAAGTGGTGAGTTCGACATATGGTGAAAAGAGTGTCCATTCATAATGACGCGTGAGAAATTTTAGGCAAAATTTATTTGTAAATATCACAGTACCTCCATTTGACCCTTCTACTTTATTGTGTTTTTTTTTCCTTATGTATTTGAGGTATCATGAACTCATCACAATTCTGTAACTTGTAATTGAAGTAATAAAGTATGCTTTATCGTTCAACTAATTAAATTTAGCATATAAGCAAGGGAAGTTCTTCCCTCAAACAAATTAAGATAAAACTGAGGCCTTTTACAGTCTATTCTTACTCTGCCTTCATCATTCATCAAGATCAACATTTCTATCTTCTGATTCAAACTCTCCATAAGTGAACTAGCTGTTAAGAGAATTGCATAAGGCTTGGTGTGTTTACACAAGTATTCCTCAGAAAATAAGTCCCTAGAATAATATATATTTGATGGAAGGTAAGTAAAGCCAGTTTATGAATTATTGTACAATGATCAAACTTTGATATAAGTCGAGTTCATTCTCTTAACCACTTACTTTCAATCTCGTGATTACATAAGGCTTCACTTTCATTTGAAGAAAAGTCATCATAAAAAGGAAATTTTGCAAGACAGAGTTGGGGGTTTAATTATAAAGAGAATAAAGTCTCCCTTTTGTACATGAAAACAATTATGAAACCTAGTTTGATACATTAATAAAAAGCATATTTTAGTGCTTGGGAAAAATAAATCAGGTCACCATAGTTCTTTTGTTCAGTTTTCAACCGGAAACATTTTTGTTTTGTTTTGCTAAACAGTGATTTTGTTAAGGTGACTGTCCACATGTTGGTACGAAGACCATGTGTAACATGTTCAAATATATAAGACGACAATTTGGTCCTCAAATCAGATTTGAAGTTGACATTTCTTGTGAAGCAACAAATTCACTTTTACTGCATTTGAAGTCCCTAAATTAGGACATTTCTTTTGAAGGAATAAATTCACCTTTACTGTGTTTATGCATGATGAGGAGTGAAGTTAGATCACAGACTTCTCCATCAACTTTTTTTTTAAATGGTAAATGTCAATAATTAGTTGTAAGATTAATATTTACTCTTTCGTTCGAGCTTAAACTGAAGATCTCCAATAATTCAAGGACAAAAATAAAGAAATAGAGAAAACTCAAGAACAGAAGGAAAGGTAGAGAAATAGATAAAACTCTTTAATGTTATCAAAGAAGACTGATGTTATTGTTTGAATGCTTCAATGTTTGAATGCCAAAACATTTGGTGGTGAGTCCTATTTATACTATTCATAGAAAGATCTAGAAGCATTAAATGCTACTAATTTATTACAAGAAATATCTAGAAATACTAGTATTGGGTTCATGTAACTAGAAAGTTCTAGAGATATTAAGATGTTCCGACTACGTAGCGCTTAGTCGTTTATAAAACATTATCTTACTCACATCACAAGATATAACTTTATTTAGTAGTATTTTTGAAAGTTCTTCCGAATTGTGAAAGTTCCATAGTGTTCTCTATCATTCTCCATTATTCTCTATCATCCAATTAATATCCAGTTGAGCTACCTAATCCCCTTAATTGCTTCCAACTATGAATGTGACATTGACTTAGAGCTATTCAAGTGTTTTACTCCGAAAAATATCGATGCTCCTAAATGTTGATCTAAACTTTGCAAACACAAATGAATTCTAATAGACTTTTCTTTGGGTGTTCATCATGTAAGGTAGTTTTATTTTTGTTGTTCTTTTTCAATGATTGATTTTTATCATTGCAAAGCAGATGCATTTTCACTATTGAATGTGGAAGTGTGACCTAGGTGGGGAAAATTAGGTTTTTTATTTATGTCACGGATCAAATCTGGTTTATGTTATTTCTTTTTCCCTTATCCGGAGAAGAATTATAACACCCCATGTTTTAGTTATATTTTGTTAAGTCATTTACGAGTCTATGTCATATTTGATAGATGTTTAGATACTTTTTTTTTGTCAAGATGTTTGGATACTTTAACATCAATATAAGATGATTGGAAACCATGTAGCAGTTGTTTACAAAAGCTAATCAATTAGAATGACTACTCTAACTGATTTCAAGTAGACTAATTGATCCTATTTTTACTACACCAATCGATTAGACATCCTTGCTAACCCATAAGTGCAGCCTATTTTGAAACAAAATTTGATTTTTTTTTTTTAACTCTTTTTATGATCACAAACCTTAAGTCTATTTAAACACTTTTAAGCCTTAATCTTCTTATATCTTACATTTATGAGAAAACTATCTTGATGAATCACCTTGACACTCTTAAATCCTTCATCTTTCAAATTTCTTTTGTTGCTAAAGCGGCTGTACTAAACCAAGGTTTGTTCCAGGATCATTTTTCACCGTTCATAATTCTTTCTCATTTGATAAATGTTATAAATTAGTTTTGTTTCTATTTCTTTTCATAATTGTTTAAGTTCTATTTAATTGTTTGAATTAGTTATGTTATTCTATTTAATTGTTTAAGTTCTAGCCAACAGGGAGCATCTCTTACGTCAAACCATTATGTGATTTCATATTTTTACCAGTTAAGATAAAAAGTGAGTTTGACTCTCTAGTTTAATGGATAAATCGAGCAAGTAATTTAAATAGGGATGTCTCATATGATCCAAAGGTCTCACACAACTAATATTTTAAGGGCAATGTTAACCAGTGCCCCCAGGGCACCGGTTAGCAACACCCATGTTTTAATTAGTTCTGATGTGGAAACATCAAGTTAGGTTATTTGGTTTGTGTGAAATATATCATCTCTCATTATTGCCAAATTAATTAACAATGAATCGATTAATTGATGAATATGTTGATATGCGTTTGACGATGATTGTCCTATTTGTGTTGACATTCTTATTAAATATGCGATCAAATGTGATAAACATGTTATGACCATGCTATGTTGATGAATGATTTTGTGTGATTTGTTATGTTTGTGCTAAATTGTTATGCAAGGAGGAAGCAGACCCCGGTAAGGCGCGTGAGACTTGCCTTCAGCGTAACAACAACGTCCATGCGTCCATAAAGGATAGATGACTTTCTAACCAAAAAACAAATGCAACCAAATACTTCTAAGGTGGACACGGAGCTCCAAACAATGATTCTATAAATTATTCAATACAGACCTGGCCCGTAAAAAAATTAATGGTTCGTAACAACCATTGGTCCGCTCACAAGACAAACCATATTCTGACTTCGGCAACCAAGATTTTGAACTAGGTCAAGACCCATTTACTCAATGGATCGGGTCACCTTAAGCAACTAGCGCTCAGAGAGACCATGATGTGGACTTGCCTTAAAATGCTTGATCATGGTCGTGTGTGTTAATTTGGACCGTCTAAACGGGATCCAAAGCTAACTTGATCTGATCTGTCCACATGTGTCCTCCTAGGACAATATTTCGAATAAGGGTTAGAAGGAGCAACAACCTAATTCATCACTCTGAAGGCTTAATCATGACCTCCTTTCACATACACGTTTTTCTACCCTAAAATCCTTATATATTCAGCACATTCTTACTTAATCGTCGAAGTGTTTTCAAATACATGACCTCTCTTCGAAAAAGAAAGAAGATACTTATCAAAGTCCGGCTACCCAAAGTCGTCTGCAATACCACAAGACCAAAGATCTCACGTCCTGGATCCATAACCTTTCTTAATACTCTTGTGATTTTTGTTAGAGATTGTTATATTAAGTGACGTATGGAGTGATACTTTTGCAACATTTATTTATGTTTGTCACCTAAATCTATCTCTGGTCAAGAAATGGAATGTTTATAACTTTTTTTTCGGTGCATACCTTGTGCTTGGACCTGGATCATCTATTGTCACACTCTCATGCTACCTTTCATACTTCACTTTATGCCTCTATCTCTCTCATCTTCATCTCTTCATTTTTAATCTTCACTTTCTCTCTCCTAACTCACCAAATCAATGGGATGTAGTGCTGCTGGCAGCAGGTGATCCAAACTCCTTGTGCTTGTTGGCTATTTGTTCTAATAAAATATTTTCTTTTGCCTAAGAAAAAAAAAGAGAGACTGGGCCATAGAGGAACTGACTCGTATAAATGTGAACGGAATACTTCATCAATTTCGGATTGGACTAATGATCTAATTACTTGCTAATTAATGCTGAATTACAACGATGTTTGTTCTTGGAGTTAGTAACCATAAGCATTATCTTAACGTACCGGTATGGCTACGTTATAAGAATAGCCAATTGACCTGTACAATTATTATAAGAAAAATCATGATTCACATTTTTTTATGGACTCATTTTTATGAATATTAAGTGGCTAGTTTTAATTTGTTAAAACTCTAGATAATGTATTGATGTGTCAAGTGATTAGTACCACTTTGTTGTAGTAGTTATTAGTCAACAATGATCCATTCATTTGTTGTTTTTTTATGACAATAATAACGCTAAAGAGAACATGTGTTTAATTAGTATATGGTTGAGAGTTGAGCCTTGAGAATTTGGTATTGATGCCTATAATTGCACACGAATGCACTTCAGCTTTTTAAATATGTGGTTCTTGAAAAGAAAATAATTTATAGAAAGAGATAGGAAGGAGAATTAAGTGATTTAAATAATTGATGGAGCTTAGCAAATGTATTAAGGAGTTGGTTCAATGGATTGTATGAAACCAAACAAATGAATACAAAAATTTCACCTTAATAATATTATAATCTCTCGTGTCTTTTTCTTTCTTCCCCACCCTCCTACTCTCTTATATTTTTTTGCATATAAATAGACCCACCACAAATTATTATGATGGGCACCGACGACAATGCTATATTCTTTGTTTTGTTGCTTGTCTAGTCTACCGTCTATGTTAGGTTTGAACTTGAGAATGGCCTAAAATATCCATAAATTCCTTTATTGTTTTGACGCATGCCTGTCTATGGGACTACAGGGCTACAATCTGTCTCTTACTGCCTTCATCATCTTGAGGTTTTCAAAATGACTTGAAAATACCCGTCCAAAATGCATGAATGTGATGAATTTAGGATTTTTCAAATCAACTAAGGACATCTAAATCGGAAACTTATCAGCTTATGGATTGTGTAGTACATGCTTTGCTTTTGCCAAAAACTAATTTAGAATTAAGAGTTTGTTTGGTTTAAGATTCTTTTTTTTCTTATTTTTATTACTCCCTATAACATAGTACATTGTTTCATTAAAATAGTTAGCCAGTAAAAACGGTAACCAAATTAATTATCCTTATTTTCCCCTAGCTCATTTATTTATTGATATAATCCCCATAATTTATTTAACTATATATAGTAATAACAACTTTATTTGCTTTACCAAAAAAAATAAAAATTGCAATCATGTCTTATTATTTTATTTTTTTTGTAAACGGAGTATAAGTATCACCAAAAAATCACACATACAACTGCAAGGTTTCGGGTTTAAATTCGGATGAAATTGTTCAGTCTAACAATATCGACAAATAGTGAACTACTAGACCATACAAAGTCCTTTCTCATTATTAGCTATACTAAGTGTTTACTTTTTTTTCCCTAAGCCAGGAGTAAGGACAAACATTAAAAGGAAGCGACGACATCCCAACTAGGTTGGCACCTCGAGGTACCTCCATCCTATGCCGCCAAGCTCGATCAAAATTTTATTATAAAAAGGGGGAAAAGATATACAAGAGGGGGGACTAGGCCAAAACCCTCAAAATAACAAGAAAGAAATAAAAATAAACGGAAACAAATAAAAACAGCTGCCTAAGAAAACCTGTAATTAGGCATTCCACAACGGACCCTAAAGAAGTCAGCCTGCTGATGTAATATTTTTGTACGATCAAAATTAAGTATTATATGTATTGTCTCCTCAGGGACTAGTGCGATATCACAGACCGTTCAACACCGATTATCATTTTAAGTTAAAAAAGTAGTTTGTTCGTTTGCTTAGAATCTAGTTAACTATGTTGTAAGATTAAAATTCGAGATTAATAAGGCGTGAAACTTGTTAGGATTAAAGTTCCTTGATTAAGCATTACACGTAACCTAAAGATCATGCATGGATTCTAGCTTTTCTTTGATATTACCATGTACCCCTCGTCAATATCATTCGTGTCCAAATAATATTGTGACTTCAATTGTATCGTTTAATCGTCGATGTCACACACTATTAAACGATTCAAGAGTCGTTCTTATCATTCAATCGACGATTTCTTAATCTATTAAATGATAAGAAAGCATTATGTTTGGATACAAAGAGTGGTTATCTAAACATCAATTCCATGTCTAGAATTCATGTTTGGATAGAGGATTATTCTAAACCTAGATTCAAAAGTATTTTTCAATCACAATTAAATCAAACATAAACAATAAAGTGCAAGAATAATCTAAATATCAAATCAAATGCTAAAACCATACATTTATAGATCAAAAGATTACATGTTTAGCTAAGATCAAGTACCTCTAATCCCAACAATGGAGATTTAGCTACTCATTGTCATGGAAGCTTTGCAAGAATGAATTGAAATGGAAGGATTCATTACAACTTTGTGATTTCTCACCAACGAGGAAGAATCCACCTTCTATCACTCTCACTCTATGAAGAACAAGCCATATCTCTCTCTCTAAAGCTAATGCAAGATATTCTATGAGATTCTCCCTGAAAAACTAAGACTCGTTTCATGAAATGATTAAGGGCTATTTATAGAAATTCCAATCTGCATCAACTCGCCTCGCGAGTTCCTTCACTCGCCATGGCGAGTTGAGGTTCCTTCACCGGTGGGTTTGTGTCACGTCATCTTTGAGGAGTTTAGCCGCCCTAGCTCGCCTCGCAAGTAAATGCACTCGCCATGGCGTGCAAAACTATGCTTCTGCCTCTGCTGGCTCTTTGATCACTCGCCATTGCGAGTTAGGGGCGAGTTGGAGGCGAGTGAATATGCTTTCCTGCCTTTGCTTGCTTTTGCTACTCGTCATTGCGAGTTGGAGGAGAGTAACTCCATCTTTCTGCCTTTTTATACTTTTTTCTTGTTTTTCTTCTTTGCTCAGTGTCTTGAGTTAATTTCCTGCACAATTGGGTAAAGTAAGATAAATAAAGCGTAAAAGGGTCATAATCACCTATCTCTCGGCTTTTCCCTTAATAACTTGCAAAACAAGTAACAAAAGTGCCTTAAATATTCATTTGAATTACTACTTTCTGGCACTTATCACCTGCAAAGCCTGGGGCAACATTGAGAACCAAATCATGCCCTGAAGGGAATGACCCATATTAGCTAACAAATCAGCGCAACAGTTACCTTCTCTAAAAATATGTGAAGAATACCATATGAAGGAACTTGCGCAAAAGTAATCAAATGTTCAGCCAAAAGAAATAACAGCAGGTTTATGAGACAAATAAAAAAAAATTAATGCAATTTTCGTGTACGTATTACCAAAATTGCGGGCATTCCAATTGAAAACATTCATTGATCAGTTGGAGAAGGATCCCCCCATATCGGGTTCTACACGGCGGCTTCCCTATCTGAAGTTGTTTTCTTACCTATTGTTTCTGCTTCTTAGATAAAATCAGAGAGAAAGGCATCTCAGCATTTGCTTTATCATATTCATAGATGTGACACCATAGTTCCAAGTCTTGCTGAATGATTGGGTTGTTGTGAGTATACTTTAAAACCCTGTCACCATGGTCATCAGAAGTCGCAACCTGTGTTACAATTGACGGGGATTCATTCTGATCTAGCCTCTCCATTTCAGATACCAATTCTGTCTTAACAGGGATGGACCGGGGAATAAGAGGATCGAGAGGAGAGCTATGTTGCACATCATCGTGCGCTACAAATTGCTGAATCGGTGACTCCTCCCTACCAGAAGTGGAGGAAACCAATTCAACAAACAAACTATGCACATTTTCATGTGTCATTGAGGATGAGAGTGTAGTAGTTGCATCCGGAGACCAGGGAACCACCTCCTCCTCCTGAGAGTCCGGAAATAATTGCTCAACTACATCCGAATGCACATCAACATGCGCTACTTGGGAAGCCAATTACAATACCGGGCTAGCCATGTAGATTTTTTTTGTTAACCTTTAACAATTAAACCAACAAATTTGAAGTTTTTTTTTTCCAACCCATTTTAATCAGAAGGATTTTTTACTTTCAATAGGCATCTTAAGACATCTCCATAACTTAGCCTATTTAAGTCATGAATTAATTCTCTAACTCGAATTCTTTTATGGAGGTGAGTCATATTACCAACTCTTTCAACACCAAGTTAACAAACAATTTGAAGTTTTAGCAAAAAAAAAAAAGAAAAGGAAAATACTACATATATATGCTTGGATTTTAGTTGATCATGAATTGTAAGGAAAAATCTGAAAAAATATGTTGTGCCGGGTGGTACTGGCTGTTGACTAGTATTTAGAAGCCGGCACCGACGAACAGTAGGAGACACAAAATGTGTATAAACTTGACCAATTGCCTCTCATGAGATCTCAACAATGTCTCTAATTGTATGGCCCAATAATTTATATTTACCTAATGAAAAAGAACCAAATCATCCATGCTTTAGCTCAGTCCCACAAAATCATCAATAGGAAGAATCCCCACTCACACCAACCTCCAATATGGAATAGAGAGGAAGGAAACAAGCAAAACTAAAGGGTTTCTTCCTATTTTAAGTGGGGTCTTCATGCCAAACAAATACTATTTGCTTGCCATATAATATATCCAATGGAAAGCTACAAAGGAAAAAACAAAGGCTATTACTATATACTATTGATTAAGCAAAGATGTAAAAGGTGAATTTGGATAAAGGTCTCAGTGGTTGTGTCTTGGGAACAAATCAAAATAGTCATCATCATATATATCAATCACCAAATCTTGAACTTTTTTCAACAGGGGAAGTTGTTACCAGCTATGATAACAAATTTGTCATTAATTTCAAGGCTAGGAAAGATACAAATTATAACAATTATTAATCATATTTGATTTCATAATGGAATGTGGTTAATTTGGCCGACGTGTTATTATATTATATGTCAATTCATTTTGTTTCCCACACAAAACTCATTTCTCTATTTTTTTAACAAGTTAAAGTGAAGTTTATTCAAAACGTAAGGAATACTAGCAAGCAGAAGGAATGTTTGGCTAGGAGACTTAAGTAGGAACATACAAAGGAAAAGTGTGTCGTATATATGCAGAACACCCAAACAAACACACATGTATCAGATACAAACTTCTACAAACAAACCAAAAACACCTTCCACTGAGGGCATCCGAAACCAATAAAAACTAAACACCAGAACCAAAAAGTCATCTCCAAAAATCAAAGTCTAAACGCCTGAGCAATAGCAGAAACAAGTCTTGTGTCAAACCGTTGCAAAACTCATCCAAAATAACCATCAATCCTACCAAAAACCCGTGTAACTGCACTTTGCTTCACTTCTGCAGTTGAGCGCAGTTAAGCACACGTAAAATCACCACATAAGTATTTGAAAACCCCATTAACAACAAACTCAGAAGAAAACCCACAAAAAACATAACCACCACAAAAAATCACCACAAGCACCACCACAAAAACCAACACCACCATACTAAACTACCATTAACCACCACAAAAACCACCATCCTCACCAAAAATCAACACCAGCCACCACGAGCATCAACACCAGCTACCATAAACATCACCACGAAAACCAACACCAGCCACCACGAGCATCATTTCTCTATTATAATTGTTTGCAGTGATTAGGAGAAATCATATATTTGCTTTTCAATGCTTTATTTTTGGTCAAAAAGTATTCTCTTCCAAATTACACGTAAACCTTTTTTTCTTCTTTTATTATTGATAACATACATATATATTATTATACTATACCATACACATATTAAATGCAGAGGAATAAAATAAACAACTTCAATTATCGAATGCATAGAATGATGTAATAGTTCATACCTAAGCTCCTTCATTCTTCAACATCAAGTTTCATGCCAAGCATCTAGTATATGAATATGACTATTTCAAAGTCCCTATGTACTATATATCAACCTACCAAACGTGTACCATACACAAGTTTTTTCTCACTAATTTACTTTTTTTAATCAATTTTCAAAGACTTGAGGATCATGATCGATCCAATACATACACACATGAATTTCTAAATTAGAGTAACTAACATTGAAAAATGCATGGCTCGGTCACAATTAATTATCTCCAAATTTAGTCCAAAGTAAAGAAAATTTGATGTTAGTTTATTTATTTATTTGAATGGGGTGTGTGTGAATGTTTTAAAGTTACCGTAAAGTGAGTAAGGCTCTTCCAATTTCAATGTTACTTACTAACTAGTCATGAATTAAAAGGTTGATAAGGTGATAGTCAACTCTATCTTACGTTTGATTCTTTATCTACGTTTTAAACAATTAATAACTTTAATCTAGCTAGCATAATTAAAAGGAGAACGCATATGATTCATTCATTTATTCAAAATAAGGTCACTATAAAAAAACATAAAGATGTTTAAGATTCGAAACTTGAGTTCAAGGAGGAGAAAAATGAGACGCTTTTTGAACATAAATATATGGGTAATCTCGATTTTAAATGTGTTTTTTTTCTTCTTTTCTTGAATATAATGTGGCTCTTTATATGGATGAAATACCACAAAATGTTAATGTTCTCACTTGTAATTTGTAAATCTTGTGGATAAACAAAATGTGGTCGAGAGATGAGACTCAATTAAAGATGATCAGACAACTTTTTTACAAATATTAATCAATCATCGACGTGGTTGATACTCCACAAAAATAAGATGGTGTTAGAAAACTTTTTTTTGAAGGTGGTATTAGAAAACTTTCATAGACTAGTCTTTTAGATATATTGAATAGTTAATGTATCTAATCTTTAGATACATTAACTATTTCATATATCTAAAAAGTGAAATTTTGTTTATAATAGTGACTAGAGGGAATAGGCTATGAAAGTGTTTGATATATTTGTTTTTTACAAAAGAAAGGTGCTACGAAACCAGGTGGAATAGGTTGCAACAAGATAACGGTACAAACACAAATGGAATTCGAACTCGTTCTCAAAAGGAGGTTACCAAAGACAGTTTTTGCTAGCTTAGGTTCTGCTTTGATAGTTGGCCTGTTGTGGCTATACTTGTCTCTCTTTCTTTTGTGTAATTTTTGCACTCTGCCTGTATAAGGGTTCAAGCCCTCTCTTGAATTTTATTGCTTTCTTTTGCCTTA
>Ga0228711_1005238_pt1 | contig 19792 bp, 9 predicted proteins | sample MedpolnodulmetaG_2_FD_177996 | JGI IMG/M metagenome (GOLD analysis project Ga0228711, IMG submission 177996) | Root nodule microbial communities from Medicago polymorpha collected in Santa Monica, California, United States - brown nodules | ecosystem: Host-associated > Plants > Roots > Nodule... | reverse complement strand
TATATATATATTAAACATTCATAAACAATGATAAAAATTTGATTGTTTGCAATCCTTCACATGATCTTCATAATGATTAAGAACAATTCTTTTGCGCAATCCTTCAGAGATACTCGATGTTAAATTATTCAAAAATTTATTAAGAATATCAAACATGCTAATGTATTGTCCTCGTGAGCTTAACTCAGTTGGTTGGGATAATGCATAAAATATGCAAGGTACGGGGTTCAAACCCCGGCCACTACCAAAAAACATGCTAATGTATTAACTAAATAAAATTAAAAAAAATATTTATATTAAAAATATAAAAGATTAGCATGATAAAAATGTATATTCAATAAATATTAACAAAGATTTAATAGTTCAAGAACTCACCGCAAACATCTATCGGGAACAACAAAGGAAAAATTACAATATTTTCATTTTTTTAATCTTTCACGAATGTTTGATGTTAAATTATTAGTTCTTCTAGAACTATATCTCAAATCTTCATAAACAATGATAAAAGAAATATTCATTCTTTGAGCAATCCTTCCGGGATTCTTTAATAATAAGAGAAAACATAGTTCATCAACAACTATATCATAAAATCTTCATTGTTTGTACAATCCTTCAAGGATGTTTCATCGTTACATTCTTCCGAAATTTAAAATGAATAAAAAATAAATAATCTTTTCTTCATACATGCGGAATTTTGAAGAATTCTTTTTGAAATATCAGAAAAATAAATCTATTATTTTTAAGTCACAAGACACAAGTAGAAAAATACTTTATAAATATAGTATGAAACCTATAAACAAGTTAAATAACATTCATTGTAAAATTTAAAAATTGGGATGCAATAACAAATGATATTAATAAATATGAAGAAGTTGATGTGTGCACAAATATTAACAAGCGAATTCCAAGCAATCAAGATCAACAAATCAATAGAAAGTTATCTTTTATAGAGGAACTTATGTTTAAATGTGCACATAATTAGGAGAAGAATCTAATATATGACTTACGAACCCAAAAAAAGAAAAAGAAACAATAGTATGTATTTTTAGTTTATTGTGGCAATTGTTAAAAAGATTAATATCATTGCTCACATAATCATAAAAATTGCCTGACAGTTTCTCATGCACAATATGATATGCCCCAAGTTCTCGAATCTCAGCTAGTTAGAGTATCGTGTTGATAACGTGTTATGAAATAAACTAAATGATAATATCAAAAATAGAGAAGATAATCAAAGATAAAGAAGATGAAAGCTTTTGTAATATTCTCTTTACAAGTGTGTCATTACAATTAAGATATGAGTCCTATTTATAGGACACAAATGAACAAGTGAATGATCAAAACAATTAAGGACCACTAACCATACATTCACTAATGAGGGTTATAGGAAGGTAGAAGATTAAGGATGGACATCCACTATCTCTATTATTCATTACACAATTGATATTATAGTCTTTTCGAGGTCAGAACAAAAAAAGTTACAGTTTTATATGGAATTCAATAAAAAGACCCCTTCTCTTTATATTTAAAATTTGGTAGTTCACTAGTGTCGGGCCAGTACAAAATCTGTGTTTTAATTGGGTAAAGATCCACTCCATTAATAAAAATAAATGGAAGATGCAATTCGAAAAGAGATATACACAAAAAAATAGGTGGTGGGTCCTAGTGAGTCCCACCATCATTAATTATTTTTTACTTTTTGTGTATCTTTATCTCTCTAAATTGAACAAATAGAAAAAATTATAAATGAAGAGAATTTTTACCCGTTTTCATTTGTGTACAAAATCAAGTAATACTATTGAAACAAGAAAAACATTTATACACTAGCCTCCTTCAACAACGAAAAAAAAGGGTTTATATACTAGCCAATGTGACAAAAGGTTGTACCACATTATAAGGTTTAGAGGAATGTTAGCAACACTAACTTTTTAACACTCTCTCTAGGACTCACTCATTTATTGGATGAAATCAATATATGTTTTACCACTTTGTGTGGGTTCAATTTTCAAAGTGTAGACTCACAATGATTTAAAGCAATAAAAGAGTGACTATTAAAGAGAGTGTTCAAAAGAGAGTGTTTCTAGCATTCCCATGTTTAGGGGGTGTTTGTTTCAAGGTTAAGAATGACATTCCCGGGAATACATGGTTAGGGAATGATTATACCCATGTTTATTATGAGGTTGAGAAAAAATATTGCGGGATATAAAGGTTCCTGGGTATGAAGCAACTTCCCATAACTTCCCTTATTCCCATGAAAATAGGTGGGAATGTGCATTCCCATAATATTATGCATAAATTTTTTTAAAAAAATTGTAACTTCCAATTTTCCCAGAAATGTCAAGTTATTTGCCAAACATTTTAATACCCAGGAATCAAATTTTCATACTTTCATTCCGAGGGATGTTATTCCCGTGAATAATTTGTGTTTCCCCAAAACAAACGCCCCCCTAAGGTTTATTATTACTTCTGTTTTGTGTTTCAATCCGTAAGATCACCTGTGCCAGGCTTCTTAGGAATAAGAAGGAGTATATTAACCTAATAATGAGGATCAATAACAATTAATCACACCCATTAATTAATATTAAAAACAATGGTTAGAATATGGAGTAACCCTTTATACTTACTCTTGGAATCGATGAATCCCTTCTCATTTATATATGGAATGAGAGGGCTTTTATTGTGAGAGATGAGAGTGTTAGGTCACAACCCTTGGATCAATCTTAACGGTTCAAAATAAAACTTGTACTTCCGTGGTCTCTCACTTCTGGATTATCGCTTCTTTCCTTCTCATATTCCACATCTCCCTTTTCTACTTCTCCTATTCGTCAGGAGAAAAATGGTTAGACACTAACAAATTTGAAGTTGGTTTATCCAGACTTAAGAGACAAATTTGATTATTCATTTAAAACTATTTCACACCATCACAAAGGGCAAGGAATATAAGTACCATAAAATCTCCAATTTACGGTTATGTCATTCTATCTTCCATCTTCTCACTTCTATTGACTTTAATTCAATTCATCGTCACCACAACAACAACACCAACCCCTCTTGTTCCATACCTTCTTCCCATGGATTGTCTCAAAAAAGTTATAATTTTATGATTCTGGGTTCAACGAGATCTACCCTATAGAATTTTATGATTCTAATTTAACCCTCTCATCTCTCACAGTAAGAACCCCTCTCATTTGATATGTCCTCTCTCTCTCTGTATATATATATATATAGTTGTTAACTTACTCTCACATAAAAACATGAAGACTCCCACTTACTTTTTACTAAAAACAAGTAACAAGTATATTAAGAATTTTTTGAAACTTGTCTAATTAAATACTTAAAAGTATAATTATTTTTTATGAAAAATGTTGCCCGCACATTAGTTAAAGAAAAAGTATAGTAAGAATTTCTATGAACTTGTGTAATTAAATACTTACAAGGGTAAAAAACAAAGGAGAGCGAGAGATGAGCAATATTGGAATGAACAATGTTATTTGAACAACTCTTTTTTGGGACAACTTTTTGAACAACTAAAATTTATAAAGAAATTTAGGTAGTGACACAAAAACCAAAGTAATAGAGAGAAAAAGTAAAAAGAAATACGAGTTCAAGAAAGAAAATTATCATAAAAGTTGTCAAAAATTGATTGTTCAAATATCATTTCTCGGTTGGAATTAAAGCTTATTTCTCCACTTATATGGAAGAAGAAAGTTAAAGTACGGAGGATCCACGTGATTTAATCTCTTCAATAATTCTCCAAACAAAAGAAATGCAGTCTCTCTCACACACCTAACTCTTGCGATCCAAACACAGTTAATGGAAGGGGATATTTACATAAGCGTGAGAAGTGAAAATCGCAATTAAATCATTATTTTCTCTGGAATCTAAATTACTATGACTCATTTCTCTAAAAATTGGAGAATTAATAGAAATTAAAAATAGTAAACCAACATATTTCACCCTCTTTATATCTTAAACCATCTCTCATTTCTTATAGATGGTGGAGATTTTAACGATAGAAAGATACCATGAGATAATTCATCATCACATACAATATGAATGTCTATCCTTTATATTTTAAAAACATCTATCTCCTTTTTTGATTCAAAAATAAAATAAAATACGCAAAAACCATTAATATTGTAAGTTGATGATGAACTTATCAATACACGTAAATTACAAGTGTTGCACCTCACGCCACCATTTTTAGTTATAAAAATAAATATATTCACATAACTTTTTTTGACAAAAACATGATGACATAAAAAAATTTGAATCTAAAAATTAGCATATGACAATGACATCATTGCTAGCAAATAAACCACATTGTTTGTTTCTCTACTTATAAAACTTATCTTAAACTAATGAAACATACTTAGTCTTTGTTTGGGAGTTTAAAGGGGAAGGGAGGGGAGGGTTTTGGAGGGATGAGATTAGAGGGAAAAATAGAGAATGATAAATTGTATTTGAAATATACATTGAAAGTATGAAACATAGTGACATTAAAATAGATTTCAAAAGTGAGTCTGTTCTTCGCATCATTTCTAAAGAAATGAAAAAGAGTAGAAAAAAAAAATGCAAGAAATGTCTACTTTGGTATAACTTAATTTAAATTTTCAATTACATCCTTTACTATCTTTTTTTGGGGTCAAATTAGTCTTTCCTCTTTAAAAATATTTACAACGTTCAACCAACTTCATTCTTAGCTTACTTATAATAGAAATTTTGTACATTCATTCAATGATATTCTAATTCGAATGTTCCACCGATCAGTACCACAATTGGACTTCCGTTGACAACGAGGTCACAGTTTTAGATAGAAACAAAAGACTATCGTGTTAATTTTGATGGATTAGATATTGTAACAGTCACTATGATGTAACTTAGATGTAACCTTGATGAACTGAAAGATGTAATGTACCTTTTAAAATTGTCAGTTAGACTTTTGGTAACATACATGAAAAATAAAGTTTGATCCTACATTGTTGACGTTTTAAACATAAGAACCAACTTGACATGAAGAAATAGCTAAAAATTAACACGAAAACAAGATCAAGGACCTGTTTGCAACTTCAAATTAAGTTAAAGGACCCTTGTTGTTGTTTTTTCCTTTTAGAATGTAGTTTTCCAGGAACTAATTACCAAAATTTCATAATTAAATAACTCAATAACAAGTAGGAATTCATAGAACCTATCCTTCCTTCGGTAGTTGTAAGAACCATCCTTCCTTTGGCCGCTGTTCTTGATGCTTTCTTGTCTGCACTCGCTAATTCAGCCCTTTTCCTAAGGAGCTCCTGTGCTTTGATAATGTCGCCTTGACTCTCTGATAGAGTATTTTTGCAGTCCATCATTCCAGCCCCAGTTTCGTCCCGAAGTTACTTCACAAGTGCTGGTAATATAGTTGCTGCAATCCAGAGGGCGGCGGAACAGACATTTAACAATTATAAATCTTATGTAAGAATTCAAAGATAGGTGAACAGGCTGGAAACCTAAGACCTCGTTTGGATAAACAGCCTAATGAAAGATAAAACCTAAGCGCTTTACATATAAGTGCTTATGTATAAGCTATTTTTATAACAAAAGATAAAATGAAGTCATACTTATGCTATAAGCTATTTTCATAAGCTTTTCTAGACAGTTTATGGAAAAAAGCTGAAAACAGGTTTTATGGACATGTCATGAGCTGATTCCATAAACTCTTCCAAACAGTCTCACAAGTGCTTATATCAGTATATAAGTTCAAATGCATCCTTGTTTATACATCTTTGAGAAATGAAATATGAAGTAAATAAGATGAAATTGTAACCTTTGCTCAAGCCTTCATCTGAAGCTGTAATGCTGGTTTGTCCATTAGAGTTCGATACGGTGCTGTTTGTTTTTTAATGCAATTGCAACTTCTTCACCTTCAACTTGTACTGCTACTGGTGTTTGTTCTGGCACTTCTTCAGTTGGAGGACTTTCAGGAGAGAGAACTTGATTCTTTTCTTCTGTTACATTTATCCATAGAGGATTCAAAGTTAAATAAAACTCCCTTCATAACAAAAGAAAAAAAAATCATCCATCTGTTAAATAAGCTAACTATTATGATGTCATTCAATTGCTTTGGTTGCGTAAAGTTGATTGATTCGGGTCGTGTAGAAAATGAACGGGGGGTACAATATCATACAATCTGTGCTTTATACATAACAAATTCAGAAAACTTGCGTCAATAGTGGCGCTATAGTGCTATAGTGAGTGGAATTTGAACAAATTGCTATTGTTCAGAATTACGATATTTAGTGCAAAATGTTGTGAAATAGCATCTATAGTGGCGCTATACAACTATTGTGTAGCGGTAACAGATTGTTATTTTCGGCGATACAAGATTGACAACACTGATTCAATCAAGCAAGCAGGATTTAAAAATGAATTGAGCATAACCTTTATTCAAGATTTTCTCAGAAGACAAATCTCCGCTTTGTCCGGTCAAACTAGCACTGATCTCATTGTTCTCTGGAACAGCTCCATCATTGTCACCTATTTGAAATGCAAAGGAAATATTATTCGGTAAGTTAATCGGAAAAACCATGTATATGTATGTTACTGCAAAAAAATATGATTGATTTTTGTCGTAATTTCGAAAGTAAAAAAAAAAATACATACAATCAGTATTTCCATATGTAAAATACTAATGAGATAAATTAGCAGAAAATGTGTGAGATAGAAAACTAGAACCTTCTCCTTCTTGAGGAGCTGGTGCACTTGAGGTCTTCAATAATTGAATTTACAACATCTAAGTCTTCTTCAGAAACCAAACTTTGGGCATCTGAATTTACAGTGTCTGTGTCGTATCTGATGTCCGAGTCCGTATCCGTGCTAGCTTGTTGGCAACAGTTGTTGAGGAACCGACCAACCGGTGAGTCAGTTTCGACATTTCTTGTGGCAACATCAGTCTGAATAGCTTCTTCAATAATTGAAATTACAGCATCTGAATCTTCTTCAGAAACCAAACTTTCAGCATCTGAATTTACAGTGTCCGTGTTGTATCCGGTGTCCGTGTCCGTATCTGTGCTACCTTGTTGGCAACATTTGTTGAGGAACCGACCAATGAATCGACCGATGATATGGAGGTTCGAGATTTTTTCCTGTTGAGATTCAGTAGAAACTTCATCTGCAACAGGAGAATCTGGTGCCTCCACGGATACTTCTGTTTCTGTGGCTGATATGGAGGTTCGAGATTTATTTCTGTGGATGACATGAATGCAGATTTCAGTGATAAAGTGTTACTTAAAATGTTGTTGTCTATGAAACACAGACACCGCACAGAAATTACAACCTAACACATTTAAAACCCCCACCACGTAAATTATAAAATTAAGTCTAAAATGCAAGTCAGACAAAGAAAATGTCACTTCTGCCAACAAAATCATACAACAGAGATTTATAAAGTGATGAATAATATAAAATTAACAAGATTCTTTGGAATTATCTTCAGTACCTCTGCTTGCGGTTGACAACAAAGATTGTTTTTGCGGTTGACTTGTTATCACTTGTTATGACTTGTTCTGGTTGTGGTTGTGTCTCATCTTCAATTGCCAAAATCTTACGCTTCGAAGCCAAGGATTTTTCATGATTCATCATTGTTAAGTTGAACTCTTGTAGGTCTTGTTTACATACCCAATGATACCCGCAACTCTTCACCTCCATACCTGACAATTTATTCCCCAAAAACATACCCCCAACTATTTTAATACCCTCAAATTTTTGATAGGACTCTCGGGGTAAGTAGATTAGCCATAGGTGACATGATTTCCTTGTAATAAGATCATCCGTAAACATACCCGCAACTCTTACTGGAAGCCAGATACGCTTCCTCGTACCACCAATTTCCATATATATACTTCTTGGATCAATATTGCTCCTTCGAGAAGGTGTCATGGAAAATACAACACAACATAGAAAGCCAATGATATTATTGTTATTATCATGCATAATAGGAGTTTGGTCTACTGGCATAGAATCACCCATGCTCTGATTGTTGATCCAACTTGGTATTTCACATCCTGGAGTAACAATTTGAAACTCATCCAAATAGGTAGGGTAGGATTGTTGGTATGCTTGAATGAATTGTGTCATCCATGAAAATGTCATGCTACTGCAACGTTCCCTCTCACCCAATTTTGGACAGTTGAAAATGACCAATCCTGTATTCAACTTATACTCCTTCTCACGATGATCCCGCCCAATAGAGGTAGGAGAAGGAAGTTGAGGCAAAGATTCCAACAACCTGCAATGCTCCAAATTTAAATATACAAGTTTGGAAAGCTTCCTCAGGCTAGGTAGTGTCACAAAATCATTTCCCCCTAAATTTAATCTTTCTAGCCAATGTAAACATTCAATTGTGCCAGGCACTTGGCGTAGATAGCAAAAGCTTATGTCAACCTTACGCAAACAATGTAAACTACGCAAGGAAGGCATCAAAGATGTGTGTGTTGTGGGAGCCGAAAATGATGAATGGTGAGGCAACATGGTCCATTTGAAGACAGAGGACGTTGATGGAGAATGCGATGCACTTTCAGTTATATAATGCCTCTTCTTATTCTTTTCCAAGTGTATTGGTTTGTTAAACACTTTGGAACAACAACTGATATTTAGATCTTCAAGAGAGCCAAGACCGAATATGGTGTTCGGTATGCTTAATAGGTTATAGCAATTTTCTAAATTCAAGTAAACAAGATTTCTTAGAAGTCCAATAGATGGATCCAACTCCACAAGATTTGTACATCCTTCCAAATTTAACCACTCAAGATTCGGGAACTCTCCAAAATCTATTATCTTTTCTAGCTCGATGGAGTGACTTAGATCCAATGTTCTCAAATTGGGCAGATACTGTGACATGAATAAACAATAAAAATAGAGCAATTACTTTGATTATAAGAGAATTGTTTCGAATTTGGTTATATTTCTAAGATGATAAATATTAATAATAAGAGAATTTATAGTACCTTCTTGTTTTTCCATAGTTGTGTAATGTTGCTTTTCACCAAGATCAATTCTACAAGTTCATTTGGGTGAAAACTTGATGGCAAATACTTTGAAGGATATTCATCCCACTCAACATATCTCAATTTGTTTGAAAAACAACTTGGGCTTCCTGAGATGTACATTCCGTACCTGATGATGAGCAATCTAAGATTACTCATTTTTGACAAGTGTTCAACGTCCACCTCTTCATCATCCAAAACTATGGCTTTAACTTGCTTTTCCTAAAGCAAAGCAAAAAATAAAAGAAAAAATAAATTACTTTCAATATTTATAGTTTTTATAAAAATGGAAATATGTTTTTTTATTTCTATATAGCTACTTTACCATATTCTCCATCTTAACATTACAGAATTGTTTTGCGGACCACAACCTACTCCATTTTCTTGGCTCTTTGCTTGAACTATCTTGCACAATTTTTCTGCCTAGCTCTTCCAACAAAGAATGCATTATAATTCTTGAATTACTAATGCTTATAAGTGATTTATCAATAAGAACACTTAATCCAATATCAGCATGAAATCCACAACAATTTAGAATGTTTTTAACATATTTCTCATTCCGAAATGTTGAAAAACAAGCAATATCGAGAAATATTTCTTTTTCTGTTTCCTTTAGCCCATCAAAACTTAATTGCAGCACATCCATGACATCATTATTTGGACTTTCTCTCAAACTATCCAATGTACTCTTCCATTCACTCACATTACGACCAAACAAAAATGAACCCAATACTTTAATTGCTAGTGGTAGACCATTAGCGTATCTCAGTATCTCATTTGCCAAATTTTGGTAATTACTCATAATAATTTTCTCAATTTTGAAAGCTTTTCTACAAAATAATTTGTGAGATTCGGCCCAATTCAAAAGTGGAACTTTGTAAACTACATCCACTCCATACTCTTTCAATATATGCTCATCTCTAGAAATGATAACGATTCTACTACCTGCACCTAACCATTCACGATGCACACCTATTCTTTCCAATTGTTCAAATTGATCCACATTATCAAGAATTAGAAGGGTCTTTTCACGACGTAGCCTACGTCGTATCAAATCAGTTGCACTGTAATGATTACATATTTGATGGTGTTCTATGCCAAGAGTTTGATGTAGGATTTGCTTTTGTGCATCGATTGGACCATCATGTAATCTATAAATTTTGCTTACATCATCAATGAAACATGATGCATCAAATCGATGAGAGATTTGGCCATATAAATTCATAGCAATGGTTGTCTTCCCTATTCCTCCCATCCCCCAAATTCCTATAGCACGAACACCATCCACCATGTCCAAAAGGAAATGATTTTGTAATGCTTCTAAATGAGAATCTATTGCAACTAAGTCTTTTGAAACACATAAAGATTTGCATTCCAATGTATTCATTATCTTTTGAACAATCTTTTTAATCTCTCCAGCTTGTGGCCTGTAAGTTCAAAAAATTGTTCAATAATATTATATGATCACATACAAAAACCAAAAAAACAATATATTAGTTTGAACTCCAAATATTTGTTCAATAGGGAAAAAATATAAGCACTCTTTGATTTTCTTTCTTGGACTCGTACACCATCTCTTCACCTTATATTTTCTACCAAGAAAATAAAAATAAAATTATAAATTACTTACTTATCACGTAGATCCCAACCAGAGATACTCCCCACTTGTTTTAGAGCGTCCCTCCACTTTGACACCTTCGGAAACTCTTGTTGGAATCTTTGTTCATGTTTGATAAAGGCTTCACCATAAATCCCACTTTGCTTTCTCACTTCAGAGGGATCAACATCATAGAAAACAGGAAGAACATGTTTTCTTGATCCCTTAACGCATTCACATATCTTTTCTAATTCTTGCAAACACCATGTTGAGGAAGCATAGTTTCTTGAAAAAACCGCAACAAAAAGCTGAGATCTTTCGATTGCTCGAAGGAGCTCGGGTCCGATGGATTCACCTTTTGGAAGATTAGTGTCATCCAAAAATACAATAATGCCTTTTGTTTGAAGGGCATCAAAAAGAAAATCTGTAAAATTGTTGCGAGTATCTTCACCTCTAAAGGTGACAAACACATCATAATGATTTTTCTTTGAAGAAGTCACGAGAGCTGAAGATGAGTTGCTGCTGCTAGCCATCTTAATATACAAGTGTTTAGAGGATTTGATATGGAAACGTGAATGAATCTATCACACTTAAAAAAAAAGCATATATTAATATTATGAACAATGAACTTTAAGCGTTTGATTTCGTGGCACTTTCTTTACAATAATTTGCCTCTTTTCAATAATGGAGCTTGGTTGCTTCTTGACAGCTTCTCCATGGGCCATATATGGTGTTTTAGTCAATTTTTTTTTAGGAAAGTTTTAGTCACTTTTAAAATCACTTTCCAAAAAACTAAAAAAACAAAAGTTAATTAGATATTTTGTCAAAAAAAAAAAGTTAATTAGATATAACCACTCCTTTTAAAATTGTTTTCGAATTTTTGTCTCCACTAGACACATTATTAAAAAAACACTTACGACTAAATCTATAAATTTATCCTCCAAAGATTAAGATTATATTACCTTTTCTTGTAAAAAAAAAAAGATTCTATTACCTTTTATATAGAATTATTTATCTCATCAAATCAGTCCATGTATAACGAAATATTGTGTCTTCTAAATATTATGTCCATCATAATATTATGTCCTCCAAAACGATAAACATGGAAGTCTTCAGCCTGCCAGAAAAATAAAACTATTGATTTTGAAAGGAAAACAATAATAATGCTCAAACTGTTTTGAATATTATTGTACATATGATGAGGGACAAAGATTCGGGCCATTGTTTTGATTTTGATTTTAATAATTTCATAAGTGCTTTAAATTTATATATTTTACAAGAAGCAATCATTATGTTAAAGTTGGCTGCTACTAACTGATACACATTATTCCTTTGTTATTCAACATAAACTTCAGCTGGACATGGATCTTATTTAATCTAACATTTGTCCTTCAATAGTACGATAAGATACCAGTTGACGGTCCTTATTTCCATATGTAAGGTGTTTGAATGTATTCTATGTATCGAATTGGTTTGTGTTAGAACTCTTGTGGTTTTACAACACAGCTAAGAACTCTAATATAGCCTTGCATAAGATTTCAACAAGAGATGTAAGTCGGTTGCAAATGAATTATTATTTTTAATATAAACCATTATTTACACTAGAATAGAACATTCATGGACCTTTTTAGATGGCAAAACCAATCATCGTGAACACAACATTCATGGACCTAGGAGACATGACATTGTTATCCTTATTGCAAATTAAATTCTTCCTTTTCAAATGAATAATTTAGTTCAACAATGTGTTTAATTTTCCTCGTCGATGGCCTTTTCCAAATTAATGTATAAGCATGAATCAAATTAATCCTTTGTCACAGCTTCTGTAAAGAAACAATTTTTATAAAAATTAATCAATTTTAAGAGTTTCATCTATTTTTTACAGATCTTTAAAAAAAATGAAAATCAGAAAGAAAAAAATTGAAACTGCTTCAAAAAAAGTAGTTTGTTTCGAAAATCATTTTCAATAACTGGTTTATTTTTTAAAAAGTGATTTTCATTATGGTAAACATATACAAAATAAATTTTGCTTTTGTAAAGAATCTCTAAAAATTAATCTCTAGATATACTATAAATAATGTTTCACAGATAAGTATTAGAATTGGCCTTTCATTGACAATAAGGTCAGAAATTTAGATAAAATACAAACATATATCTTTTTTTTTAAGGAAAAAACATATCATGTAAATTTTAATGGATTAGATATTGTAATAGTCGTTATGATAAAATTTAGCTATAACCTTGATTAGTTGAAGATGTAATGTACGTTTTAAAATGGTCAACTAGACTTTTAATAACATACAAGATAAAAAAATGAAGTTTGGTCCACTGTTGATGTTTTTAAACAAAGTGGACTAACTAACTTAAGATGAAGAAATGATTAATTTGACACAAAAAATCAAGTTAAAAGCCTTGGTGTAGTTTTGCCTTTAAGAATGTGTCTAAATCTTAACAAATGCACATTCCAAAAACTAATCATCAAAATCTCAGAATAAAATAACTCAATAGCATAATAAAATGTTATGAGTAATTTTTATTACTCATAATATATAACATAGATTACTTTTTATGTTGAAATGCAAACAATTTAACATGATTTTTATAAATAACGAAATCATGTTTAATCTTATGAAAGTATAAAAGTTGACAAATAATTAGATGTGATCATATTAGCACTAACACCGAGTTTTATAAATAACACTCAGATCTACGCCGCCACCCCAACTCCGGCATCGAAAAGCTCAGATCTGTACAACCACCCTACCACCGATGCCTAGCACTCAAATCTGCGCTACTACCCCCAACGTCGGCGTCAAAATACGATCAACCATCATCATCCCCCTTAAAGAAGAAAGAATAAAGAGAGCGGACTCCGACATCGACGGCAGAAGGGGCGGAGGGTGCTCTTTTAGTGAGAGAGAATGCTGGGAAAAGAAAGAACACTCTGAGGTGAGAAAGAGAGGTTTGAGGAGAGAGAATGATTTAATGGATACATCAGAAGAAAAAAAATTAAAATAATAGACACTTGGGAGGGTATATATGGGTGTGTATGAAAAAGGGATGTCAATGAATAATAACTCATTTCAAAATACATGTCGTATTTTTGTAATGTGCACTATTCATATGACTTACTTTTTAAATAATATATAAACACAAATGTTAGTTTATAAAAATATTAACAGTCAAAGTTATGCATTGACATGTGTGAATGATTGACTGCGATATGTATTTTAAAACAGAGTGAGTCTAATTTTCAATATGTACCCTTATGACACGTGGTAAAGATTGATACAGTTTTTAATATATATAATTAGCTTCTTTTTTTTTTTTGAAGTAATATATATAATTAGTTAATCTGTAACTTTCGCCTCCTAAGTTTCAAAATGCTGTGATTTTGGCCCCCCTATTAAAAAAAGTGAAAATTTTGCCCTCTATTTTTAAGGAAATATGTTTTTTTTTACCCTCTAACATTATAAAGATATGCTCTTTTGACCTTCTATCTTTAGGGAAATAAGCTCTTTTGACCTTTTATCTTTACAAAAAGTTGTAATTTTGGCTCTCTGTTTTGGGACACGTGGCGTCTCTAAGCATGTTTGCAACGTTTTGTAAAATTAAGGGGTCAATTTTTTTAATAAGGGGTCAAAATCGTAACATTTTGAAACTTAGTGACGAAAAGTACATTTTAGCCTATATAGTTTATACTTTTGGTATACTAATTAAATTAAAAAACTCATGTTTAATCGAAAGTGTAAAAACAATTTACAATTTACATTGATCATTTATATAAATTAAATTTAAAAAACTCTTAACCTACTTTTGATACAATCAATGATATACTATAAAGAATGTTTCACCGATAAGTATTAGAATTCGCCTCTCATTGACAATAAGGTCAGAAATTTAGATAAAATACAAAATTTTTTTTTTTTTTTAAAGAAAAAACATATCATGTAAATTTTAATGGATTAGATATTGTAATAGTCGTTATGATAAAATTTAGCTATAACCTTGATTAGTTGAAGATGTAATGTACGTTTTAAAATGGTCAACTAGACTTTTAATAACATACAAGATATAAAATGAAGTTTGGTCCACTGTTGATGTTTTTAAACAAAGTGGACTAACTAACTTAAGATGAAGAAATGACTAATTTAACACAAAAAATCAAGTCAAAAGCCTTGGTGTAGTTTTGCCTTTAAGAATGTGTCTAAATCTTAATAAATGCACATTCCAAAAACTAATCACCAAAATCTCAAAATAAAATAACTCAATTGCATAATAAAATGTTATGAGTAATTTTTATTACTCAGAATATATAACATTGATTACTTTTTATGTTGAAATGAAACAATTTAATATGATTTTTATGAATAATGAAATCATGTTTAATCTTATGAAAGTATAAAAGTTGACAAATAATTAGATGTGATCATATTAGCTCTAACACCGAGTTTTATAAATAACACTGGGATCTACGCCGCCACCCCAACTTCGGCATCCAAAAGCTTAGATCTGTACAACCACGCTACCACCGACGCCCTACACTCAGATCTGCGCTACTACCCCCAACACCGGCGTCAAAACACGATCAACCATCATCATCCCCGTCAAAGAAGAAAGAATAAAGAGAGGGGAATCCGACATCGACGGCAGAAGGGGCGGAGGGTGCTCTTTCAATGAGAGAGAATGCTGGGAAGAGAAAAAACACTCTGAGGTGAGAAAGAGAGGTTTGAGGGGAGATAGTGATTTAATGGATACATCAGAAGAAAAAAATTAAAATAATAGACATGTGGGAGGGTGTACATGGGAGTGTATGAAAAAGGGATGTCAATGAATAATAACTCATTTAAAATACATGTCGTATTTTATTAATGTGCATTATTCATATGACTTACTTTTTAAATAATATATAAACACAAATGTTAGTAATGTAGAAATATTAACAGTCAAAGTTATGCATTGACACGTGTGAAGTGATTGACTGCAATATGTATTTTAAAACGGAGTGAGTATAATTTTCAATATGTACCCTTATGACATGTGGTAAAGATTGATATAGTTTTTAATATATATAATTAGCTTCTTCTTTTTTTTTGAAGTAATATTTACAATTAGCTAAAGTGTACTTTTCGCCTCCTAAGTTTCAAAATGCTGCCATTTTGGCCCCCTATTAAAAAAATGAAAATTTTGCCCTCTATTTTTAAGGAAATATGTTTCCTTGACCCTCTGACTTTATGATGATATGCTCTTTTGACCTTCTATCTTTGGGGAATTAAGCTCTCTTGGCCTTTTATCTTTATAGAAAGTTGTAATTTTGGCCCTTTGTTTTGGGACACGTGGCGTCTCTAAGTAGGTTTGCAACGTTTTGTAAAATTAAGGGGTAATTTTTTTTTAATAAGGGGCCAAAATCGTAACATTTTGAAACTTAGTGGTGAAAAGTACATTTTACCCTATATAATTTATATTTTTGGTATACTAATTAAATTAAAAAACTCTTATGTTTAATCGAAAGTGTAAAAACTCTCTACAATTTACAATGATCATTTATATAAATTAAATTTAAAAACTATTAACCTACTTTTGTTACAATTTTTTTTACATAATCAATCAATGATATACTATAAAGAATGTTTCACCGTTAAGTATTAGAATTGGCCTTTCATTGACAATAAGGTCAGAAATTTAGATAAAATACAAAAATATATCATTTTTTTAAGGAAAAAACATATCATGTAAATTTTAATGGATTAGATATTGTAATAGTCGTTATGATGCAATTTAGCTATAACCTTGATTAGTTGAAGAGGTAATTTACGTTTTAAAATGGTCAACTAGACTTTTAATTACATACAAGATAAAAAATGAAGTTTGGTCCACTGTTGATGTTTTCAAACAAAGTGGACTATCTAACTTAAGATGAAGAAATGACTAATTTGAAACAAAAAAATCAAGTTAAAAGCCTTGGTGTAGTTTTGCCTTTAAGAATGTGTTTGAATCTTAACAAATGCACATTCCAAAAACTAATCACCTAAATTTCATAATAAAATAATTCAATAGCATAATAAAATGTTATGAGTAATTTTTATTATGAAACATTGATTACTTTTTATGTTGAAATGTAAACAATTTAATATGTTTTTTTTATAAATAACGAAATCATGTTTAATCTTACGAAAGTATAAAAGTTTGACAAATAATTAGATGTGATCATATTAGCTCTAACACCGAATTTCGTCTGTCTGAACTCCATAATTAAGTGTGCTTGAGCGAGAGTAGTATTAGGATGGAAGACTTCTCGAAAGTCGTTGTGTCACACCTCTTTTGAGTTTAAAAAAAAAGGTAAATAAATAAAATCGATCAATAACTCTTTATTTCATAAAACGATCATTAATATATAGATTTAGAAAGCAACAATATCAAAAAACATCAATAATTTACGAGTGTATCGTGTAAGTCTCTCATTGACCTGGAGTTTTACCGACAAGGCAGGGGTAAGATGTTGGTGAGTCATAAAAAAATGGCATGGAAGGACGCAAATGCCCCTAATGATTTAAAGCAAAAGTCCATTGTTAATCTCCTTCAAATTTCTCAGAATCAACAATGGATCAATGATTAATGATTATTATCCCTGCACCAGTTTCTTCTCGCAGTTGCTTAACCAAAGAGGCTGAGACCACTACCGTTGATTTCCTGCAACACAACATTGAACAATTTAATATTTGCATCAAATACATCCATTTTTTTCTAACATACATCAATTTAATAGTTGCTTAACCACTGTGGACGTTTTTAACAAAAGAACCAACTTGACATGAAGGACCTGTTTGCATTGTTAAACTAAGTTAAAGGACCCCTGTTGTAGTTTGTCCGTTTAGAATGTAGTTTTCTAGAAACTAATTACCAAAATTTCATAATTAAAGAACTCAATATTTAATAACTCAATAACAAGTAGAAATTCATAGAACCTATCCTTCCTTCAGTAGTTGTAAGAACCATCCTTCCTTCGGCAATTGCTCTGGCTGCTTTCTTGTCTGCTCCCAGTGCTTTGATAATGTCACCTTCACTCTCTGATAGAGCATTTTTGCAGTCCATCATTCCAGCTCTTGTTTCGTCCTGAAGTTACTTCACAAGTGCTGGTGATATAGTTGCTGCAATCCAAAGGGGGCGGAACAGACATTTAACAATTACAAATCTTATGTAAGAATTCAAAGATTGGTGAACAGGATGGAAACCTAAGAGCTTGTTTTGATAAACAACCTAATTAAAGCTTATAAGATAAGCGCTTAACATATAAGTGCTTATGTATAACCTATTTTTTTTTAAAAATGATAATATGAAGTCGTATTGTTTTCCTATATGCTATAAGCTATTTTCATAAGCTTTTATAGACAGTTTATGGAAAAAAGACTGAAAATAGCTTTTATGGACATGTCATGAGCTATTTCCATAAACTCTTCCAAATAGTCTCACAAGTGCTTATATCTGTATATAAGTTCAAATACATCCTTGTTTATACATCTTTGAGAATTGAAATACGAAGCAAATAAGATGAAATCGCAACCTTTGCTCAAGCCTTCATCTGAAGTTGTAAAGTCGGTTTGTCCATTAGAGTTAGATACGCAGTAGTTTGTTTCGGTGTTTGTTCTGGCACTTCTTCAGTTGCAGGACTTTCAGGAGAGGGAACTTGATCGCTTTCTTCTGTTACATCTGTTAATAGAGGATCCGAAGTTAAAGAAAACTGCCTTAACAACAAAAGAAAAAAAGATCCTTTATCTGTTAAATAAGCTAACTATTATGATGTCATTCAATTGCTTTGGTTGCATAAAGTTGATTGATTGGTCTCATAGGAAATGAAAGTGGTGAAATATCATGCAATAAAACTATTGTGTAGAATCTATACTTTCGGCGATACGAGATTGACAACACTGATTCAATCAAACATGCAGGATTTGAAAATGAATTAAGCATAACCTTTATTCAAGCTTCTCTCAGAAGTCAAAATAGCACTGATCTCATTGTTCTCCGGAACAGCTCCAACATTGTCATCTACTTGAAATGCAAAGGAAATATTATTTGGTCAGTTGCAATATCTTCTGCAATAATTGAATTTACAGCATTTAAATCTTCGTCAGAAACCAAACTTTCGGCAACCACCTCTGTTTCCTTCTTCAATGGCTTCTTTCTTCGTTGCTTTCATCATTGGCAAATGGCAACAGTTGTTGAGGAATCGACCAATGAATCGACCAATGATTTTCCTTGAACCAGATTTCAAAGAATCCCTCCTCCCAAGGCCGGATTTCTCTGGATTGTTCGGTGCATCATTACGTTTACCAGTGTTGGCGTCGGACTTAAGAGATGAGTCTTCACTTGTTCGTACTTCAGCTGAAGGATATTCAGTTGAAACTTCATATGCAACAGGTGAATCTTGTACCTCCACAGATACTTCTGTTTCTGTGGCTGAAATGGAGGTTCGAGATTTATTTCTGTGGATGACGTGAATGCAGATTTCAGTGATAAAGTGTTCCTTAAAATGTTGTTGTCTATAAAACACAGACACGGACGCTGGAAACGGCACATAAATTACAACCTAACACAAATTTAAAACCCCCCAAATTATAAAATTCAGTCTAAAATGAAAATTAGTCTAAAATTCAGTACCTTTGTTTGTGGTTGACAACATGGATTGTTTTTGAGATGAATGATTCTTGTTCTGGTTGCGGTTGTGGTTGTGTCTCATCTTCAATTCCCAAAATATTAAACTTCTGAGCGAAGGAATTTTTGTGATTCATCTTTGTGAAGTTGAACTCTTGTAGGTCTTGTTTACATACCCAATGATACCCACAACTCTTCACCTCCATACCTGAACATTTATTCCCCAAAAACATACCCGCAACTCTTTTAATACCCGCCAATTTATGATAGGACTCTCGGGGTAAGTAGATTAGCCATAGGTGACATGATTTCCTCGTAATAAGATCATCCGTAAACATACCCGCAACTCTTACTGGAAGCCAGATACGCTTCCTCGTACCACCAATTTCCATATAGATACTTCTTGGATCAATATTGCTCCTTCGAGAAGGTGTCATGGAAAATACAACACAACATAGAAAGCCAATGATATTATTGTTATTATCATGCATAATAGGAGTTTGGTCTACTGGCATAGAATCAC
>Ga0228711_1005236_pt1 | contig 19798 bp, 15 predicted proteins | sample MedpolnodulmetaG_2_FD_177996 | JGI IMG/M metagenome (GOLD analysis project Ga0228711, IMG submission 177996) | Root nodule microbial communities from Medicago polymorpha collected in Santa Monica, California, United States - brown nodules | ecosystem: Host-associated > Plants > Roots > Nodule... | reverse complement strand
GGGTTCCCTTTTTTTTTTTTTTTTTTTTAAATGGGTGTTTAGTTTTATGAAAAAGGTTGAATTTTTGTGTTGTTTTCTATGTAACACCAATGCCTGAGATTGAAGGCGTCTCTAAGTGACTGAATGAAGGCGTGTCTGGTCTTGTATAACTAGACACTGATGTGTGATTATATTTGAATGTACTCTTTTCTCAAATTATTATGTGTTAATGTTGTGTGTGATGTCTATGCCTGTATCGATGCTTCATAGGATGCGTTGCCCTTTTGATTTTGATTTTGATTTTGATTTTGTTTAACGGGGTGTATATATTTTATGAAAAGGTTGAATTTTTATGTTGTTTTCATGTTTTAGGTGCTATCTGTGGGAAAGGCTTTGTCTATACAAGCTCACCCAGATAAGGAGTTGGCTAGGATGCTGCATAAATTGCATCCTGATGTGTATAAAGATGGGAATCATAAACCTGAGATGGCTCTTGCAATGACTGATTTTGAGGCTCTTTGTGGTTTTATCACTCTTAAGGTAGTACTTAATTATTCTGTGAAGTTTTATTTATTTATTTATTGAATTTTTAGTTTTTTAGTATTATGAGAATAACTAAACTGGATTTTGTTTTCATTGACTGTGTAAAGAAAGATTCATTGTTTATGTTTAAGACACTGATTGTGATTTGTTTTCTTTCTAATTTAACAATAGTTTTTGTGAATATGAGCATTATTATAAGTTGAAAATTAGGTGGTGTTATCTTAAATTTTCTGTTTTAAGTATTGTTATTGATGACAAGTAAGTTAGAGTTTCTTATGAGTTTGTTGATGATTTGATTTGTTAATTTTTAAAGTAACTTCTTTTATAAACTTTAAAATATTCAATACTCATTAGTGTGATTGGAACTGTCCATCTGTTAGGTATAATTCCTTAATGATGTGACTGAGTGAAACTTTTTTCTGTTCACTTTAATTTTATTCACATGTCAATCTAATTCTCTCTTGTTGAGTTGAGAGGCCTTTTTCTGATGCAATACAACCTGTGATATTCTAACTAACAATTAATAAAGAGCTACATATGAAAAATTTCAAATGATAACCCTTTGGAGTTAATGAAGCAACTATTTGTTATAAAGTAAAATATGTGAAAATTTAGTATATTTTTATTACAGATATTTTTGTTTGGAACTGCCAAATTGAAGTTCTGTCTTTGAGAATAAGTTTTTCTTCGGGGGATTGTGACATCCGTTGTTACTCTCTCTGTTCCTTTCTAGTTGTCGTTTTAATGGCATTTTCGTGTGCCAAGAAAATAAATAATTTTTGTTACTTTTTTGATGAAATTATGTCTTTTTTATAATACCCTCAATTATTTCTTATTGCATTCCGCATATCTCTCTCTGCTATAAATAGTTAAGGGTATTATTGAAAAAACAATAGCTAATGTTATATTGAAATCTAAATACGCAAATAAATAGAAATAGGATTTTTCTACCTAAACAACTGCTAAAAAGGAACATATGGAGTATTTTTCGCCACGCCTCTCTACATGACGTGTCTTTATTAAAAGGTGTAACAGTGATCAGTTTAGATTTATGTATGTAGGGAATCAATTTAGTTAACTCAAAAGTTCGGATTTCGGTCTTGCCCATGGTTCATTTCTGTCATTCTCCAAGACAGGATTTTAATACTGCTTTTTTTTCAATTGCATTGTCTTAACTTGTATTAGAGTGTCTATTTGTTCAGTCAAGAAAAAATGTTGCCTAAACAGTCTTTATTGGTCGAACAATTTCGAGTTTGACAGAAATTGAACTGTATTTTTTTGAACATGTCCAAAAGCTTACTTGTAGAATAAGGTTAGAGCTTACCTTTGGTATATTCAACCATCTTTTACTGATTTATTGTAATGTTATTCTCTTGGAGTAATGATCGATTTTCTATTTTTTCTATTTAGGAGCTTAAAGCTGTGATTCATACCGTTCCGGAAGTTGTTGACCTAGTTGGTGCTGCAAATGCAAATCTGGTGTTAGAAACTAGTGATCATAATGAAGACAAGGTCAAACCTGTTCTACAGGCTGTGTTCACTCATCTTATGTCAGCTAGTAAAGAGATAGTGACCGATGCAGTGACCAGATTGATAAATCGACTTCACGAGGAAAGTGAGGTTAGTTGATTACTTAATCTGTTTGGTTTTAAGAGTTTGGCTTTGACGCTAAATCTATTCTTGTAGATTCATATCCTCATCCCTTAAAGTTAGTTCGATGTTTTACACTCTTTGTGAAATGAATGGCAAATTTCGTAGTTGAAACAACTTAATTATGCGCTTATAACATAAGTGTTTATTATATAAGCGTTTATGTATAAGCTATGACTATAACAGAAGATAAAACATAAAAGTTAAATTGTTTCCATATAAACAATCAACTGTTTTCATAAGCTAAAATCAGCTGATGGATGTCGTATGATGTTTCCATATGCTCTCCTAAACAGTCTCACAAGTGCTTATGCCAGTAGATAATCTCAGATAAGTTAATTTGAATAGACTCTTAATTTTATGGTCAAGAGTAATGAATACCACTATTATGAAATCAATAGTTATCTCTTGTACGTCTGTCTCTCCATGTTGTGTGTTAGGTAGATGATATGTAGAAGCTTTAATATTCTCATTTTGCATCAGGTGAGGCATTTGACAGAAAAGGAGCTGTTGGTGCTGCGGTTGGAAAATCAATACCCATCCGATATTGGTGTGATTGCGGCTTTCTTTCTGAACCACGTGAAACTCAATCCTGGTGAAGCATTGTTCCTTGGGGCGAACGAACCACATGCTTATTTATCTGGGGAGTGTATTGAATGCATGGCAACTTCTGACAATGTTGTGCGAGCCGGCCTAACTCCCAAATTCATAGATGTGCCGACTCTTTGTTCCATGCTCACATACAAGCAGGTAAATCACATCACACATTAGACTGTTCACCGCAACTTTTATAACATACATTGTTAAAAAAAAAACTTTTATAACATACATTAATGGCCTTATTACTTCAGTTCTTATAGCATAAGTGATTATCGTATAAATGGTTATGCATAAGTTATAAGTTTAATCTTAAAACCACGTATGGACATGTCAGTCTCACAATTAGTCTCAAGTGTGTATGCACGTAGATAAGCTCAAATAAGTCAATTCAAACAGACCCTAAAGTTCAAATATTAGAATTTACTGTTGGAACTTATTTCAGTCTTACACCTGATTACTATGCTAAGGCATGTGTCACTTTTTTCTTCCTTTGAATTTCATATTGGTCATGGATTCATCTATATTGAGATTTGGTGCCTTTTGTACTGTTTTTTGCATCTTAGACTAATCGTGCCACATAGATTGCTTGGTTGGTTGGCTATTTGATTGCAACTTTGGGTGATATTAACTCAATTGTAGGCATGTGCATGCATAACCATATACTAGTTGGCATGCACATATTAATCATGGTTTCGAAATTTTGACGGAATACGCGGTCTTTGAAATGAATCTTAATAGGTTTTGCTTGAATACGTGAAACTTGGTTTTAAACTCACTTTTTTATTCTTCTATTTTTTTACAGGGTTTTCCGGAGATTTTGCGGGGAGTTTCTATGAATCCATATGTAAATAAATATATCCCGCCATTTGAGGAATTCGAGATCGATCGTTGTATTCTCCCAAAAGGGGAAACAGTGGTGTTCCCGGCTGTTCCAGGTCCGTCCATCTTTTTGGTCACGGCCGGGGAAGGATCGATGAACACAGGATCACCCAAAGTTTATGAAATCACCGAAGGTGATGCTCTTTTCGCTCCTGCTTACACAGAGATTAGCGTCACGAGTGAATCCGAGTTGCATCTGTACAGAACAGGGATTAATAGCAAGTTTTTTCAAGACTCTTAAGCATTCTAAGGTGGAAGAGCTTGTGGAGGAAATTAAAAGAAATTCTTGGATTTGGTTTATGGAAAAGAAGAGTGCTTAGGTAGTTTTCGAGTTCTTTGGTGGGCAGAGTACTACTTACTTCATCTCGGTTGGTGGGTTCAGTACCATTTGCACTTTTTTCCATGTTTGCGAATAAAATTATATATTGCTGCTAAAAAAAATAATAATCTTAAGTTAGCAAGTGTTTTAATTATTTTTATTTTTTATTTTTTATTATTTTTGTCATATGAGAATAAAATAATAAAATTTCTGTGTAATACTATGTAATAGCAGAACTTTAGTGTAAATGTAACAGTAATAAGATCACAGAGGCTGAGAGAAAAGTTCATTGTAGATGTATTCCTATTTGTAAATTTATTTATTATTTATAAATAATATCAATAAGTGAAGTGGTTCTAAATATTGTGTTTAGGCTGATTTTTGTTGAACTGTGAATTTAAACTTAAAAATTCTAAATATACATGAAATGTGAAGCTTGATACTACCTTTGTCTCTGTATATAAGCACTTATTTTTAAGAAAAAAATGTGTTTAAAACTAATGGAAATAATTATAATTATCAACCATGGAGAAAATAATTAAATACATTATGTACTAGTAAAAGAAAAGAAAAGAAAAGAAAAGTTGGATTGCAATGGAAACAAGAAGACAAGGTCAACTAGCTAGAAATTCCAAAAGTAGTGCTTTGGACACAAGTGAAGATTTTAGATGTCATTAACAAGCTTGTGTTAGTCAATGCAAAACTAAATAATAGTGGTCGGTATGAATAGCACATAGAATATCACATTTGCTATTTGGACCCTCCTCTGTTGCCTAAGTTTGAAGCTTAGTGAAACTTTTCAGTCATGTGTAATGAGTTGAAGCAATCACTGCTAACAAAATGGAAAAATTGAACCAAACATTTCATCTGCTACTTTCTTTCTTCCTACTTGTGTAAACCCTTCAGCCATGAAAGAATAACTTCTGCACCTTTCTCCCATGAAGTGTCCAACATCATGTCATGAGCAAGTCCTTCAATACATACTGGTGACACACCATAAAACTGTGCGGTTTCGTTGAGACCCTCTGCATCCTATAACCAACAAACACAGTAATCTACCTTAGGTTAGGAACAAAAAATACAGAAACAAATCAATGTTGCAGAAATATTGACAGAGAAGATAACTAGGTAAGAATAATTAGACAATGTCATTGAGGAAAAAAAAGCACTTCATTCTCATCCTTGGTTTGAGCCGACGAAACAAAGTCATTCAATCATTATCAAAATGAATTCCTATCCGTGAGGATTCTAGCGAGCGCTTTCTACTTCTAATAGGTCATGAACTAGATCATAAAACAATTTAAGACACCTAAATTTGACAACTTTTTACGTGGTTAGCGTAGTTCACACACGTGGTGAATCATGTACAAATTTAAGGTTAATGAAGTTCAGTAGATGGTTAATAAGTTGTGACACCCGGTATATCTATTAACCGAATCTAACACTTAATTAACCACGTGTGCGAACTGCGCTAACCATTTAAAAAGTTGCTGTATTTTGGTTTCTCAAAATGATGTTCAAATAACATTTCTGTTAGTTTTTTTTTTCACTCAACATTTCTGTTAGTTTTTTCACCATTTATAAGAAATAGAGCTTACCACAATGAAATCATTGTTTGCACCCAAAACAAGAACTTCAACAGGGAGATTTGGCACCAAAGGAACTGGAAGTGAAGCATTCAACTTTCTTAAATCAAACAATGGCATCCGTGAACTTTCTTTCATTAGTTCTTGATATCTGAAATATCAACAGAAAAATACAGGCTTGGTGCCTTCAAAAAGCTTCAAAACCAACAAAAATGATTGAGGATGAAAACATATCATGGTCATATTATTGTCAACCACCAATCCATGACACCAAAACCTTCGATTCTAGCACCGTATGCTAAATGTCTTCCATTCTTACTTTATACCTTCTCCACAACACCGATAAGTTCTAGTTAAAAGTGACAATTTTTTAGTGAATGACTAGGTTAATTTCCATAATTGATAGTTTAATTTCCACTCTTTCAATAAAAATTCTTAAAATCTGGGTTACACTTAATTCAACGCTACAAAACTGGTCTGTAAGGTGAGGGTTCCCTCCCACTTATAAACATATTTTCAGACCAGATCATGTGGAACTGTCAACACTTCCCACCCAGGACTAGATATCTTGAGCTTGACCCAAATGGCCTGATAACGGATCTTGAATAGACTCTGATACCACCTGAAAATTTGGGTTGGGCACTCACTCTACAAAACCGGCCTAACTCAACTTACAAAGTCATTTCAGGGCATATCATGTGCGACTCTCGACAAAAACCTAGTGACTAGGGTCAATACTTCACAAAGCAACACCTTTTTAAGTCAAATTGCAATAGGAAGTGATCATGAAAAGAATGATTCCAGGAAAACAAACCTTTTAACAACACGATCCTCCATTGTGGCTGAGAAAAATGTCTCCTTACAAAGAGAAAGAGAGCTTTGAAAACCTTTTGCTGCCAAGCTGTATGTCACCTGCCAAATAGTGGATTGGATACGGGCATATAAGAAGACGAATAAAACGAACTGTCACACTATACAGAAAATTTATTTCAAATTACCTTGAAGGCAGCAATTGGCTTCGAAATTAGATATCGCCAAACTAGTCCACTAATAAAAAAGTAAAGAAAATTTGTCAACCAGTGTAGTCATATTTAACGATTCTTTATCTTTCTCTATCTTGAAAAAAACAATAGTAAGGAATAAAGATACTAAAAATTGAAGTTAGTTACCTATTACCAGAAGGAGGTACAGAACAAACAAGGACAGCTCCTCTAAGCTCCGGGTATAAATTTTCTATTAGAGAATCAAGCTCAAACAGAATTAACATAACAAACCAGAAATGAAAACTCACATACATGTGTGTGCACGTGTGTGTTGTGAACAAAAGAGTGTATGTGTGTGTGGAATTCCACTCGTCCCGGTCCAGAGGCTGCAATCCCACAATATCTGCGATTTTGAACGCAATCTTGTTTCGTCTCAAAAGAATCCAATTCTGCATGCACGTTAGATCATAGGGGACAAGTGAGATCGTCACATCGTACAATCTCACGATCTAAATCGCGATCTAAATCGCGATCTTGACTACATTGGTCCATCTTCTCGCGAACTTGTACAATCAATGCCACAAAGATAGTCAACTCAATTATCGAAGAAATAAGGAAATGATCAACAATTCTCCCTTCATCAGACAGATGGACAAATAAGCACTCCAATAGAAAAATTATGGTTACCTCTCTATCAACAAGCTCCCACAGGTGATGAACTACTTCCGAGTTGGATCTGGTATATCGTAAGGGGTTTTCTTTTTTTTTTATAGATTCTTTTGAATTAGATCAAAAGCAATTCTCAAATGAGATATTCAATTCCAAGAGTGTGCGCGTACATGTGTGTATTTTTAAAGCAAGTACCCACATATAGCATCAGGTGAAATGGTTCTGAACAATTAACCATTATAGGATATATAGGAAACCAGAATCCTTTAATTCAACCAATTTTCAAACAAGCAAGTGCACGAATAAGCTAGAATCAGGAAGTACCTTTGAGTTTGTCATTTCCTAAATTGGAAATATAATACTGAATAATAAGTCCTCCAAATGAATGTCCGAGCAAAATGGGTGGCGATTGAATATTTCTATGAATAAAATTTGCAACATCTCTTGCGTGTGTCTACTGCAGAACAGGGTACAAACAAGAAACCATAAGAGTATATGAACATAACCGATAATAATGAAGTATGTATGTCAAAGTTATTCCACACATAAATTGAAAATTATAGATGAATGATTCTAAACTAGTAAAGGGAGAGGCAGTTTACCTGAAGTGTACCAGCAACCGAATCTTCTGGTTCATCGCTTTCACCCTGTGCATGTAGAATACACGACAGAACAGTTTAAGGTAATCAAACCAACAACATGAAATCACCAAAAGTATAATATCAAGATCACATGTTCAAAAATGCAGTAGACAATGATGGTGGTGCAGCAGCAATTCCAAGTATAAAATATGTCCTAACGTGGTAGGGAAGCCATGCCAGTAACCACAAACCTACGACAGTGAACATTACAATACATTGGCCACAAACATGGAGCCTATGGCATGACATTAACATATTCCCCTCCCTTAACTTTTTTCCTTCAAAAAAGTAATAATATAAAATGTTTCGGTCCAAGATAAGTTATTGTAATTTCTAAATAAACTCTTGTAAATAAATTATAATGCGTCAGTCAAAACTATTTTTACCTCATAAATTTCATATGCCACTTGAGTCTCTTGTAATGAAGAATGATCAATGCATCTTTATACAAGTATTCTATATGTATAAATTTTTTGTAACGTATCCAGACGGTGTCATATGCTGAATTAAAAAAAATTCACATATCTATATATCCGTATCGCACGCACACCTGCACTATGTGCACTAGGTATACGGGTTTCATAGCTACATATTCATTTAACGTGTCATGTCATATCCTCTAACAACAGAAATAAACAAATTGATCCTTTGAGAAATGTGTTACAATTTCAATGACATATTCACCAATTTATAAAATCAATCATGATATTTGAACACCCCAAATTCCCGTACATTCATTCAACACCTCACTTTATCTCTATCACTCTCTTCCTACCACATCATCAACCAATCACATCTATCACATCACTCTCTCTTATCTATTTCTTTCTCAAGGTGTATACACTCATATGAGTGTACACCAAACATTATCCTTATAAAAAATTCAAGAACAATATTTATATTTATTAGGTTAAACAAACAATTTAGTCCCCGAATGTGTGTAGCATTCTCAATCTCATTATAGTCCCTCAAGAGACATTTGAACACGTGTTTGCAATTTCGATAGATTCAGAGATTATAATGATGGTGTCTCACACATTCAATGACCCAACTGACTATTTTTTTTGGGTGTAAACCGGTTATCCTCCGCGCGCATAACTGCGAAGACTAATCTCTCGAGCCTTATGAGACCTAAATGAGCGGCAAACTCTTTCAAAGAGTTTTAGCACTGTTGCATGTCCAATGCTGTATTCGAACCATGACCTTGGTTAAGCTATTGATTAATGCTCACAAATTTGAGAATCAATATGTTTTTTAAGCTATCCTCTGCGCGCGCAACTGCGAAGACTAATCCCTTATCCCTCGAGTCTTGTGGGACCCAAATGGGCGCAAAATCAGTTTTAACGTTGCTGCATGTCTAAGACTGGATTCGAACCCAGGACCTATTTAAGCTATTGATTAATGCTCACAAATTTGAGAATCAATATGTTTATTAACTTATAATAATGAAGGAAAAAAAAAGTAGTTTAGAGAGAGAGAAAGAGTATAGAACCTGTCCAAGCAAGGAAAGAGCATAGCAATCATAACCAGATTGAGAAAAGAAAGGAAACCAATGTTCAGCCCAACACCAAGCAGCATGATAACTTCCATGAACAAATACCAAAGCTGGTGAACACTGACTTTCACTTTCATTCTTCTTCTTCTTCTGCACAATGACTTCCATGTTCAAACCAGAAGGAAGCTCATGGAAAATACGAGATTGCCCTTCCTTTAGATTGTAAGGGACACTCATCTTCTTCTTCTTCTCCTTCTGCATTGCTGCTACTGTTACTGTCTTATTGTTGTAATTATAATTATAAGAAACTTTGAAAATTGAACACACAGAAAGACCCATTGTCATTGCCATTGCTCACTGTCTTGCTGCTTCTTCAAAAAAATTCTTCTCTTTCTTTCTTCTTCTTTCTCTTTTTATTTTGTTTTTTAATCTTTAATGGTAATACTTAAAACAAATTTTTAGATAATGGGTTGTCATGGTTTCACGGGGATATATTAATACAAAAGAATATGAAATTTTTAATTTATAAAATCTATTGAGATTAAGTACTATAAATCAATATATACATGATAGTTGTTTTTCTATTTGAACCGTTCAATTTGTGGAAACTTGGATCGTGTCACTGTGGTTATTATTTGAAGATATTAACTGTTTGATGAAATGTCTCTGTCGTGTTTTTTGGTTTGAGGATATTGAGTTGTGTTTAGTTAGGGTTTGTGTTGGATTGACTTGTTTGGGTTGTGAGAACTTATGAAAATAGCTGAAGACATTTATTTTCATAAGTTCTCGAGGACAGCTTACGAAAATAGCTTTAAACTTATTTAAAACAGTTTGAACTTATTTTATCTTTTATTATGAAAATAGCTTATACATAAGCGCTTATTATATAAACATCTATACCATAAATTGTTTATTCAAAAAGGGTCTTGGAGCTGTTCAATAATCAGGACGAGTGTATGGTGTCCGACACTTGATTGTGTCTAACACCGACTGGAACATGTGGTTTCATTCAATAGTTTAATTTTCTCAAATTATCATCGGCGTCAATTTGCAATATTAGTGTCGTGTCAAGTGTTCGTAATTGTGTTAGTGCTTTATAGCTCTCCTCTCTTTCCCTTCAAACTCCTAAACACAGCCTTAAAATATGAGACTGAGAACAAATACTTCTATCTGAGTAACGTCTATTACTGCCACCTGTGGTTGCTTTTGATCTGTTTTGAAATATTTTTGAGCTAATAATATCCACTTTGTTATGCTACCGATGATTAGTATCATCATCGTACATCAGTAATCAGTGTTACTTTTAAATAATGAAGCACTTAATTGTCTTTTTTGGTTTTTTTAATTGTCCCCAACGAGTTGTTAGAAGATTTAGTAATGACTCCATACCACGACACCGTTTCTTTTCAACCAATGGTGGAGGAAACAACTGTCTCCGCTGGGACCCTAACATTTGGTGATTCACTTCACAAGCTGCCACTGGAAATCTGTATTCCGTTTGATCTCGTAAAAGAAATCTTGTGTAGACTCCCTGTGAAATTCCTCCTACAATTCCGCTGCGTCTGCAAATCGTGGAAATTTCAAATCTCAAATGATCCCAAATTCGCCAAAAAAACACCTTCACATGATGTCAACAACCAAACACCAACACCTCGTCACAACCACATGGATTATCGCAAAAGAGTTAGAGGTAATGTCTTATCCATTAGATTCTCTTCAACTTGACTCTATTTTCACCTCCAATCCCACGCAACTCGATTACTCTCCCATTATTCCAGCATCCAACGATGGCCTCATTGCATCTTGCGACGGTCTACTTTGTTTCACCATTAATCAACGTCTCGCTATTCTCTATAACCCTTGCATTAGAAAAATAAAGAAATTACCCTTTATTGATCTTCCACGAGTACAAGGTTCAACTCTATATGCTTTTGGATATGATCCTTTCATTGATAATTACAAGGTTGTTGCTGTTTTTTGGTATGGTTCTTATCACAGGGCTTACAAAACTCAGTTGAAGTTCATACTCTGGGCACCGACTCTTGGAGAAGGATTAAGGACTTCCCTTCTAATGTTCGTTTGGATCGACATGGAATATTCGTGAGTGGCACGGTTAATTGGTTGACATATTTGTTATTCGAATGGTTTTAATGGGTTGCGTTCCCTTGTTTCTCTTCATTTGGGGAAGGAATCTTATCAAGAGATACCGCAACCTCATTATGGAAATTTGAATAAGTTAACCTTGGGTGTGATGAGGGATTGCTTGTGCATTTTTTTTCGAGAAAGTCACTTCTCTTCTACTGATGTTTGGCTTATGAAGGAATACGGAAATAAAGAGTCTTGGATTAAATTGATTTGTCTTCCTTACTTTGGTGATTTTGGTTTTGCTTATACAAGGATAGTATATATTTCAGAGGACTATAACCATGTGCTGCTTGTCTTTAGAGAGGATCGTAAATTGAAGTGGATTGTTTATGATTTCAATAATGATACTATGAAGAGTTTGAAGATTCAAGACTTGAGTCGGGTTGAAAGTTTGAAATCACCTTGATTATAATATTAGGATGTAGATGATGTGCTACATCACTTGAGAATGAGATTCATTCCTAACTTTTATGTTTATTCTTTGTTTATCTTTATTTGATTTTATGTTTGTTCTGAGTGTTGGCAACTTCATGGATCATTGTTAGTTAATTAATAGTGAGTAAAATTTGAAGCTTGAGAAATTGCTTTGTTATTTCCATTTTTGTGTAGTGTGTGTATACACAATCACTTTGTTAATTAATAGGAGAAAAATGGAGCCTTGTCCGTTCGTATTGCTTATAGGTGTTGCATTGACCATTTTATGATCTATTGATCTGTCTTTGCTTAAAGTGGAAGGAAGATGGAATTTGATTAAGTGTTTAAAGGTTCCACCAAGTAGAAGTATGATTGGTGCTGAATAGAAGTATGACTCAGCGCCAGTTTTTACTGATAATTGGAAGAAACCAGCTCCAAGCTGTTTCAAATGGAGCATTGATGCCTCTTTCTCAGCTCAAATTAATAGTGGGAATTGAAATTTGCGTAAGAGATGATGACACAATTTTGTACATGTTAAAGAAGTACAACATAAGCACATTTAGATGCCCCTAAAGGAAGATTAGTGCTTCCAAATTAGATAAAAAACAATTCTTGAATAAGATATTCAACTCCAAGGATGTGCGCGCGCGCACGCGTATGTGTTTATAAAGCAACACCATTTATTTGGCCACATTCGTTGATGTTTACATGCAAGTTAATGTATGGTAACGATAAACAGGGCCGTTCCTATGAAATAGGAGGCTCGGCTCTCTTTTTAAAATAGCCCCCCAAAATAAAAACATAATTTTTTTGTGTAGCTAAGCTTCATTAAAAAATCAGAATCAGAAGAACTTCTAAACATGAAACGAAATAAAAAAAATTAAGTGAAAGAGAGGTGAAATTTACCTAACAGTATCGTTCGGATTTATGATTTATCATTCCTCCGTTGTGGGAAAGGGGAAACAAATGGTTTAGGTGAAAAATAAATGATTGTTGTGATTCTTTTTAATGAAATAACTTTCTAAATTGACTGATTAAATGATTATACATATTGGGGGTGGTTTGGTAACATCAGATTTATGTCCAGAAAGGAGAATTAAAGTCTAGAAAAAACTCAAACCTGTACCAAAGAAAGAAAAAGAAGTAACATATATTTTTTTATTTAAGTGGGGTGTGGGTATTAGGCTTAATTTATTTTTTTTGAGGCCCATAGGTTTTGGAGGCCCGACTTGGTTGAGCTGCTTGCGCACCCCCGAGGCTGGGCCTGACGATAAATAACATCTGGTGTAAATGATTCTAATTTCTAAATGATTAATCATTAGAGTTTTACTTTTCTCACCCTATGACCTTTTCGCACGCCCTATGCAAATTACCAACATGCCCTTCAAATTATATAATCTGGACAATCTATATGCAATCTAGAATATAAAATCCGGGCAATTGCGAGGTATAAAAGGAACTTCACCCCCCATTTTTACAAGTATCACTTTCACCTCCCTCCCTCCAGGCCCATAGGTTTTGGAGGCCCGGCTTGGTTGAGCTGCTTGCGCACCCCCGAGGCTAGGCCTGACGATAAATAACATCTGGTGTAAATGATTCTAATTTCTAAATGATTAATCATTAGAGTTTTACTTATCTCACCCTATGACCTTTTCGCGCGCCCTATGCAAATTACCAACATGCCCTTCAAATTATATAATCCGAACAATCTATACGTAATCTAGAATATAAAATCCGGGCAATTGCGAGGGTATAAAAGGAACTTCACCCCCCATTTTTACAAGTATCACTTTCACCTCCCTCCCTCCCTCCCTCTCTCTCTCTCTCTCTCTCTCTCTCTCTCTCTCTCTCCGAACACCACAAATCTTGTCCAAATTTGGAGTTTTCTTGCTCAAAAGCACCGCATTTCAACCCTTGTCAAGCATCATGGAAGGTTAGTTCAATTTATGTACACATGCATGGTTAATTTGTCCGATTTTTTTTGAATTCTGGCCTGGAGCAATCCGGATTACGTTTTCCGGACTAGATTGTTTCAGTCCAAAAATCGAAATCCGGAAACACCCAGAATGCTTTTTTGCTTCTGTTTTGTGCTGTTTGTTTTGCTCTGTTTGATTGTGATGTTTGAATACCCTAATATGCATGCTACAGAAGGTTCGTCCTCGACTAGGCGCACAAAGGAGGCAGGACATGCTTCCCGTAGGAGAGTGTACCCAAAAGTTGCAGGAGGAAGGTGTTGTTCCGAGGCGTCGGGGTGGTGTCAAAGGACGTCGTGCTGATGTCGAGCCTGATGTCGAGCATCAGCCGGAGCAGCAAGAGCATATGGACTTGCAGCAAGAGCAGCCTGATGCGGAGTTTAAGGATTGGCATGGAAATTAGCAATGAAATCAACATTATTACACATATGAACTCATTCTTAGCATGTATATCTGCTCCACGCTTGGAGTTGACGCATAAAATTAAAATACCAGTCTTGGAAGTTTGTGGATTAACATCAAAGTGAAACCTAATATAAATTGGATACGTTTGTTGTCCTTTAAAGCCACAAACTTAGTTGGCAGAGTTGCCTAAGAGGTAAAAGCCACGATCTAAATAGTGGATGTGATCATTCAGCTCGCAATCTCCTCCACCAGGAGGAAGTCTCAACTCTATGTGACTTAAATCCCTCTGAAGCAGGTGGTGTAAGAATATCAAGCATTGTTTCCTTCTCTCTTGGGGTCAATGGAACACCTCTAACAAGGTTCAGAGCCATGATATGAACGTTAGTCTTTTGTCTATGCTTCTGGTAAGCCCATACTCCAACAGCTGCACCACCAACTAAGAGCTATTCAAAAGCATGTGTTTTGGAATCAGTACAAATATAAACTGCACTACAAAATAAATTACAAGTTCAAGTACTTTCAATCCACCAGAAAACTTTACCGGTGATAACCACAAAGCTGCTGTCTGCCAGTCAAACTTGGGTTTATAGAGTATACTCTCTCCAAATTCAGTTTGAAGCTTTTCGTAGATATCCGTGTCACTTTTTCCAGAACGAATTTCATCACGGATTAGCTGGAAAAATATTCAAGTGTTTAGGGTTTATATAATACCGAAAAATTCCACTTTCAAACAATGTAATGACAACTGATCTAACCAGCGGTTCGCCGAGATCTCAAGGTAGACTGTAAAACAAAAGTTTAGGAATAGAGAACAAAAACTGAGAACGGAATAAAAAAATCAAGGAAAAGTAAACCCCAAAAAACAAAAAGTAACAAACAGACTCTACCCTGAGATTATTAACCTAGTTCCAAAAAATTAGCCATGACTTGAAAATTGATTTTGATAGAGAATTGATTTTGTGAAAATTGATTTTAATTAAAAGTGAGTTAAAGCGAGTTGATTTATGTTTGGATACACACACAAGTGTGATTCTTATGATTTGATGTTGTTTGGATAGTTTTGTTTCAAAATTGACTTGGGATGTGTAATGACCAAATTATCCTTTTAATTGTAGTTTTTCTAGAGTACTTTTAATCGTAGTTAAAATTAGAGAGACCCCATTCTCATTTTAGATCATATTTAAACATCATAGGATAAGTTTATATAATGTAGAAAATTAATAAGAAAATTATACTGTAAAGAAAAAGAGGATAGCATGCCAACTCGGTGGGTTACTCACCCACTCGCCATGAAAATCGAATTGAGATACCACCGACAAAATGAAAAAACAAGCTAAGATGCCATCGGAAGCAATCAATTTCTTCCCTAACAGAGTCCAAATTTCTCACAGGAAACAATCAATTTCTAATTCCTTCTCTGCATCTCAGCTTGTTCTCTTCTTCCTCTTGAACAACAACTTTGTTGTTTTTTAGCCAGGGAGGACAGTTATAAAGAAAGGCTAATAAGGGAAGATGGTTTGGAAAACTGAGAATCGATTTTGGCTAACGCATAAGCTCCAAATCGTAGCTTCAGGTCCACCGAGAGTTTGGGTATGGAAGCCATTCATATGGATGAAAGCCAAACATGAAAGTTTTCTGTCAAACCGCGTTTGACCGCTCCAAATGCACGTTTTCAGTGTTCTAACGGGAATCCAAACAGGCACGTAATCAAAACTGATCTGACCAGCGGTTCGCCGAGATCTCAGGGTAGACTGTAAAACAAAATTTTAGGAATCGCGAACAAAAACTGAGAACGGAATAAAAAAATCAAGGAAAAGTAAACCCCAAAAAACAAAAAGTAACAAACAGACTCTACCCTGAGATTATTAACCTAGTTCCAAAAAATTGGCCATGACTTGAAACTTTTATTTTCTAGTGACCATGCACCAACTCCAAACAAGGCTCCTTTTATCAAGTCAAATTGTAGAAACTGGTTAGATGAATGAAGAGAATGTAAGAGTGGATGTACCTTCCTAAGAAGAATGGCAATGTCGGCTTGAGAATCTTCAATGGATTGACTCCCACAATCAGTGCATCTGACATTGTGACTGATGTCTCTAGCCCGGGCATCGACTATTAGTTTCTCTTTTACATCATCGTCCTTACTGGCCATTCAAACCTACCCAAACAACACGTATTAGAACCACCTGAAACTCACACACACACAGGGCGGATCTAGACATTTGATGTTGGTGTGGCTAAAATTTTAAAGAAACCACAATTAGGGGTGTGCAAAGTTAAAAACCAAACCAAAACCAAAACCAATATTTGGTTTTGGCTTGGTTCGTGAAACCACTTCTCTAAAAACCGATTTTTAAGGACAACCAGTTTTTTTTATTCAAACCGGTTTTAAACCAGTTTTTTTTATTCAAAATCCGGTTTTAACCCAGTTTCCAAAAATACTAGTTTTCTATTTTATTTTTTTTGCAAATATTAAATTTCATTCAACAACATATATCTACTTCAAAAAGAATCAAACCGGTTTTAAAACTAGTTTTCCATAAGTTTTTCAAGTCACAGCTAAATCAATCATTGTACACCAATAATAGTTACAATCATCCAAATAAATCTTGAAATGCATCAACTCTATGAGCTCAGATTAATTTCTCCACCAAGTATGTCAAGCATCCAATTTACAAAGTTTAGCAGCAACCAAAACATATGCATCATGTAAGTATAGCAGCAACCATGATTTGATTAAGGAATGACACGAAGGAAGGTTTTCCTGTTCATGTTACACACATTCAACACTTAAAAAAATATGTATGTTACTACCAGCCTAGATGAAAAGTTGGTGAGTGTACTTTTCTTCTACCAAGTCATATTCAAACTCATAGCTTTGCTAGCATTTTTGCAGATTAAGTGGACTATTTGAAGAAGATATGTGTGTGTGTGTGTCATGAGATAAACTTGAAGAAAAACCAACAAATGAATAAATTGATCTAAATGTATGTATACTGAATCATGCCTCTCTAGAAATTTTGTAATGATGCAATACAAACTGCCACAGGGGCTACTATTCAAAGTCTGATATCATGTTCCAATTTAACTTAACAATTATATATTCAAATGTATGTATACTGGAACAAAACAAAACAATCCAAGTGATACAAGCTGAAATCTCACAATATAGATAGATTAAAAGTTGCTAAAATCTCACAACTTACTTCATAGCAATACACGCTGCCACAGGGGCTATTATTCAATCAAAGTCTGATTTCATGTTCTAAAAGCTAGGCAATACAACGAAAATGAAACAAAATTGATGGAAAAAGGATCCTCAATTCATTGATTTTTCCACATTTGGTTACTGGGAGAAGGTTTTGTTTGTTTCAAGCAAGTTTAAGACAAAGTTCACTCTTTTGGTTTTTAAATAGAGCAATGCTAAACAAAGCAAAAAAAATTATCGCGGAAAGTTCAAGAGTGTGTTAATTTTTAATTGCCAATAGCCTTAATCATGGACCTGGCCGGAAAACATGGGGGATTGGTTTTAAACAGCTAATCACAAATTGCCACATAATGTCGTGAAATTTTCTTGAATGGTTTTTTCGCTAAACACAGCATTTCCCTTTTAAATATATGCAAAAACCAAACTTCATCATGCAATAGGAAATAGCTTACAATTGATCAAAATAATAACTAGGATGAATTGAAAAACAGAGTAAATCAAAGGCTTTTATACTGTCCATTGATTCCACATAAAAAAATTGGGGCAGAGGTTAACATCAAGAGAATTTTCAGAACATAATAGACACAGATGACAACCCAATATTGATTGATAATAAGAATTAGAAAACAACCCAGATGACAAAACATAAGCAAAATCAAATTTTGATTACAAAATTGAAAACAATGATCAAAATGGTGATTTATACAATCTAATAAAAACAGCTTCTTTAAACACACAACAAATCTTCACCCTTGCATAAAAATAACCAAAGAATATATATTAGAAACAGAAAATCACGAACCTGCAAAGAGTTTTGTTAATCTGGAAGATTTCAAGCAAGCTTGGTTAACCTAATAACAACAAAATTGAAAATGAATGAAACAATTTCAACGAAAAATGGAGCAAATCATACAAAGAGAGAAATCGAGATAGTGAGAGTGTTGAGAAAGAGAGTGTGTGCCTAGTGATAGAGAATTTGGGTTTAGTCACATTTGGAACTGGAAGAGAGAAAGAAAATGGTCAATTCTGAAAATATCACCGGTTAAGCTAGGATCCGAATTTTAAAGCTTAAATGTGTTTTTAGTCTTACACTTTCATTCAATTTTGATATTGATTTTTACGCTTTTTTTTTGTTTGTGTATTTTGTAAAAATTTTGACTTTAAACTCTAAGTTAAAAAAAAAAAATTAAAACTAATGGTGTGCCACATGGACTAATCATGACACGTCACGTGGCACACTAAAATACAAAAAAATTAACTTTTTGATTATTATGTTAATACTTAAAAATATCAGTAATTCCTCCACTTTCAATATTTTTTTATATTAGTCTCTACACTTTAGTATGAGTCCTTAAATTTTTTCTTTTTATATATAAAAAAAAATCAATGAAATTATTATGTTTTAATTATTGTTTTGTTCATTATTTTTATTGAGAATAATTATAAAAAAATAAAATCAAAAAAAACTTTTTAAAAAATTAGATTTAATTGTATCACCCTCTTCAACTTAAGGGGTGGGAATGACGCCCTAGTTCAACTTCTATCAACTAGTATTAATACTTCCTTATTAAAATATCATAAAATAAAAATTTTATATTTTAATATTTAATTCTTTTATTCTATTTTTATCTGAAAAATATGACATGAACATAAAAACATAGCATAAAATGAATTCTGATGAGTTTTGCGGGAAATAGAAATATCTGAGAGCGGTAAGGCGCCTTTGATTTCGTTCGCCTTTAATTTTAAAATTTAAAATGAAATGAAACAGAAATCATTGAAACAAGACGAAAACAGAAAAAGGGGTTTTCTGAAACACAAAAGCAAAAGCTATAAAATGAAGTTATCAAAAACCACTAAATAACATTCTTAGATCTACACAAAATTTTATCTTTTAAAGAAATCAAACTAACCCACAAACATTGATACTAGAAAAATCAATTAAGAGTTCTTGAGATGAACAAAGACAAAAGTTCATATCGAACACCGCCAGATCAATCCAATTGAGTTTACTTATTCTTTATTTATTCTAATAATCAATTTTGAATTTTTTTTTCAACATACATTTTAGGCTTAAAGGTATGTTTAGTCCTTGCAAATAGGCGCCATTTAAAATTTCGTCCCTGTAATCGCTAATCCTGGCGATTTACCCTTGCAAAGTTTAATCATTTAAAATTTCGTCCCTTAACCCACTCAATGACTGCCACGTCATCAAATTTCGTCCTTTAACCCACTTACGTGGCAGTCATTGAGTGGGTTAAGGGACGAAATTTTAAATGATTAAACTTTGCAAGGGTAAATCGCCAGGA
>Ga0228711_1005235_pt1 | contig 19799 bp, 12 predicted proteins | sample MedpolnodulmetaG_2_FD_177996 | JGI IMG/M metagenome (GOLD analysis project Ga0228711, IMG submission 177996) | Root nodule microbial communities from Medicago polymorpha collected in Santa Monica, California, United States - brown nodules | ecosystem: Host-associated > Plants > Roots > Nodule... | reverse complement strand
ATATATATATATATATATATATATATATATATATATATATATATATATAAAGGAATACATGATTTTGGAACGATTGTTTTACTTTCGATAATATCCTTCATTTAAACTATTTTATTTTAAAATTAACTCTTTTTACATTTTTATTAATGTATTAATTAAAAAATGATTTATACCACAAATAGCTCTTGTAAATTGGATGAGGTTTGAAAATAGCTCATGTAAAGAAACTTTGGATTCCATTATTGTAATCTTGAATTCTTTATATTTTGGTTACTAGTAGCCCAGAGTCCAGTAAGACAAGAGATGTTAAAATTGGCAGGGACTCTTATTATAAGAAATTGACTTAATCTGATCATAAGAAAAAGCATAACATACCATGTGGAATTTTCGTATGATATGTCAATTTCAATTTTTTTGCTAACATTAATATAAGGGCTTAAATAAAAAGAAATAAAATCTTATGGGTTGAAATTAAAGCTTTCTCAAATGTTAGACTTGAAAATCAAGAAGAAAGAAACATGTTTTGCTGCTATAGATCACTGATCACAATGTTTCCATTGTTTTATCGTCGTTTAAGGGATGAGCAGGATGTTTTCATTGTTTATAAAGCCTATAGTTGCGATAAATGTGCTTTAGTGTATATATAAATACTCATGTTGTATGGGTTGTAATCTGTCCCTTATATTGGCTTACCTTGTAGCCTATATGTTGAGCTTTATATATTGATTTTCTGAAGAGATTGAGACATTGGCTATGGTTATTCTTTGTTAATGGTCACTCATATTGTACTCACCACTACTTTATGATGTTTTGGAGGATAATACGTTTGATACCCATCATCTTCTATTTCTAATGTTGGAAATTGATGACAATCTATCATATCATAATTTTAGTGTCGTTTTAACTAAGTTGGTTAAGTATTTATTTTAAAGTCATTACAAATAATTTGGTAGATTGCTACATAATCGAACAATAAAGAAAGACATCAAAACAACAAAGGAGGGCTACATAGTAAAGATAACAAGATATATAGAATGGCCTTAAGCATATGGGACACAACATGTGGGGAGAGAAGAAAACATTTAAGATAAAAAAAGGCAGCCGCACAACACATAAGGTATCACGGTTTTGGAAACGAAACAACACGAGGAGGAGCAACTTCAGAAAGACGAATTCTTTCAGGTTTAGTTTCTTTTTTCCATGTTGTTTATTCTTTAGATTATGTGTGACTAGTTTTCTCTGATTAGGTCTTACATGATTTTAATTTGAGCTGTTTGAATCATGTGATTATATAAACTCTCTTCAATACAAATACAATATAGTATTATTCAGGATATTTGTTCTTAATGCTTTTCACATGTTGGCAAATGTATGAATTGATTCCTATTATCAATTGACTACTATACTATTTAATCTAACAGGTCAGTCTAGAGATATATGATTGTTATTATGACATAGAAATTAACGTTCATAAAACTTTCAACGGGTACGGAATCACTTGAGGGATTAGAGGGTTGTAGCTTTAGAAAAGTGTTTTAATTCAATGGATTGATCAGAGCTTTTTTATTGATTTGTCATAAAATTAGGAGAATAATCGTATAGATTAGGTGCAATTTACCAAGATAATTAATTCATTCGAAAGACTGATCACTTTAAGTTCTATATTTTCCAAAACAATTTATTTTTATTTCTATTCTTATTTTCTGTTAAACTCAATTGTATGCTCTCCATATCCCATTTGTTAAATCTCATTATGATTAAATTGCCACGTTAAGATGGAAACAATCCATATGGAGACGAACTTATAAATTTATTATTTTGATTCATTTTTAGCACAAATTTTATTGTGTGATATTGATAGTGGCTCAATCTGAAACTGAACCGCGACATCTCGTTGATTTCGGTTGCTTCTCTTTTGAAGCATAATCTGTTGAGATGTAGCTCACAGGTGCGTGATGTTTTTGTGTCTGCAATTGTTCATATTTTGCACTCTATTTTGATGGCAAAAAATTCTTTGCGGTTTAACTTGGATGCATTTTCACTTCAAACGTCTAAGGCGAAGAAATCTTCTTTGGTTGCTATGTCACGGACCGTTTCTAAAGCTAATTGTTTATATGACGATGTTACCTTGTTGGAAATTTTTTTGATTCCTCCTTCTTATCGGCGTGTCAAGGACATCATTCCGGTTGTTTCGAAGCCTCCTGCCATTTCTTGGATAAAGGTTAACACAAATGGTTCATTTATTGATATTACTGCTTCTTGTGGTGGACTCTTTTGTGATTTTAGAGGCACCTTTATGGTCTGTTTTGCTAGTAACCTTGGTAGGGTTTCACAAATCCTACCAAGGTTGTAAAGTACATTTGGTTGGAAAGTGATTCGTCCAGTGCGGTTCAGGCTTTCACAAATCCGACTATCATTCCTTTTCACTTACAAAATCAATGGCATAATTGCTTTCAACTTGGTCTTATGGTAATTTGCTCTCATATTTTTCGGGAAGAAAATTTTTGTGCCGACAAGCTCACCACATTAGGCCAGGCGCTCTTTGCCACTATTTGGTTAAACACCATGCCTTCTCCCTTGTTGGCGGATTTTTCTAGGGACAGGAATGGCTTGCCTAATTTCCGATTTCCTTAGCCTTTCGTTGTCCTTTTTTGTTGTTTCTTTCTTGTCTATTTTGAGGGTTTTGGTCTAGTCTCCCCTCTTGTTTTTTTTTTCATTTTTGTAATAATACGTATTGGGAAGGCAGCAAAGGAAGAGGGTTTTTGTTGGGTACTAACTTGGTTGAGATGTTTCAGATTCTCCCTGATACCTAATTTTTCTCTTGGCCAATAAAAAAAAAGTTATAGAAGTTATAGATTAGAATAAAAATTAAACTTAAGTAAAAACTTCAACGTCAAAAAGAAAGAATGCATGGATGTTTTGTTTTAATTTTTAAGCATTTGTATAAGAATACATGGAAGTGGGTTGAATGAAAGTATTTTGGATAATGCTTTGTTTGGAAATATTTTGTAGAAAATTTTGTCTTTTTCATTGTGTGGCAGCGGTTGTGGGAGTATAAGTGTGTAAGGCGGCACTTAATTTTTTAAGGGTCATGTTAACTTGTGTCCTTAGGACACAAGATAAGGAACCAAATGTAGAAATGTTCCCTTAAATTTTGTGCATTTTAGTTATTATAAATTCAAAAAGTAAATAGTTATCTATAGATAATAATAAAGCAAACTAAGTATTTCGCCAAGTTTGCCATTTGTCATCTTCTAAGAATGCTTACTTCTTTTAAACTAGCTATTATTAGTACTGTAAGGTGGATTCTAGGGTGAGGGTCCAATTAGGTCCCTCATCGGTGAACCACGAGAAAAACACCAATAGATTAAATAAGTGGTTCAGATTTATTTAAATTAAAAGAGGGAACATGTAGAACTGCTCACATTCAATCATATCCTGCAATGGTTTCACCCGTTGTTAACCGTAATTAATTGTTACGAACCAAACCGAACCGAACCAAACCATTACAAATCAATTAATTCCTTTTCACACAAAAATCTGAACCATTTTTCTAAACCCTAATTCCATTTCAAATTCAATCAAATTCACCATCCCAAACATAATCATACGTTGAAATGGTTATACAATGTCAAAATCAGCTATGGATGGATTAATGAGAAGTGCAGCCTGCGAATTGTGTTTCTCCATTGTTAACATGTACTTGGTTGATGAACAAGTAATTGATTACTAGTTGATTAATAAAAAAAATAATTGTATAACCATGTACGTGTTTATGCATTTAAATCCGATTGGGTCAACAAAACTCACACAGCTTCAAATTTTCAACTATGACAATTTCATTCTTACTTGAAAATTCAAAGTTACATTTTCAATTTGACGTAAGTAGGAGTCTAGCAGCATACCAGTTCAGGGAGTATAACCATTTCAACGTATGATTATGTTTGGAATGGTGAATTTAATTGAAATTGAAATGGAATTAGGGTTTAGAAAAAGGGTTCAGATTTTTGTGTGAAAAGGAATTAATTGATTTGTAATGGTTTGGTTCGGTTCGGTTCGTAACAATTAATTACGGTTAACAACGGGTGAAACCATTGCAGGATATGATTGAATGTGAGCAGTTCTACATGTTCCCTCTTTTAATTTAAATAAATCTGAACCACTTATTTAATCTATTGGTGTTTTTCTCGTGGTTCACCGGTGAGGGACCTAATTGGACCCTCACCCTAGAATCCACCATGTTTCCCTACTTATCTTTTAATTGTTTTCTTATTTATTTATTTATTTTATTTGTAAGTTTTAACCGTAAATTTTAATTAAATAATTTGAAAGGTTGTTTATGGTTTTTGCAAACATTCAACATGCTGGTTTTCAAGGTTACTCCACCAAAAGACTAAAAACATTATTTATTTATTTGTTAGCGCTTTGGAATGGCTACTATGGGCACTGCTCACCTTTCCAAGGAGGTCATATCTCTCTTCAATATTTTTTTTACTTTTATCGAAATTTGATTCATACACCCAAATAACTTTAAAACACTTTCCTTCAAAAAAAAAAAACTTCAAAACACTTTTCCCTCTCAAAAGAAAAAAATTATTCAAAACACTTTCCAACCGATAGTAATTGACTTCAATATTACCAATGATTTTCTTAATTTGTAGCTTATTTTCTTCTTTACTATATTTAAAGTTGAGTTCAAGTTTTGGTAATGCTTATTCCTTATGGTTTGGTTCTTTACTTCAATTTTTTCTTTTGCAGTTTCAAGGATCTTCACTTCTATACTTTCTACTTCTCATTCTCATTTTTTTTTATTTTCTGAAAATGATGTTTCATGTGGCTGTTGATGCGACTTTCCTTATGGTTTGGTTCTCTCATATCAGGGTTGATGCCACTTTCCCTCTGATTTTTCTCTGCATCTTTTATTTTTTGGAGAAACATTTATATTGTTGGATTTCATTTAATTATCATCGGCTTATTGTGACGGGCAAATACAATATTGTGTCCGACAGAATAATCTACGTCAACTTGATTTTTATTCATTTGTTAATTTTTCTATCTACAAATTTGCTGCTCACAACTCATTGTTGCCTGTGCTTTTTTGCAGCAAAGTAGTAATGTCCATTATTTAAAAGACTGAACCCGCCAAAATTGGAATGAAGGTAGTCAATAGATTCTATATTATGTATCATGTTTATTAATCGTATTCTACTTGACAACTTAATAAAATTAATCTCCTTAAATGCATTATCTTGGAGCAGAAAGTATGAACAGGAACAAGAAACAATAAGTTCAAAATGAAGCAGCAATTTATGTCAATTCTTCTTTCAGAATTTTCTATTCTATTTTATTTTTGGCTTAATTGCAGTTTTAGCCCCCTAACTTTCCCAAAGTTGCGATTTTGGCCCCCTAAGAAAAAAACTACAAAACACCCCCTAAGTTTTGTAACTGTAGCAGTTTTGGCCCCCCAAGGCAAAAATAAAAAACACGTGGCACCTCACTTAGGGTGCCACGTCAGCGTAGACCGAGTCAATATTAGCTTTGGGGGCCAAAACTGCTACAGTTGCAAAACTTAGGGGCTGTTTTGTAGTTTTTTTCTTAGGGGCCAAAATCGCAACTTTGGGAAAGTTAGGGGGCTAAAACTGCAATTAAGCCTTTATTTTTCAACCATGGATTTGCTTTTTGTTTTGATAATTTGTTCTTTGTTTTAATTAATTTTCTTGCATTCTTTTTTGTGGACAGTGCACTTTTGAAAGATGCTCCCATTGGGTGACATCTATGACCAGAGAAATATGCAAGGTTAAACTTTATATTGAACTGCAAAGACACGATTTACTGATATAAGAGATACCATCAAATGTTTGTGTAGAGATGTTATGAGGGAGTCCTTTTTACTTGGTGTTTTTAAGTCATAAGGTGTAGTCTATGTTACATTTTTCTTTAGAAGTGCAGCGTGTTTTAATTTGGACAGTCTTTCAATTACAGCTTCCAAATTGAAAGTAGTTTCGTTAAACATGAGTATTAGTGGATTATGTATGCAAGTTTAGACTTTGTTTTGCAATCCAGGAGAATTTAGTGCTTAATGTTGGATCATTATGGAGTATAGAATCAAATTTTATATGTAAAATTTAAAGGTATTTGTTTTTGGTTCTGGACCTATTCCTTTTTAATGTTTTACTTTCTCCATCACATTAACTTAGCACAAGGCAAAATAAGGAAGAAACTCTAAACAATTTTTAGCACATATTTCAATTTTAAGTTGAATGTGTTTTGACACTGACATAATAAGGGATATGCATTGTTATTGTTAGTGTAAAGTTATTTTATGGTGACATTAAATTATAACTTACCAATTTGCTACATCGTGTTTGACATAATTAAAAAATGGTAACATTTTCATTGCTGTGTTGTAGAGTTCTGATTGGTTATCCGCGTAAAGAAATTTTATTCTTGCAATGCATATCCTTAATTCTCAATCGGTATTTGTGTTGTAAAAGAAAATGACATTCACTTGGTTTGCAATGCATATCCTTAATTCTCAATCAATATTTGGATTCTATTTTTTTTTTCATTTTAAATTGTTGTAAATTCTTATTATTAGTACATCTTGTGTGATGATTATTGAAATTTATTTTAGATATAGCATGAAGCTTAAAATTCCTCTTATTTTCATATATATATTTTTTTGGCGTTTGTAATATACTCTAAAAAACTTAAGTCAAATTTAAAAATATTTAAGATATGAAGAATAAAATATTTTATACTTGATTTCATGTAAATAATATTTTCCCGTGTGGTACACGGGTATACACACTAGTAATAGTTATAGATATAGAACATTACCGCTTGTAAAAAAAATCTATAAATAAGTTGGAACCCTACTCTATTTTCATGCCGATTACTCATATATTATTAAAAAAAAATACATAAAAATTAGGGGGACATAAAACCTAACCCAGTCAACAACTCTAATGGGCAAAAAAAAGAAAAATAAAATAAAGATCCACAAAATGTGTCCAACCCTAAACAATTCTAGATTATAACCAAGCGGGTTTTGAGAAGATTGGCGAATGAATCAATCGTCAACACGAAATTGAATCACGTACCAGCAACTCCCTACAACAATGGCATCAAGTATTAACGACTCTATCGAGTCCATACAGTCCCATGTCAATCAACAGGATGGCTGGGGTAATTAACCACAGACATATGCTTGAAAATGGGGAGTGGATTCGACCGTCAACACGGTAATTAACGAACAAACCCGCAACAACCGTTTACTGCGATGAAAAAGTCAGCCATTTCTAGCCCACAACAGGCGATCATACAATCATAACCGATGGCGCACACGGCGACAACAAGAAACCCAAACAAGAGGTGTCTGAGCGCCCTTTTCTCTTCGTGTCATTGAAGTGCACATTCCTCCGTATAAAAATTGGGAGCTAAGATTGGCTGTCAAACACAGAAACAATCCACAAACCCACCACTTACCGCGACGAAAACATAGTCACAACAAGTTTACGGCCACAAATGAACTGAAACAGCTAAAATTGCGAAGTCATAGCCCTTTCGAGCAATAAAATTCAAAATCCAGTCCAAAGTTGAAGGATTCTCAACCCAATAACATCAGACTTAACTCGAACTCAGAATCAGAACCATAACCATCACCACCACCAAAGTAGCGTCGATAGTGATTTTTAAGAACCCATCACGACAGTCTGAATTCACTAACCAACATAGTGAGACAGATATTCAGGCGACATCTGTGTTTCGGGAGGCAAATATAAAACTTGGAAACCTGTAGATCTCAACAGACCTGGACAACAATCAAAGAATCTAGGAACAAGAACACTAACCTGACACAACAACAGCTGCTTAACAGGCCCTCTCGGGTTTTCTATCGACCCATAGAACTCAAACTTTTTGAAACCGGGTCTCATAACGGATTTGAGAACAGAACTGAAAACTTAATATGAAACAGGCGACTATTTTAGGCATTGGCAACGACGACCATAGCAGACCCAATTAAATATCAACATAGACGAACGGATCTCCAAACGAAAATCACATACGTAACCATCTCTCATCATAGAGCACATGTGAGAGTTCAAAGCACTCGCAGCGGCGGCAGTGTGCAGGTGGTGCTTCTAAGGCAGAGTGCACAACCTAGGCCAAGGGCTACATCAGATCAGATCAGATGCGTTTGGATGTAAATGAAGAATAGACAGCGGTGTAACAAAAGGGTTTTTCCTGAGGGTGAGAGATACCACGAAGGAGTTTTCTAGATCAGAAAAAGAGGGAATGTCTTGTGAATAGTTCAAGAAATATAAATGTTAACATATACTTTTAAATAGTTAAAGTAAAAACATGAGCACAATGCTTTAAAATCGTGAAAAAATATTCTTAATTAAAAATAAATATGTTTTCTTAAAAACAAATTTTTTTAAAAAAATCCGTTGAAACTAAACAATCTTTAAATACAATGATTCACCAAATTCAAAATAGTTGAAAAGGAAACAAAAAAAGAAAAATAATATGACATTAATTTTGTAATAAAAGAATGATTTTGTAACAAAACGAAACATGCCTTTTTTTTTGTAAAGAGCTACAATCCCATAATATATTGATAATAAAATAAAAAATACAAATCAAAAAAGAGGGGGGGACATGAACCAAAACCCTCAAAAGGTTAAGAAACCCTAAAATTAGGTAAACCTAGCTTATTAGTCATTAAGTTTGCCCTAATAATAGTAGGAGGTTGAGGGAACCATTCATGAGAAGCAAGAGTTAATCCTTAATTAGCAAGAATGTCAGCACATTTGTTTCCCTCCCTATATATGAGATACATGAAAATTCATAGAAGAAAGTAGGTGAAGACAATTGTTCCATCTATTTTGAAGCTGCCAGGGGACAATATTAGAAGACTTGAAGGCTAGGAAAACATGCATTGAATCAATTTCCAACAATATAGATATCCTGGCTTATGGTCAAATCTCTTATGCAGATGAAGTGTGTAAATAATTCTCGGAACAACTAAATTCGTCAAAAAGCACTTTAGTCGATCTGCAAAAAACCTATATTTCTCATCAATAGTTCGTAGGAGGGATTATCATTCTAGTTATCTACACTTCCATGTTAGTAATTTACTGAAAAACCATTGGATTAGACATATCCTAAGGATCCCTAATACTGATCAAATGATAAGAAGTGTCGTGTGGTTCTTGGTTCCTCCAATTGATTGATCTTCTTGCTCGGTTATTCTATCAACGAGAGTACTAACATGAAAAAATGAGTAGAACGTAAAGGCCAGGAGAAAGCAAGTAAGAAAAAAATCGAAGAAACACGGGGCAGGAGCCCTAAACAGCGTGACTATGGATGGCCGCAAAATTTTGATGTTTCTATTGGCCATGGCCAAGGATACCACCACCAGTACCCCTTTTCTCACTATACAATGAAAAGGCATAAACATAAATATATTTGGACCTGCAAATTGCAATTTTGAAAACCATCTCAAGTTAATAGGAATGATATATGAATGACAATAATAGGAAGTCGATTACAAATATTATAAACCATCTCAAGTTGAAAACCGCATCTGATTTTGATAGTTGTTCAACCTATTATGTGTGACAATGATTCAATTTCATTGTCACTCTCAAGTAGCACCTATATATTTATGGGAAAATGTTACATGAACATCTTTTATTCATACACCCCATTGTACACCCCATGCATTAGGGATATTTTGGTAAGTTCATCTTTCAACCACACTTTCTCTTCTATTTGTGTGGAGTCCAGGTTGCCATGTGTCAAAATTTTGTGTGGGTGTAAAAGGTGTATTGCCACATGGAATGGTACATTTATCACCACTCATATTTATGGTTGTTACTTACTCAAGAACAAATTTTGGGGTCAAAACTCTTTTCCTCCTATTCTCATCTTAGCTATTAACCGTGAAAGTTGAATGATTCAACTTTGTTATAATTCCCAACATCAATTCCATTATAAAAACAAACTACACCAACAAAATAACATGTATATAATTCTACATTTAATTAATTATTAACTTGTTCTTTTGTTGAAGTGAGTAGAATTTATCAACACCAACAAAAAATACCGTCATTAAAAAAAATAAAGAAACAAAAAACACCATCAATCATACTCATTAACTTGCATCTATGAGATTGAAAAAAATACATATGATGATTTATGCAAATAACATGTATTAACTGCATCAAACCGCATCATCCTCCGGTGGATGGCATTCTCTTCCCTTTTCGATCAATCACATCCTCCTCAATCTCCTATTGATTGACGCATTTTAGGAGTGAATACCATTGGAATCGTCAGTAGGAAAAACATTCTTGAGCGATCTCTAATCTCAAGCCTCAATTCCAAACCCTAAATCATAGTTTCACCTTCTTCGTTTTTACTCAATGTTGAAGGATAATGATTTGGTTCTTAACAGTAGTTTGAGTTGCCACTTTTGTGCATATCAACCAATTCAATCAATGATATGTAATTTTTATTCTCTCATGCTTCAATTTCTCATTTCAATTTTCGTTTTCTCGTTAATTTTCCATTTTGTTTTCTATTATGATCAATGTTATCTTCAATTTGTTAAAACTCGCAGAATTAGGTTGTTGAATGTATGTAACTATTTTCAAATTCCTATTCTAGATTAATCAATGCCTTCAATCTTTTTCTTGATATATTCAACAATGAAGTTTCTATCAAATAATTGCTTATGTCCTTTGTTTTCCTGGTGTAAGTTATTTCTTTTAATTGCTGCCAATGTCATTGTGATAAATAATTGTAACAATAATTAACTTAAAGTTTTTGAAGTGTGGTTAGCTTCTAACAAGTAAGATTATTCTGACCATAAGCAGTAACATAACTCCTCATCTGTATTCACAGGGACTTGAATGGGATCTGTATTCACAGCAATGTTGAGAACCACTGTAGAGGAAAGGAGATTCTCACCTCCACACAATAAATCTGGTGGAATTGCAGAGGAGATTGGTAAGCTTTGTCTCTCTTTTTTTTCTTGTTGGTACTACTATTATGATTATATTTGAATGTAGGTACCTCTGCTGATGGAAAAAAGGAGTAAGTTTTGAAATAGGCTATATTATAAACTATTTTCTAGAGAAAATCAGTATGTAACTTATAAGTTACAATTAAGTTGGTACAAGCCACAAGTCATACATATTAAATGCAAAGGTATGTATATTAAAACAGGAATCATCATATATTTTAATTTCAGCTTATAGATAGAGGTGTCAATAGAGCTCCAAATTTCTAAGCTCACTTAAAAAAGCTCTCACCAAGCCCACTAAATTAAAACCCCCTAATTGAATAAAATTATTTGGGGTCAAACCCACTATAAAATCTTTTTATTTGTGGGCCTAAAAAAGCCCCATATTAATTATTTAAAAAAAAACCATAAAAAAAAAAGTTTTTTTAGGTAAAAAAAATAATTTTTTCGGTAAAAAAAAATTTTTTTTTTTTTTTAGTAAAAAAAGTTTTTTTTTTTTAAAACTTAAAAAAAAAATTATTGAAATTTTGGGGCTTTGAGGCCTTTTGATTTTTTTATTTGTGGTCTTGCATGAATGTGGGCCTTTTAATCTTGTGAATATTCAAACCCCCTTACAATATGGCCTGGGGCCAAAACTTCAAAGCCCATGATATTGACACCTCTAGCTAAAACGGACTTAAATCTAACGTTTGATTCAAGAAAATAACATGATATAATATAATACTAAAGAAAGATACATTGAAGTAAAGTTGAAATGACCGCATTTAATTTACAAACTGTAGCAAAGGAAGGTAAGAAAATGAAATGGCCAATAGATTAATTGAAAACGTGTTGATGTGAAAAAATAGTCCAATGCAATGAGTATATAAACATTAAATAACGTCTCCCTTGCATTCATTTATTTTGGTAATTGTTTTTCTCAATAATTACTTAGGTATTTTTATTATGGTTTAATACAATTGTAAATATAATAAGATGATATATTGAGACATTTTCCTTGCTTCATCATCTTTAATTATTATTTTATGTTAATTGATGAAATAATATACCAACAAATACGTTGGTATGCCCATTTTGAATCCTTCAGATCATATAAAATTCATTTTAAATTGTCCGAACATAACAAAATAGCTTTTCAATTATATGTTTTATTTAAAAAAACTTGAAATTTTTTAATAAAACAATAAAAAAATAATTAGATGGAGAATTAATTATGGTATTTACATTTTCATGATCAATTTCATAATGATCAAACATTTTGTCATCCAAAATATCCTTTGCACACAGTAATAAGTTAAAAAAACTTAAAAGAACGTTAGAACACACAAACTATAATTCTCTATCACATAATTAAACACACCTTAATATGACCATGAGAACTATAACCAATGAGTTTAAGGTACACATCTATCAAACATGGATGAATAAAAATATGTTGGACCTTGTAAGACATAACTTAAAGAAAAATCATTCGATATTTTCTCAACCTAAAAAATCATTGGATCGGCATACAACGAATCCATCTCATCTAGGTAAAAAGAACTCCTGTGATACACAAAAACCAAATCAAATTATTGGAGCAACAATGAAATTACAAATGAAATCCATAAAGAGACCAAGAAAAAAAACACCATTGCAATCAACAACATGCATGTCAAGGAAGCAAGCTTTTTAACAGGCTGGTCATGCATAAGGAAGAAAGCCTCAATGTCGAAACCACTGACACTCACCTGTATCCTAAACCTATAAAATTATTTACATAACATAACGATCAATACTCCAACATTTTCAATAATCAAATGCATGTTCAATCACCAAAAAATCGGTAAGATATCGTGAAACAAAATAATGGTAATCAATCCATTTGTCAACACCCTCATCAACACCAAAATAGCAAGCAACCACATTAAACAAACCTTCATCCTTGGATGAGATAAATTTAACAAAACTCTTAATAAACCTATTACCAACAAATTCATGCAAACCAACAATCTGAGATATTATAGATATAATTGACCAAAGCAATAAACAAATATGACGGGGAGATGACCAAATTTCATTGTGAGTGACCAAATTTTACTCACAATGAAATTTAGTCTTCTCTCATCATATTTGTTTATTACTTTGGTCAATTATGTTTAAAATATCTCAAATTGTTGGATTACATTAATTTGTTAGTGATAAGTATATTAGGAGTTTTTTGAAATTTATCTCATCCAAGGATGAAGGTTTGTTTATTTCTTGTTTCTTGCTATTTTGGTGTTCATGAGGGCGTTGAGAAGTGGATTGATCACCAATTACCGTTGGATGAACCTAGGTAATCCATTATTTTGTTTCACGATATCTTACCGAGTTTTAGGCGATTGAACATGCATTTAATTGATGAAAATGTTGGATTATTGATTGTTGTGTTATGTAAATATTTTTATAGGTTTAGGATACAGGTGAGTGTCAGTGGTTTCGACATTGAGGCTTTCTTCCTCATGCATGACTAGATTGTTAAAAAGCTTGCTTCCTTGACATGCATGTTGTTGATTGAATTTTTTTTCTTGGTCTTTTTATGGATTTCATTTGTATTTCATTGCTGCTTCAATAATTTTATTTTATTTTTGTGTAGCACGAGGGTTCTTCTTTGTGCCCAGATGAGATTGATTTGTTGTTTGCCGATTCAATGATTTTTGAGGTTGAGAAAATATGAAGTGATTTTTCTTTAAGTTCTATGTCTTATGAGGTCCGACGTGTTTTTACCCATCCGTATTTGATAGATGTGTTTTTACCCATTGATTATAGTCTTCATGTTCATATTAATGTGTGTTCGATTTTGTGATAGGGTTTATTGTTTTTTTTTTACTTAGTTGGTGTCTTTTTACTTTTTCTCCCTGTCTCATTTTTTTGCTTCGTGGTAAATATAACATGTGTGTTTTTTATAGTCTTATTTGATGTATTTATAGATTTTATTGGGTTGTTGACTGCTTTGCATTATGAGTGTGCTTTTGATGATGTTGAAGGGATGATGACTGTTTGCCAAGCTTGAGTTAAGTGATGAAAGGTACCTTTTTTTGTACTATGTGATTTCTCATTTATGCTTGGTTTGTTCCATGTTTTTATATCTTTGTTTTCCATGGTGCAGGGGAAGGCTTGAATGTGATCTCAAAGATGAGTTTTTTAGTGAATTCAAAGAACTTTTGAAGGAACCTTATCAAGGTTTGCCGGTTGTAGTTGTTCAATTTGGAAAGATTATAAAGAAGGAAGGTAAAATAAGTACTATGAGTTTTATTTAAAAATGAAAAGTTGCATCATGTAATTTTTGTTATTTGCTTTGTCATGCTATTATTTTTCATTCATGAAGGTTTAATACTTCGAAGTATTAAATACAATTGTATTATTTTGAGACTGGGCTTTCTGTTGTTTGTGCTAGAATTGTTAGGTGTTTTCAAGTGAACCAATTGTGGAATCTATTATGTGATTGTGGCAAATGCATGGAAGTTCTAAATGGATTGTACCAGTTTATTGTTTGTAAGCGCACCACTTATAGTGTGAGATCAAAGTAAGATTCTTTTCCCTGATTTTTTTGTGTTGATATATAACTATGTCATGGTCTAATATTTGTGCCATTTATTAGGTCCATGTTAAGGGTTGTCGTAGATGATGGTGAAGCCACTGCCACATTTAAGTTGACTGATTATTTATCGCAAGGTATCCCATATCTTAGTTACAATGTCTTGGTAAGGAGGTCAAATGATTTGTTGCCTTTATATATTAGTATATTTATTTGGTTTATTCGGTGTTTAAAGTATGCTTTGAGAAAGCCTGATTTGGAAACAATGAAAAAGAAAAAGTTTCTCTTTATTGTTAAAAACTTGAAAATTTGATGGATCAAGCATAAATTCAAAGAATCTTACACAATTAACAACATAATCCTATTTCTTTACGAGAAAATTTGAACTTAGAATTTAAGCGAAGCTCTAATAAATATGTATACGATGAAACATGGCGTGTGTGTGTGTATATATATATATATATGAAGCACTAATAACCATATGTAAAGGAATGCATGATAACGAAGAGACAAATTATAGATTCATAGCATTAATACTAACCAGGAATATCCCATGGCTCACACTTGTTAAAGACAACATCAATCATGAGAAAGGAATCACTATGTTTCACCTTCTTCATCAAGAAATAACACACAAGCTCTTCATCTCTAGGATGAAATCTGAACCCTGGTGGTAAGCTTTGCCTCAACCATGCTTATGTTGCTTATATTTTTTTTTTCTATCAAAGATATAGCAGGGAAATAAACAAGTTCAAACTTCACAATTGAGGAATTTTGAAAGATGGAAATAATTATAGAGAAGGTGGAGGTGAAATGTGATATATAAATGAGAGTGGGAACATGTAATTACACAAGTGGAAAAGTCAACATGTAATTACATTGAAAGAGGTAGGGTAATTATGTAATTAAGTTGTATATATTCATATTTATTATTATTATAATGGGTAAATTACACCCGAGTCATTTAAGTTTGAGGTTTGTAACATATTGGTTCTTTATGTTATTTTGGTCACACATAAATCTTTTAAGATTGTACACATTTTCAATTTAGTCCTTCTATTAACCAAACAATGATGTCACATAAGAACTAAATCGAAAATGTTTACAAACTTAAAACTTATGTATGACCAAAATAACATAAAGGACCAATCTGTTACAAACTTCAAACTTAAAAGACTTATGTGTGACCAAAATAACTTAAAGAACCAATTTGTAACAAACCTCGAACTTAAAGACCTCTGGTGTAATTTAGCCTATTATTATTAGAGTGTTTATACATACACACATAGGTGGCATACACCCCTTAAACCCCCACACATAAATGCAACATATGGCAATGTGAGTCCAAAATAACTACATATCATTTGTTACACATTACCAAAATACCTTCCACATAAGGTGTGTACAAGAGTGGTATGAAGAAAAGATGTGTATCTATATTTTCCTTTAGGAAAAAGATACATAGACCACTCTTTTGGTACACCCCCTTTGTACCACTGTTGATGTGGCAAGGGACATTTTTAGGATATGGATCCCTCCTGCCTATTTCTGTTCTGCCATCTCTCCAGTTCTAATCTAACGGCTGATAGACAATCTAGCACCAAAGAGTAAATTAATAATAAAAGGACAATCTGGAGACTGGAGAGAGAGAAACGGCAGTGGTAATCACCAACCGAGCCACTCACTCGGACTCAGTAATCCACCCTTTCCCCGACTCAGTCACCACCGTGGCTAACAAACCAATACAAGCTGATTCCTCTTGTTCCAACGAAGATGACGACCACCACAACCGCAGCATTCCTGCAAGTCAATTTCATAATCCCGAAAAAGAAAAAGGACATGATCACCATTCTGGATCAAAATTAAATTAAATTTGAAGATCCTCATCTATTATGTTTTGAGTTTGTCAGATACAATATAAAGATACATAAGTAGCACACCTTATATTTGTTTGATTATAATCACAAAATAAATTTTGTTAAGAACTTTTCAAACTTACGAAGTTTTAAGCATTGGTTCCATTGATTCTTCTTTTTTAAACGCCCTCGTCTTAGAAACAAAGAGAAGTTTTTTAAAATATAATACAAGGGAAATATTTGAAGTAAGTTGAGAGAAGAAAGAGAAACATGTTTGGAGAAAATCCATGATCGAAAGTAGAAACCCAAAGCGAAAAAAACTTGGATGGATTTTTCTCTCTCTCTCTCTCTCTTAATTGCCATTTTTCCCTTTAACTGCTAGATCAATCTGACGGCAAACAATAGGGCAGGAGAGAACGCAATGTGGACATAGCTGCAGGAGATGATCCGTTTCCCACTTTTTAAGAGTATTTTATTTTATTTTTTGACATATTGGAAGGTGTATAAGGATGGTATGCCACCTAAGGTGGTTTACATATCACCACTCTTAAAACATAAAAAGAATATACTAAGATTTTCAAGATAAGCAAAGATTACGGACATAGTTTTTTAAAATAAAAATGCAACAATAAAATATTCTCTCTTTTTTTCCTAATACAATAAAACATTCTCTTAATAAGAATCTTTTGCCTTTGAATATTCATTTTTTCAGCACAAACAAAAATAATAACAAACCCATATTTGAGATGTGGTTAAATAATTTATAACAATTTTTTTTAAAATGGGAAAAATGAAATCAAAACTCTTGCACACTTATAAAATTATAGGTCTAATTGTTAAATAATGTCTGCCATAAAAAAAATCAAAGAAATTAATGATAGCTAATTAAAAATAAAACACTACCATTCTATTTTAATATGTTATTAGAAAAAACCCAAGTCCCACATCAGATAGATAAGACTTTTGATAAGAGTTTATAAAGAGCAGACACTCCTCACCTTATGAACCAGATTTGTAAAGGTGAGTTATGCCCCAAAATTCAACACATGTTGTAAATGTTTAGACATATTGTTGTATAAAGTTGTTGTATTGAATTCATCTTTACAAAAATTTAAAGCTATTTGCTTGGTGCGTGCAAGGTTGTCCTCACAATTAAGAGGCTCTGCTATAATCTAGACAAGTGTAAAATTGTTGTCTTTCATAATTTTACCTACAGAAGAATGACATTTAGTGATGGATTTGCCCGTAGGTAAAAGTGTTTTTTTAACTAATTTTAAGACCCCTCTTAGTTTGTGGCCCTGTTTCAATGGCCTTGTTGCGCATGCCCTGGTTGCGTGGATACAAATAGTTGATGGTCCAACTCAACAAGCTCTAGTATCAGATAATTGTTGTTTAATCTCCCGAATTTGCTGGAAAAGTTGTCCATTTATCGGAAGTTTGTTTTCGATGGAGAAAATATGTAGAAACATAAGCTCCAATCAAAAATTTTACCAATAAAATCACTTAGAACCTACTTTTCGATCATCATTTTCTGAAGATGAGCAACCTGGGGAGGCAAACAACATTCATCTTGATATCATATACGATTTTTACAGTGATATAAAATTAGATTAGAGCTCTACTAAGTTTAACTAGTTTTTATACTTGGGTTGATTTCTCAACGTATAGTCGTCCATTTGATATTTAATGATTTCCCAACGTTATAGCCGATCTGTGCAACAATGAGATTAGATTAGAAAATAAATTTTAATAAAATAGAGTCTAGACGCAGGTTAAATAGGATTCAATCATTAGATCATTTTAAGAATCACAAGACTAGAAAAGTCTACTCACTCATGATCATTGTAGATAAGGGATTAAAGTAAACAGACATGAAAATAAAAGGCATAAAAATAAATGACTGAAAATGTAAAATACATTATAAAGAGCAGAAAAGTAAATAGAAAGAAACTGTAAATTGCAAAAAAAAAGGTAAAGAACAAGAAACTTAATGAAATTCTAAGAACTTTGATTTCTACTTTGTAGCAAGTTTGCAAGTGTGGAAGATGATCTCCTTTCTCTGATAGAAGGCCTATTTATAGCCTAAGGGCTCAAGCAATGCGTTAAATTTGATTTTCAAGCCTTAAACTAGGAATGGCAAGAGTTTTGTAACAACCATTTCTAACTGCACATAGTGCACAGTCGTGTTTGTTAGGTTTTACTCCATGTTGTGCAAGTTCTACACCTTCTAGATTCCAAGTCACAGAAACATACAGTCGTACCTGTGATCTGCACGGATCGTGCATATTTCTCTACCATTTTTGAATCATTTACTCGCTAAAACGTACGGCCGTGCTCTTTTTCAGCATTGAAAATTCTTCATTTTCTTCATTATTTATCCTAAAAATGAAAACTAATGTTTTGTAGTAAAATAGCTTAAAAGTAAGACCAAAGTTCCACAAATATTATTAAATGGAAATGACTAAAAACACCTTAAATTAAGACTTGTCATGTATGAATGTTCTTCTCTGTGAGAGGTGGGGTTTACCCTAGTAAGTATTATGAGGTATTATGCTATAAGGTAAGACGTTACAAATTATGTGAGATGTTCATCTAATGTGACAAATATTATGATATAAAAAGACTATTTATTTTAGACATTTTCAAAAGAATGGTATTAGATAAGGCCATGGATATTCCAGTCACTTTAATTTTATCATATATTTTTGTAGGCATTATGTTGTTATATGCTATTAACTTGGATGTTGTGAGTTTGTTCGCAGATTCATCCTTTACGTTTTTAGCAGTGTTGAATGATGTAATCTCTCGATTGAATGAATGAATATCATTTTATTTTTGTTAAATAAATATGATAATCTAATACTTCAATGACACTAAATTTATTCTAGAAAAACATGTTATATTTTCAAAGTGGTTTTATTTCGTTTTTAGTTAAGTAAGTGATTTTCACATATTTTCAATTTTATTTCACTCGTTCTTGTTATTTCGTCATATTTGCACAATTCTGTTTGTTTTGATTTACTGTCTTTATGCACTGTGTTTTTGCCTTCCCGTCTTAGTACGGTGTTTATTTGATTTAAGTTGAAAGATTATCTTTGAGAAATCACTACAAGAAATGTTGCATTTTGCCAGGGGCGGAAGCCCTGGCAAAAATGCAGAAAGCCTTGGCAAATGGACGTTTGCCAGGAGTTTTGCCAGGGGCACAATCCCCAGCAATTCTGCTCATCGCAAATCACCTTGCCAGGGCTTTAGCTCCTGGCAAATTTACAGGCTTTTGCAGACTGTGTCAGCATCACATCAGTCATTTTCAAACCATGCCAGGAACATTGCCAGGGGTTAACCCCTGGCA
>Ga0228711_1005230_pt1 | contig 19803 bp, 11 predicted proteins | sample MedpolnodulmetaG_2_FD_177996 | JGI IMG/M metagenome (GOLD analysis project Ga0228711, IMG submission 177996) | Root nodule microbial communities from Medicago polymorpha collected in Santa Monica, California, United States - brown nodules | ecosystem: Host-associated > Plants > Roots > Nodule... | reverse complement strand
TGTGCGATGAGATGGGAGAAGGTGCGGGTTTGAAGAAGGCGAAGGTGTTGAAAGCATTGTTGGAGGATCCAATACTTGCAGATGTACCCAAGAATCCAACCCTGGAAGATGTGGAAACTCTCATTGGACTCGAATTGGGTAGTGCAATGCGAATTTCAGTTTCGAAATTGGATGCAACTTCTCTTGATGTGATTCTTATGAATACGGCAACGCTCAAGGATTTGAAACTTGCTATCAAGAAGAAAGTTAATTACATGGAACAATCTAGTATGGGTCACCGCCATATTTCTTGGTCAGATTTTAGTTTAATTATGTGTTTTCATATACCCATTAATTACACATTGAAAATTCATCTGATTTTAATTTTGCAGGAGGAGTGTTTGGGCTAATTATTGTTTGTCATTCAATAACAACAAGCTCCTTAACGATGATGATGTGCTTCAAAATTTGGGTGTTCGGAATAATGCTCAGGTTTCTTCTTCTACTACTTATCTATGCCCTTGCTGGAATTGTCAAATATTGTGAATTTTGATTTTAGTCTGCATTGATCATGTGACCGAAAGAATGCTGTATTAGCAAAATCATTTCTTGCATTAAAATTGCTGCTATTGCCAGCTACAAAATTTCAAATTCTTGTGGCCAACATAAGGCGTATAAGCAAGATTAGCTCTTGTATGAAAATTAATGATGCCAGGTATGGAACGGTCTCTGCTCCTGCCAGATGAATATGAGATTGACACTACCCTTGTGCTTGAACACACATGCATTATAGGGAAAATTTTCCTGGTTTGCTTGAAGCACTGTGAATTGTTTCTTCATTATAGGGATTCAAATTAGAACCAAGGTGGATTTTATACTTTAAATGTCAAAACCATAGTGGCTTTATAAAATGTACCTTTACAAAACACGTAATGAATACATGGTCTTTCTTAATAGTTGATTTGAAGTATCCAAGTTTCTTGGCAAAATGACCAGCAAATGCAAATGCAAATGCAGAATCAGATTGGTCCCTATAAACCCTCACTTTATGATCAGCAATGATATTTTCAAGCTGATCTGCTTTCATTTTCAGCTCAACGGCACCTGGTTTCCGTTAGATCAAACAAACTTCCATACTCTCCGAAGCTCTCTAGAAACGCCCGGTCGAACTCGTCTCATCATAAAAAATGGAAACTTTGCAAGTCTCCCGAGTTGGCCATTGATTAGTTTTCGCATCTTTCTCGTTGGTAGGTGGCAATGGACTTAGTTCACAAAACAGTATGCAGAAGAATACTGCAGGCTTATTTTCTCACCACAAACATCAATGTTATGGTAGCAAATAGGGCATGTCATTCTAAGTAGAATTTTCTTTGTTGATATGATCTACCTTTTATAGTAAAATGATAATTTGAGTTCAAGAGAATCCGATCTTTTGGAAGCCGTTATGCTCAATCACCAGTTTTTCCTAAAATAATATTAAAAAATCTATAACAAATTCGTTAGTTTTATTATTTTTCTCTCACCTCTTGAAATTGTTGAATGATGAATTTTGTATTAGGAGAAATAAATTGTAGTTCACTGATATTTTATGCCAATGCAGATACATTTTGTCCCCTATGTCATGACAAAAGAATCTAGAAGACACTCAAAAAGGAGAAAGCACCGGTTTTTTCATGGCCTTAGTAAGCTTTCCTGATCAACAGCACTGAAAGGTTGAGCTCGTGGCATGTGGCATGTTTGGTGATCTCTTTTGGTCGGGTTTTCTATCTCATTACTTACCCCAACATGCGACAACAAAGCTTCAACCTTCTTTCTCGTTTCAACTTGTTTTCAATCTAAACATTTCCTAGCATATAACTGGATAAGCTAGTGTGACAATCATTTCTGCCCGAACATGTAATAAATGGAAAATTACAAGCTGTACTGTAATAGACAAATAATGCGTCTGAAATTGAGTCTACTGACAGATAGGAAGTGTACGATTGCTATACAGTCGAGCGTATTTTGCCTTAGTTGAAATGCCTTTAACTACACCTAATGTCTATTTAATTGTGAACTTTTCTGGCATAAATGTATTGTGAAAATATGTAGAGCTTTTTTATCTCAAACTACAAAAAAAAAATGAAAACAACCTAGCACTGTTGTTATCGTTATGTTGGCTATATTTATCCTTATACCCTCTGCGCTGCACCAAGCCACCAACACTTGAAAGACCAAACAATCATTGCATACGTTCAATAGGTAAGACCATCTTCAATATTTAGTTCTTCAAATATTAGCCAACATGTAGGACAGTTGCTATGCTGGAACATGACACATTGTTCTTAATAACATAAAAATGTTTTTGCCAACAACCACTGAGAGAATGTGATGGAGTCATAAAATGTGGTGAGATGGGTTCACTTTAGGTTGTTATTTTTTAGCGTTGGAGAATAAACTTACAGATGCTCTTAAAGCTGAGTTAACATAGTTCCACAAAATAGTTTAAAAACAAGATTTGAAGCGTTGGAGTACTTTAGAGATTTAATTTAGTTTGGTTCATTTTTCGCAACTCGCTGTGATTTTTGGCCTTAGTTATAAGGAAAATTTGGGATGACACTCCGAGAAGCCAATGAGACATCTATATATTTTATTTTTTACAAAAACTAAACTACCTCACTTCGAGTTCAACAATCAAACTTAAATTATTTTCCGAGAGTCATGTTGATAAATAAACAAATAAAATAAACATTAGAATATTAGTTTTAATTTTTTTTTTTCACTTAATTTTGATCTATTGTCTTCATCATTTGGTCTGATTGAAAATGAATCGGGACAAAAATAAACCTCATTCAAGTTTGTTTTTCCTTTTGAAAAATAAATAACACATAAGTAATATAATAAACTTCATTCAAATTTTCTAGTTTCAATTATTTTTTCCTTTCTCCAAAACATTCTACGGATAAATTCAATTGTACAATAAAACGATATTCATATAATCCCGAAAAGATCTGAAGATTAAGAGTGCTGTACTGTCTACATCGTTTAGAACTTCAATGTATAATATATTCTGTTCTAACGTCAGGCTTTAAAGGTCAAGAAACCTAATCTATGAATTATGGAGAAAACAACAATACAAGAGTTACAAACAAAATTATCTTCTCTCATGCGATCTCCCTGATTCCAATGGATGTTTGGAAGACTCTAGAGACTTTCTACCTCTGGCATCTGTATGTTTTTCTTCCTTTGAATCATGAGATGATTTTTGCCGCCGCATCATATCATCTGCATACCGGCGCCACAAGGCTTCTCTATCTTCACTTGGAACCTTGTTATATCTTGGATCAGATTTTATAAGACGCTTTGCTGTAGACCATGAATTAAGCACTGTTTTCCCATCGTCAGTTTCCTGAGACGCGGCTTCAGAAGTCAAGAATTCAGCTAGAAGAGCTCTAAAATCGCGAGCACGACGCTGGCCAATCACAGGAGTCGCAGATGTTAGTAGCACATAATTTGACCAAAAATGTAATTCTACTCATGCTGTTACCGAGTCTCCCGCATCCCATTCAAGTGGCACACCGTGACACAAATCAATAAAGAATAAATACACACAATACATAGATAATAATCACAGGCAAAAATATAAGAGAGAAATGTCACAAATATCACTGGGATAAGATATTATCACTTACTTCCTGAAGCATCTTTACATGATCCCGGAAGAGTTTTTCCATGTCAGCTAAATCAAGATCAGAATTGGTTGCACGCCCTTGAGGATCTTTTTCTAGTTTAGGCTTCGATTCTGTCCATGATGCCTAAGAATATATGCAAATGACATTAATTTATCTTTATTGAAAAATATATATGAAATTTATCATTATAAACAAAAAATTACTAGCACAGTCCAGCATCGTCAAAGAAACAAACTCAATAAACAAAAACAAAAAGTCTAAGAAAATCAATTCCATTCATCTAGTTTCTTTAATGTTCAATTTAACCCTCCTAATGTCTAACTGGATGCAGTTTAGTCCTATTCAAGAAGAAAGTGAATAACGTTAAAAAGCTGGGAAAACAACAATACTCAAGATACAGAAAATGAAATTTTATAAACTACAGTAACTAAAAGAGATTATAATCCTATCAGATTTTGACAAGGAAATTAATCTTCAAAACAGTGAAAGTAAATACCACAAATTACTATTCAAGAAGGAAGCAAATTACATTAAATTGGAGTCAAGAAGAAAAGGCTGGAACAATATCAATTCTCAAGAAACAAAAATGAAATTTTATAAAACTACAATAAGTAAAAGAGATTCTAATACTTTCAGATTTGACAAGGAAAATTAATTTTCAAAATTGTAGAAGTACCACAAAGAACAAAAGCTTTACCATAGGGTCTTTGATTCTCTCCACAAGTAAAGCTTGAAAAGAAGTAACTGCCTCCTTCCTACGAATTTTTAGTCGGACCCTTTCCATTTCATGTTCTTCTCTTTCCTTCCTTTTACGCAGCTCCCGCTCCCTCTCCCGCAGCTTGTCCTGCGAACCAGTTTAGAGTATTTGAATTTGATCAGAATCAATTATATATTAAGTTACTAAAAATAAGCTGCTAAGGGAACATCTGTTAAGAATAAGTAAATTGATACACCAACTTAAACAACACCATCCGACATAAAACAGAAAACTCATCAATAAAAGAGACACCACTGAGACCATTTAGCCAAAAATCATCATAAAAATCACTTTAACAGACTAAGCTTGTATTTAACCAAAAATTGTATATGGGTAGTTTAACATCATTTACCTGCTAGGGACTAACAGGAGCATCATGCCAAGGCATCAATAAAAAAAGGGAAATGCTAACCAGTGCCCTTAGGGCACTAGTTCTAGTTAAGAAGATTAATATAGAAATTATGCATTGGAAATTGGTGAAAAGTATGACGTTTAACTTTGTGAAAGTCAAAAAGTTGTTGTTTTTAATGAAAATTTTCTATTTTTGACATCCTTAACCAGTGCCCTAATGGTTAGCAAAACCCATAAAAAAAGAAAGTGAATGGCAGTTATTCTTTCAGACTTTCTTCAGTTTACCAACTTTCTGTTTATTTAAAAGACAACCATCACATATTAAGTATTAACCACCTAGTACCTGCTCCTCTCTTTTAGCTCTGGTCTCTCGTTCTGCTGCATGCTCAACAGCTTTCAACTCGGAAATATACTCATTGAACAATAATTCCCTATCCTCATGTTTCACAGATTTATATCTCGGGTCATCTCTTAAACTCTCTTTAACCTGCATCAATGAAACACAAATTAAACAACACCCCTCAAAAAGTTGAGAATAACATGAACTAAAATTTCCTAAACACACACAACACACACACCCCCCACATATATAGGGTAAGACAAAAATGTATACGTGAAGTAATTAAAAGAACTTAAAACTGCTATGTCCGGCTTCGGAGGAAATCATGGGTGGGTGAGTGGAAAAATCTACGGACCACTATTAATTCTTGCCTTCTGTAATCATGTTTGTGTGTGTGTGCGCGCATAAGAAAAGATACGATTTTCCAACTGCCAAATTCTTTCTAAGTGACACAAAAAACATATTTCTATAATGCTAACACTCCAATAAACTGTCATCAGTGAAGTAAGACTTAATGTATTATCACACCCGGCCTTATAGACATCATCAAAATCGATCCCATATATATAAGTTAAACAAGTCACTTGTTCATGACCTGTAGAGAAAAAAATTGGCTTAAAATCATAATACTGAAAGGATTTTTATCCAAAAATTTATAGATTTTCTCCTAAAAATAGACCAAAATTTATATGGGATTGAGCTTCAAAATATTGTACATACATTGACTATACTAGAAGGACTTCTAACATTTTCTTGTGTAGTACCAAGAGAAATTTTCTTTCAGTCTGAACATGCCTAAGTAGCAGTCCTTCCTTTTTCGAAACTTGTCTATTCTCCTTTTTTCTACTGTTTACAGATCATTTCCAATTTTAGGGCATATAACAAAAACAACAATAAGAACCAAGCCTTACCCCATAAGTGGGGTCGGCTATATGGATCAAATTACGCCATAAGGTTCTATTATAAACTATATTTGGATCCAACTCATTAATATTTAAATCTTTCCTAATAGTTTCTCTTATAGTTTTTCTACGTCTTTCTCTACCTCTTGTAATCTGACTATCCTCCATCTGATCTACTTTCCTTACTACAGAATCTACATGCCTTCTCTCTAATGTGTCGTTTCTAATCTTATCCCATCTAGTCTTCCCACACATCCAACGCAACTCCTCATCTCCGCTAGGCTTACTATATTCTCGTGTTGGTTCTTAACCGTCCAGCACTTGGTTCCATACAACATCTCCGTTCCATATAACAAAAAACAAAAATTAATTTAGTCACCAAAAAAGAGAGCTTTCAGCAAAACTTAACCAATACTAATTAAGCCTACGGACTGGGTGAATGATTTGAATCAAAAAACAAATAGACCCAAAAACTTTGTTTACATGTCATACAGACACAGCACTTGAGTTATGACGTGTGCTTCAAAACTTATTCATAATGTGCTCATACCCTGGACCAACGAGAGTTGAAAGTTATATCTCCTTGTTCTTTAAGCATTGACTTAAAACTGTCAGCAGCAGCATCACGCATTGCTTGAGCTTTTTCTTCGGTGGCTTTCTTTAAAGGAAGCACTCTGAAACACAAACATGAAACCCATCAACTAGGATTCTGCAAATATTACATCGACATAAGAAACCATTTACCATGCAAAATCCAAAGAGTTTAGAGGGCATAAGGACACACCCACAGTGAATCCGAGAGTCTGTCATTAGCCTACTACCTGCTGACTCATGTTGCTTTCAAGCATAACCATTAGAAATCATTTCTCTGTCTAGGAAAAAGTTCAATATCAATGCAAATGAGGATCCAAACTAAAACAATATATATACAGACAAAGGCAAGAACTTAGCTGAGTCGGATGTACCAAATTTCGAGAAACAAAAATCAAAAGGGATGGCTTGAAAGGTGGCATTCGTTTTGGATGAACTGTTGCATGTAACAAACGTGCTGACACTAGCGAAATAGGAAGACACCCGCATGCAGCAAGCATGACTTGATTTGTTTGTTTGCCTTTATGCCTTTCGTTATAAGGAAATGAGTTACACTAACAGAAATTCCATCTCTTGGTGTCCTTGGAAGAGAAGGTGGAATATAAAGGAGTAAGAAGGAAATAGTATGCTGTCATTCCTAAGGTCACTTCTAGTCATGCACTAGAGCCTAGAAGATGGCTATTCTCAAACAAAAAAAAAACAAGTGTTACTGTTCCAATTACCAAGCAAGTATATGATTGTTCAATCCCACTTTCTCAACCAAAAAATATTTCCCGGTACTAATTTAAGCTGAACCATGGATGACCTTAATGATTTATTCTTTAAACATTATCAATCTGAGACCATAAGAAAGCAATATTGCAAGATAAAAAACTCGAATGCAGTGGCATAGACAACACGAGTATCACAGCAAATTAATAGGAAAAAACCCAAATAAAGCATATAATAGGGATCAAGACATTAACACATGTGCTCCTATTTTAACATAATATTGAATATTCAACTGAAAAGATAACAGAACCTTGGATTTCAATAGTTTATGTTATTTCTCACAAGCACTATTAGAACACTGACATCAATCATCTCATTACGAGGTAGGTTGTTAATCATCCCCTACCCATCTTGGGATATGTGGTTCTCTCAAACACTATGTTTTATTTCTAAGCCGAAAGATCTACATTTGCTAACATTGTACTGAATCAGAAAATGGCTGAATTATACATAGATCACTCTCTTAGGTTGAATACTATAAGGGAAACTGGTGCTACAAAGCCCCCACCATGATAGGACCAGTGAAGGGTCACCCATTATAGGTTAATTGTACACAGCCTTACCATGCAAGTGCAAAGAGGCCGATTACATGAATCAAACTTGCAATAATATACTAGAGACATGGTTGCATGCCAAGGCACCCCTTGTGCAAGGTTGAATGCAGTATCAACAAAATTTGTTTGCTACTAAAGAAAGCATTATAATTAAATTAAAAAACCAGCCTACCAGGATAGTCAAATACCAGCCCTTTCAAATTTTTATGTCCAACATACATACATGAGTAATTGGCTAAGAAATTCAAGGACTTAAACATGAAAAACAAATACTAGATTTTCACATTAAGAATGCCAAGTGTATAAATGAAGACTCTCATCCATAAAACCTCCATGAAAAAAAAAACAAATGATGTGTAAATGTTTGGCAGGTGCAACAGATAAACTTGGCTAGCAGACTCTAAATTAAGATCAGTGTGAAAACTAAAAATCCAAATAAGTAATCTAATGGTAAGGATGATGATTATGTGAACACGTCATATACAAAGAAAATGAAGTTAGAGAGTTTAAAAATGTCCAATTAAATTCAAAGTGTCACCTTTCGTTCAGAAGGTGTTCCCGTTCCTTGCGGTCCAATGCCTCAAACCGTGGATCATTTCCCCATTTCTTTCGAAAAGTGTGATAGTCAGTCTTGTCATCAATATCCTGAAAAAGAAATGATCCACAAACTTTCAGTAATTCCACAAATTGAAGGTAGATAGACTTGATACTAGAACAATTATAAGAACAAATGAGCTCCAAATTGAGGCAACATTAACCTCTGAGGCTTCGTCTAGTAGCTGCTTAAACCCCTCAATTGCAGCCTTTTGTGCAGCACGTTTTTCCTTGCGTTCTTCTTCCGCACGATTTTTAACATAATGTTCAAACAAGGATCTCCTAGCAGAATAGCTAGGTATAGCCTGTAATATTACATATCACCATTAGTATATAATTTTTTTGGAAAGAATTAACTAATGCACAACCAAACCAATTTGACCGAGTTCCGAATGAAGGAAAGGCTCCAACTCCCCAAAAAAATAATGGAAAACATTTGGTCTCAAAATACCTTAAAACGAGGATCAAATACTATCTTTGGTAGTTCTTTCTCCCATTTTGAGAATGGTGCCACGCCACGCTCCTTAAGCATCTCCTACAAAATCCATAGGAACAAATAAATACAAAATAATACTAGATTTAGACTAAGGCACATTTGAGAGTGCACTTATGGTTTAGAAGAAAGAAAAAATAATGCATAATATATAAGGGTGAAAAAAGGTTTAGTAGAAAGAAAGAAAAAAAAACAGGGTAGTCATAAGTATATATTCCAACGATAATTTAAGCATGGTTAAAAAAATAATGCAATCATTGGAAGATCAGGTTTCCTGATAACAGAAACAAAGACATTAAAAGGAAAGAAGAGAACATGAACTACATCAGCTCAAAGAAAAAAAAACAAATTTACCTTAAATTGATTTATGCACTCCTCCTTTGAAGGCCCGCTATCCTCGTCTTCTGAATCTGAAGATGTATCAGAGACATTAGCATCGCCATTAGCATCTTTTTGTTTGTCTTTGCTATTATCATTTTGCAGGCTCTTAGCTGTAGATTCGGTTGCTTTTGAACCATTTGATTCAGATCCTGGTTGCACTGATGGAGTAGGAATAGAAGAGGATGTAACAGGTGCTCCTGATTCCTGCAACTTCTTCTTGATCAAATCCAGTGCCGATGGTGAGCTCTGTACGATAGAGGGTTTAGAAGCTACAGCATCACGACCACCAGTGGTAATAGCAGGAGCATTCAGAGTAACCATTCCAGACCCTCTCTCAGACAATACATTAGTATTTGGAACGGGCGTCGGATGATCTTTTGTAACATCACTGTCCTGCTTTTTTTTCAATTCCACCACCTCATTGGGGATTTGCCAGCAGCTTGTCTGATACAATACAAAGCCCAAAGAATAAGCAATGACATCATAGATAAATGCCATCACAATGTAAATAACAGTAATACCAGTACCTATATATGAAATAAAATTTATCCAATTTAAAAAGTTCTAGTGAATATGTTGCTTATTTGGGAAAACTAAGGATGGTTAATGCTAAATTAATGCATTGACTTAATAACCACTACTCCCTCTGTCCCAAGTTACAAGCGAAATTTGGTCAAAGAAAATTGATGTATTTGGTCAAAATTTTGAACCAAACACATCAACTTTCTTTGACCCATTTTTGCTTATAATTTATGACAGAGTATGTAGGTTATATTGATAATAAAATATGCCCCATTGCTTTTGTGCAAACCAACAAAAAAACTTCTGTAAGGTAGGACACACCAAGTGCTGATAAAAAAAACCACACTAAAAGGTTAGATAGAGAAGTATCTGTTTTGCAGGGCAGCAATTAACTGAGATACAGTTTTAGAACCTGACTTGCACATTATACACATGTCATGGGAAAGGACAGTGAAGCAGAAGAGCTTGTAAATATTTTGTTAATTCTATCAACAACTGTTGTCCAAACAAAAAGAACAGAGCCTTGAGATTTGCCAATGTCTCCAACTATACTACCAAGAATGGTTTGTGCATCTCTAACACACCCCGGCACATGAGTTCTTTGGGCATGAAATGTGGACAAACAGGTAAATAAAATCACATGTTAGATCCTACTATCCTAGTATCCCAGGTTGCCGAGCTTTGCTTGCTGCTACGATCCCAATCAGAGCTAAAAAAGCAATTTGGCGTGGTTGTCTGGAATCATCCAATGACCTTGTCGCCCAATTCCAAAAAATGAAAACCAAGGCCCCTTGAAATCTTCCAATCCCTATAAACTCTAGTCATCCATTTGATCCTTTCCCTACTAATTGTTCACTCTCCTTGATCTTTGAGCTGTGGGTTCTAAGCTTTGATTTGTAGTTGCTACTTGAAGTGGCTTGTAGGTTACGGTTGGGAAAGAAAGGCATGTCGGTGGGTCAGGTGGATAGGATCAGTTGCAGATTGGTCTCTTCCTGGCTGGCTTTGATGTGCTGCCTCTGGTTGTGGTTGTACTCAGCTGCTTGCTGTATAGTCCAACTGTTTTCAGCCTCTGTTTTGTTTCTCTGATTGTGGCATGTAATATCCAATCAGATATTTATTAGTTGGGCTTTTTCATTTCAGTGATTCAGATTTTTGTGTCAAATATATGTCTATTACATTATGTCTTATGAGTTTTAAATTAAACTTGTGTGAGCTTCATATACATATCAATTCGAATATAATTAAATGTTGCTTGTCGTTGTTATTGTTATCATTTTAGGTAAGATTATAACTTGTGTTATATTCTCAGATTTTGCCTGTTTCACTCCCCTTCTCACTCCAAGAGTCTATTTTACATTATGAAGAAGTCTAACTTCATTGCAAAATACGGGGCAGCCAGGATCATACTCCTAACAATTTGGACATATATGGACCATCTCTCTTTGAAGCTTAAGTTATTAGCCGGAAGCCCAAGAATGATATATCCCAAAGAGTTAATACATCCCAAAGAGACAAATATTCAAGGAAAGTGATGGAGGAAATAGAAAAATGGCTGAGATCATAAAGTTAAGAGAGAAAAATAAGAATCATACCTTGGTTCGATTGTTATAGTAATATTTTTTCCCATCACTAGTTGAGACCAACTGCCAATCAGTACCAGGCAAATCTACCCTACAATAAGAAAACATGACAAGGTAAGATTTTAAATCATTGTTTCCGGTGTTGTCAAATATGGGCGATGTCGGATTACGGTGGCGGATTTTTTTACAACCGCTACGGCCAATTTGTGAAGGATGGCGGTGCCATGGAATTTAAGACGGCTTCAAATGGCGGAGTTTTGGCTTTCCGCCATCAATATTAATAACACCGATTGTTTCAAACTAACACATACTTTTCCGGCCGGACAGTTAGCCAATAACAATGTCGCATAAACAGAAGAAAATAAAAATGAAAATACAAAAAAGCCGCCTGACCCGTGAAAAAAGGTTCTCTTGAATATCCTCATTATTGAACGAGCACTATAGCATCACATAAGGTGTGGTTGAATTTCTAGCAATTACATTCTTTTTTTTGCAGCCCAACAGTATTGATACTGAAGGTCACTGACGATTGGTCTATTAGAATATCAAACATAAAATTCATATCTCTACATGTGGGGTACAAAACTTAGGAATACTGGCTGATGGGATTTTTGCAGAACTAAATTTGTATACCAACATTTAGTTTAGTGCCCCGGCCACGTGTATTAACAAATGATGATAGATTAAAATGTTCTGCAATAATTTGCATGTCATTGTCTAACCCTCCATTTCATTCTCTTTATTCATTTTAAACATCCAAGGGATGAGAGAAAATTTCTTTTTTGTCCATTCCTTCAACTTCTTTTCCTGTGATTCCCCTTTTTCCTCCCAACTTCCAAATATATTAATAAAATTAAGGTTTTAATTTTATTACCATAACATAATCCTCTTTCCTAAGTTTGTAACCAACAGTTTTTGGCAATACCATTACCAGCAAAGTGCTGATGACTCCTTTAAACTGTTGAATTATACATGTTTTATTAAAGATACATAACTAAGGACATTTTTTAGGCCTCCTAGAAAACAACAACAGTAGATTAGCAAAGAGAAATAAACAAATGAGTAGTACAATAGGAAAATTTTCCCACCAGGAGACAAGCTAGGAACTTACATTGAAACTGGAGTGGGCTGCACAGAAACTTGGTGAGCCTGCATACACATGCAACATATAAATGAATTGTATTAAAAAAATAAAGTGATCAAATTATATCATTAATGATAATAGATGATTTTGCTTAGTAAGAATGGGCATCTAATTTGATATGGTTGTGCCATTATTGTGTTGGTTGTAGTCTACAAATATGTAGTTTTTTATCTAGTTTTTTTAAGATTTCCTATCTGTTAGGGTATCCGATATCCATTATTTAAAATGATCAAACAATATATGCTGATAACATAAACTACATTAGAGAACATTATGACTTGTGAATTATTTGAGAATTTTATATTATTAAAAAATCATATAATTGTATAGTGATCCAAGACATGGAAACATACAAGATTTACTAAGAACGTAGATAATCAGTATCAGTACCTCCCCTTTAAAACCAGCAGGTTTATCATATGTTGATTGCCCTGTCAAAGCATTATAATAGTATACAATCCCTGCTTCAGTCTTGTGGGCAGTCCAAGCATCTAGCTGATCATTAGCAGCATCCTCATTCTGTGTCACAGTGGCGTTTAATTTGTGCTTGTCATCTGCAATCATATGTACCATAAATGTAAGGAACGTGAATTGTATTCTCAAACCATAACAATGAACTAATATATGTCAGTGGAGCGGTAATGTTGCAGTGGGCATACCAGTATGTGCTGAAATTACTTCTGTCTGCACACCAGATGTTCCCCTCAGCAGATGACTGGAAGCAGAAGGTGCAGAAATGCTGGCAGCACCAACAGGAGTAACACCAGGAGGTTGAGAATCAGGTACTGGAACAGCAGGGAGTGCACCACCACGTGCTGGAAATGGAAAGGGGCCAGGAAAAGCAGCAGGATATTGATGAAATGGTGGCCTAAGTACACCACTCATCTGTGGAGGCTGTAACCAATATCCCTGAGGTGGAGCAACCATGGAAGGTATGGGTGGATAGGGTAAGCCTCTATGTGAGGCATTAGGATCTGATGCAGTTGACATATTTTGTCTCGGTACTGCGGCTGAGGGAAAACCTGTGCTTGTAGATGGAGCAGCTGAATTGGAGGGTATTATCACAGGTTTTGCTAATCCAGGGGGACCAGGAGTACCAGGAGTTCCGGGCATTACAGGATGGACGGGAAAAGTTGGGGCAGTTGGCATCCATAAAGTAGTTGGGCGATAGTTAGGGTCAGAGCGAGGCGGCATTGCGGATATAGAAGTAGGAGCAGGAACAGGATGTTTACTAGATGCAGATGACACTTTACTAAAATCTTGTGTAGCGGAATCAGGCATGTTCTACAATTAGCAAATAGAAGTGGGAGGAAAATATTATTATTCAGCTCTTTTCTTGAGTATTGTGTGCACTACATTACAACAATGCTTGTCAGCCATTACTCCCTCTAGCCCATATTATACAGTCATTTAAAATTTTAGCACAAAATTAAGAAATACAATTAATATTATAGATATTATTCAGTAAACAATATTTGTTTTCCTAAATTACCCTTTATCTCTCAAACTCCAATTAATTACAGGAATTGAAAAGAGATATTAATAATGGTTAAGGGATAATAATGAAGAAAAAAATTATACTTCATTGGTATTGTAAAACAAGATATGAAACGGGATAATCTTTTTCTCACTAAAACGACTTATAGTGGGACGGAGAGAGTATTTTGACAACTCACACCAGTTTACCACAAGATACCCATTCCTCAATTTAGATGGCCAGAGTGAACACATGATAATTTTGAATATGAATCATCTTTATTATTTCCAACTAACATGTGGCAATCAAAACTAAATGTAACAGATACGCCATGTAATGTTATTACAATAACATCACCCAGTTTTGATATCAATCAAACCTTTCCACTGTTATTTAAACTTCTGTGTATATCAAATTTGAAGTTACTTGCATTTTGCATCATTTACTTCAGGCAAATTCCGTTTTCCTTAAGCACATCTACTATCTATGTCAGTCCCAACTACAGTCAATGATCACTTGGTTCAATGTGGGTATTCAAAAGGCACAATGGGTGTTCGCGTTTGAATTGGTTAAAATGAAAAGGTAGCAAATAAGGGGGGAACTACATAGGGATAAAATCATAACAGACCTTAACAATATCAGATAAATAAGACAGACTCAAGCCTTGGACAGCTTAGCCCAGTATAGTCCATTTCCCCCTTATGTCTCGTGCTCTCGCATAGTAGATGTTTAAGTGTCACAACTTGTACTTTATAATGTATAATATTTCTTCTCATTGGTATACTGGCCCTTTAACCTACTCAGAGATATGTTGAATGGTATCTATTTATATATCTTAATATCTTTAATATGAAATAAGTCTTTAACTAGCCTACTAAGCCAAACGAGGCTTCCAAAAAGGTCAGACAAGATGTAAAGAAACCTTAACAAGCAGGTTTATGACTTAATTTATAAAAAATAAAAAAAAGAGTCAAACCTACTTAAGCAACGCCTAACTTGGACCAGCTAAATTCCATCCCTACAATTTTGTTCTACAAATGAAGTAAGGGATGGCAAGGTTTTGACATTCACTTGCAATTTTGTACTCGATTACCAACTTTCCCATACTGTGGAACTGATTGAATAATTTTCATTCTAAATTATCCGTCTACTCAGCAGACAAGCATAGTTTAAGTTGTAATTTGATCTTAATCCCTAACATACAAATAACCCCAACCCCAACCCCGCCCCCACCTCCCATATATTCTATATCTCCACCTGAACTATCACTATCATAAATTTAAAGTAAAAGCATGAGTCTTACAGTGTTCGATTGCCCATGTTGGTTGCCAGTAAAAGCTGGCGGTGCACTTTGGGGAAAGTTATATGAAAATGAAGGGGCAGCTGGACGTGGGGGGTGAGTATGAAATGGAGGTTGAGCAGCTGAATTAGGGTTCATCCCCTGCATTAAATCAAAAGACAACAAGTATAAACAATGAGACGGAATTGAACTACAGTAACATTACATACATCATACATGACCATATACTAACAGAATGTGACGGCTGCTGCTGCTGAGAATTCCCAGAAGCGTTAACATTTTGTTGGGCGGCGTAAGAGATTGATGGCACCGGTGATGATGAAGGAGCTGCAAAAGAGTGGCATTAAACAATTAGGCATGAATCGAACAATTCGGTTGAAATGATAGATAAGAAGCATGAAAAAAAGGCATACTTGAAGAAGAAGAAGGTGGATTAGGGATGGAAGTAGGCGTTATTTCAGCAGCAGAGGGAGGTGGTTGAGCCATTGATCAAGCTATCTGCATTCGAAACAAAGGTTAATTTCGGAAAATCAAATCGCAGGTTGTAACGCGATGGATATGAAGCTTCGAAAATTGGAGAGAGAGAGTGTGTGTTACCCTAATTGTTAAGGAGGAAGGGAGAGCAGTTGAGTGTGTTGGTTTGTGAAGCAGAGCAGTGAGCAGATCAGTCACAACTCACAACTCCGAGTGAGGGCTTATTGCCTGGCTGACCATTTGCATTTCAACACCTAGGGCTTCTCTTCTTCATTAATTAACATCTATGTGTTTTTTTTGGATTAAAATTTGGTTTACCCCAGTTAAAAAAAATTGGAGATCCCTTTTGTAATTTAGGCTTTGTTTGGATTGATGGAATGAAGTGGAATGAAATAGAATGGAGTGGTATCTACTTGTATTCTATTGTTTGGATTTTTACATAATGGATGGAGTGGCATGGAACATGATGGAATGCATTCCATCCCATGCCACCGTTTTACTCTATTTTTCATTCCTCTCAAATTGGAGGGTATGCAATCTCTTAATTAGATAATTACTCATTTACCCTTTTTAATTTTGGTTGTAAGTTTTGTATTCCATTAATTTTCTTCTATTGTGGTCTGCATCTCCTTCGCCACGCATAATACATAACACGACAACCTTCTCTCTTCCAGCAAATACATATTTCTTCCCAGCTCTATTTCATTCTATTCTAATGAAAAAGTTCCAGTAATTAAAACGGCCAAATTTGATTATGTTTCTCACGGTTTCTAACTTCTAACTTTTTGAGATTGAATGAAATTCATTTTGTATGATCGTGTTATTACTACGTACCAACAAGGTGTGGGGGAACTAAACGATTATAAAAAAAAAAAGAAAAAAAACAATGATTAAAAAATAAACTTTCATAGTTAACTAACTGGCCTCTAGTGCCTTGCTTCTACTAAAGGCTAGACCACCAATATATTTGATTAATAATATAAGTGCAAACAAATAAATCTCAAGTTAGATACATAGTTTTAGTGTTTTTATTATAATGTTGTTTTAAATAAGGGTAAAAATAAAATAAAAAGTTATAATTCGTTCCTTTTCGTCCATTTTCCAAATAATGGAATCATAATTTTAGTCCATTCCATCATAAAATAACCAAACAATAGAATGGAATCATTATTCTGTTCCGCTCCATTCCATTATGTTTCATTTCGGTCCGCTCCGTTCTGTTCCATCAATCCAAACAGAACCTTAAAGATTCTTTGGGACTATGCATTTTTGCTGATGTGGCAGGGGTAAACTAAATTTCGCCTAGATGAGAGGGGGGTAAAAGCTTATTCATCCATAAATTTTTGCAAAGTCATATGCACCAAGGGTCTACAACCAAAATATCTTTAAATTACTAAAGGGTTCTTTAATTTTTTTTTTAGTGAGGTAAACCAAATTTCACCTATATGGCAAGTGGATAAAAACATATTAACCTTTTAACAAAACAATTGTCAACCCCAACATTAAATAAATTCAAAAAAATATGGTGAATTTTTGTTTATCCATCAATAAAAGGTGGATTACTCTACCCATGTTGAGTTAGCATCAATCAAAATTATTTATTTGTCTTCCACTATTTTTAGTGTTGCACAAATAAATAGTTACGATTGGTCTCGACTAAACATGGGTACCCTTTTTTTTTGTAGTGTAGTTGTCACCAAGAAAAATATATATTTTTTCTTCGTGCATGCAATCCTAAATTATTGATAAAAAGTCGAGGGAATATATTATGGTGACGTTTCACATGGGAAAGTGGAAAACTTTTCCATGATGGTGCAGTTTGTTTTAAACCACAGATATATTATTAAATTTATTCAACGGACCAGATGATTGACTGGTTACTTAATCTTAACTTTTCGTTGATACACTTAAAACAAAAAAACAGGCCCCACAATAGTTAATTATCCTAGTTTTTTAAGTGCAGTAATAATGAGCCACCCCCAATGTGTTAATATCAGTACATAGTACATATTCGAAACAAACTATTTAATTCAAGGTTTTTTTTTTACAAATTTTTTAATTTGAATTTTGTAAAAAGGAAAATAAATTATTGAAATATGACAATTAAATGCAACAAAAGGTTGATTTTGTTAATTTTTGTATTTATACAAGTTTTTTCTTTGTTTTTATAACAGTTTTTTTGTTTAAACTAGTAACAACTAATAAATACTCTCCCCGTTCCTTTTTAAGTGTTGTTTTAGAGTATTAACACCAAAATAGCAAAGTGTATTTTTGCATATTTTCTTCCTATTATATCCTAATTTTAATCCACCAATATATTCCCATTTTTTTGCATGCACTTTTTTTCCCAATAAATTTAATATGATATCTTTCCCTCGTAACAAACATTTGTTAAATACTACAATTTTTTTTAAAAGGATAGTTACTCCATCAAAATTGACACATGGGAGAATCTAACGTACTGATTAAATGCAGACGAAACATCACTAATACATAAAAAGCACATGGTGAATACTTGTCATTGATAATATAAAAAATGCAGAATAAATATCTGTCACTGATAATATAAATACGGAATAAATAAATATTTTTTTTATTATATTATACCTTTATTTATTGAATTACATTTCAGTTAACTACTCCGTAAATAAAAAATTTGTTAAAAAAAACTACAATTAATAAAAGTGTTTTAATAAATTATACTTATTATTAAAATCAACTCAACTAATTATTTTTTTAAAAACCACACTCAAATTTAAAACCACTATTAAAATGAGATAGTGGGTAGTTTTTTAAGATATGTAAAAGTGAAAAAGGAAAGTGTAGGGGTATTATGTCTAGTAGCTAGTATGATTTTGAAAAACAGGAGGTGTATTAGTAATGTCGTTCTATTGTATTATATTTTGTTTGGACAATTGAAGAAATCAAAACATAGTATAAAACCTGTTGAACTGCCACGCGCAGGTTAGAATCCAATTGCACCATCATGGGAAAGTTTTCCACTTTCCCATGTGAAATGGCACCATAAAACAAACCTCAGATTTCATTTTTCGACCTTTGGAGTGTAAAAATGAGGACCAGTTTTTCTTCGGAAGCAAAACGATACGAGTAAGCAACCACCGAGGGTGGACATGAACTTTAGATAAATTAATAAGGGTAAATGTGTAATAAAAAATGATAAGTTATAAACTATAAACCTAGACGTTATTTAAAATAGTATATGAAAAATAATCTATAAACTTGTGAAATAAGCTATAAACTTATGATGGAACGACGGTTATACAAGCTTATACGCTACAAGGTTATGTTTATTTGCCGTACCAAACAAACTTTTAGCGCTTGTTTGTTTTCAAGTTGAAAACAACGCAAACATACATTCATTCTCATGCTATAAATCCTAACTTATGTGCTATTGACCACAAACGCTCTTCCAAACAAATACTTAGAAAGAGGTAAATGACGCTTTGCTAACCTGATTTCTTTGTGACTGTGATTTATAAGGTGACAATTTAGCGTGTATTTGATTTTTTGTTTTTGGTCAGGTAGCCTAATGGCTGAAACTCACACCTTTTTAATGTGGAGAAGTGGGGTGTCCGGAGTTCGAACCCCGACCCCTGCATATAATATACATTTGTTCCTACCAACTAGGGGTGGCAAAAATACCCATGCCCACGGGTAAAATCCGTCACAGGCATGGAGTGGGTAGCTAAATGGGTATCCACGGGTATAATAAACGGGTATTTGACTACCCGTTATTATATGGATACGGACACGGATTTGATTGTACTCATACCCACGGGTACCCATGCCCAATAATAAATTAAGTAAATTACTAAAATATCCATATATATCTTATTGCTTAATGTTGTTACCTTGTTGAAGGAATCAAATGAAGTTATTGAAGTTTTGATTTAAAGATTTG
>Ga0228711_1005229_pt1 | contig 19805 bp, 10 predicted proteins | sample MedpolnodulmetaG_2_FD_177996 | JGI IMG/M metagenome (GOLD analysis project Ga0228711, IMG submission 177996) | Root nodule microbial communities from Medicago polymorpha collected in Santa Monica, California, United States - brown nodules | ecosystem: Host-associated > Plants > Roots > Nodule... | reverse complement strand
TTTATTATAATTAATAGACCATTATGTGATTACATGACTAAACATAATTTGTTTTAATCTTTGTAGGTTTGCCAAAATACTTTCCCAAGAGAGGAGGCTCCGAGAGTTGAAATCCCCTCACACTAATGATGCTTTGATATAGAGAAACATTTCCTCATTGCTTCTGAATTCTTAGTTTTTCTCCTTAACATAATTCCCATTCTTTCAATGTAATTTTACAAAATTTGTTAACTTCATTTATTTTTTATTTTTAGAGTATGCATTATACTCTATTGACATAAAGAAAAAGCGTAATTGTTTATTCATTAATCAAAGATTTAATTTAATGATATTCTATGCGCCAAATAACTAGTAAATCAAACCTGCTATTTCCCTAACATTACAATTTGTTTTGAAGTAAAAAGTAGTGATCGTAATATTACAGTTGCTCGAAACATGTGTTTCCAGCGGTAGTTTTTTGTCTTAGTTAATGGATTCACCACTACTTTGATTGATATTGGTAGAGATTTCTGTCAACAGATTCTGCATCCCCTTTCTTGTTTCGACTAGTGGCAGAAGGTCTCAAAGGACATAAATCAAACCTACTATTTCCCTAACATTAAAATATTAATGAAGATTCCTTTCACATTTTCTTTTTAAAGATCAAAAGGATTCTGAACATGGTCAATTTCAAACATATCATCAAATTCTAAATATTGATTTAAAAATTAAGTTTCAAACGTTATAAAATTAAGGAAGAATAACACTCATCTCCTCTAAGGTTTTTTAAAACGAAAGTGTCATCTCCTTAGTTTTAAAACTTTACACTAACCTCCTTTAAATTCCCATCAAACGGACAAAACCTCCCTTTCCTATTAACACGATTAGTTTTTCCTTTAATTTTCTTTCATCCAGTCATTTTCATGGACCACCCAGTCAAACATAAAACTGCCATTGACGATGACGAATAACAAACCTCAATCTTTGATTTCATCGCTTCGTCCTCTTTCCATTAACAAGTGCAACATTGAAGAATGGACAATCACCGGTTCAAAGTTTCAATTCAACCACCCAAAAACACTTAGATGCAGTAGGGTTAAAACTCTCAGAGAGAGTTTGCCGTTCATTTCAGTCTTACAAGACTCGAAAGATTAGTCTCTTTGTTCCTTCTTGCTAGACATGGCAACAAAACCCGCCCCTGCCAGACCCAGCTTTCCTCGCCCTGAATTTAACGGGGAAAAGCCGATTTAATTGGGTGCGGGTGCGGGTGTGGGGGGAATTTGAATTTTTAGTACGGGGGCGGGGATGCTTACACCCCCCACCCGTTTTTTGAAATTTACTTTATTAAATTTTATAATCTTATTTCCATAAGTACCAACCTATTTTAATATATTATTACTCTTTAGAAACATATTTATTATAATTATTTTGCTCTTTTAAAAAAAGTTTATTAGATATTTAATTATTAATATAATTATCGCTTTTTTGTTGCTATGAAAAAATATGCATTTTTTAAATATTTTATAAAAGATAGAGTTTTCGCGGGTGGGGGTGGGAGCGGGGCAAGGAGACCCGTCCCCATTGGGGCCGAAATTGGGTGTTCAATTTTTTCTTCCGATATGGTTTGGGGACGGGGGCGGGTGCATGGAAGCGGGGGCGGGGATGGGGATGCTTAAACACGCCTCCGATCCACCCCGTTGCCATGTCTACTTCTTGCTGCTATTTATGCAATTAATTTAGGTATGGGCACTGGTCGGTCATGGTAAAGAGTTGTGTTATTTAAACATTTATTTGTATGACAATTTTTGAGACAACCAAAATTTTACAAAGAAAATGAGTTATTGACACAAAAACCAAAACAATAGAGAAATAAAGTAAAAACATAATGTGAATATGAGAGAAAAAGTTATCATAAAAATTGTCAAAAAATAGTTATTCAAATATCATTTCTCCATGGTAAAATAGTTCAGTTAAGCATTGAAGTCACAAATCACACTTTCGATGTAATTAGAAAAAATTGAGTCAAAGGGAGAGAGAAAAACTTACCCACAAAAAAACTTACACGATGGTAGTGTTGTTGGGGAATTTTCAATAAAAAAAAGAAATAAGTGTTGTTGGAGAATTGGGACGCAAATCTCCACCATTAGTCATCATTACCCACAAAACAGACGGTGCCGTTGATTGCCAACTATCCTTCCCAAAGTTTCAATTAAATTATGGAGAAAATGCTTAGATACATGAGACCAGAACTTTGTTAAAAAAATATGAGACTAGAACATTATGGGACCATACATAATACAATATATGTAAATGTTTGAAGTTTGAGCCCCAATCTCTACATAATACTTATTTATCTTAAAATGTGAGTTATTAATCATTAGATTAATTGACAAAAAAAGGAAAAATATTCTAACCATTCTAAAATGTTCTGTTATTAATTAATCTCACACTTTGACATAGATCTAGATTTAATTATACAAATGGTTTGTTAGCTCTTGGATGGTTGAATGGTTGAGTGATTCAATTAGTTTGAACAAACGATTAAATAAGTTTGAGATCCTAAGTTTTTGTTAAGTATTCTAGTGGTTAGAGTTCACACAGTTTAATTGTGGAGAAGTGGGGTGTCTGGGCGAACCCCAACCCCTACATATAATATGCAATATCCCTATCAACTGAGCTAAACTCACGAGAATGAGATCCTAAGATTAAATTTATATAAAAATAAATAAATATTAATCTAACAACTAAATAGTAGATATTTGTCATAAAAAATTATTAGTTGCATAGAATTAGAGATAGCTACCATATTTAGTTGTACATGGTGATATATTGAAGATCTAAGCTCTAATTAAGGTAACCTGATGTTTTTATTCATCATCAATAATGAAAGCTTATTTCCTTTATGTCAAGCTCTTCACATTAATATGGTATCAAAGCTCATCGAGCTATGGTAGATGAGCTCTAATAGCCATTTTTTTTTACAATTTTGTCACAATTTTTTCTCAATTATCTCTTGAAATTTCTTCGTTCGATCATGGAAAACGAGAGCTACTATGATTACTCTATGAAACTTTACTATCTGCCCAATTTACTTTAAAACTTGAAGTAAATAATATTAATCATTGTTTAACAAGTCAAACGTAGATATTATAAATACATCATAATAAATCATACGTTTGTAAAAAAAAAATCAATTACTTTACATTTTAGATAATCTAAATTTGAAGAATTGATACAAATAATTACCATTTAAAAACAATTATAGATTAGTCCCTCTGCCCGTTTTAAAAATTCAATGTAATACTAAATATTGTTTTACTACCCTCGATTATTTATTGCAAAAAGAAAAATATTTAAGAAAAAGGGTTAATAGTGTAGTTTGTAATTTGTTGATTAAAAAAAAAGGTAGTCTTCCACTTATAGTTTGTTTGTTTTTAAAATAAATAAAAGGGGAGGTTGATGTGATGATAACAGCTGGCTGGATTCGGACAGCAGGTAACACGTTTCAATTGAATGGCTCAATTTTGTTGTGTCTCCCCTTTCTGTTCTTCTTCACCTTCTCCTCCTTGTCTTCAATTTCACCGGCAGCATTCTCCCACTGCTGTCTCCGCCACCGATTCCAACTCCACTTTCACCTTCGCTTCAACTTCTTCTAATGTAACCCCCAAAGTCGTCGTTACCAGAGAACGTGGCAAGAATTCCAAGCTCATCACTGCTTTGGTACTAACTCACTCACTCTATCGCATTACATTGCATTTTATTGCCTTATTTTCTGATATTGACAAATTCCAAGTTGTGTTCAAGTGCAGGCGAAACATGAAATCAATTGTTTGGAGCTTCCGCTCATTGAGCACCTACGAGGACCTGATTTCGACAGGCTTCCTAGTTTATTAAGTGGTAAGCTCTTGGACGAATGAAGCTGTCAATGTCACTCATGCTTATTATCTCTTTTCACCCATTAATTTCTTCTCATGCTTCTTCATTCTTGCAGATAATGCATTTGATTGGGTTGTCATCACTTCTCCCGAGGCTGCTTCTGTCTTTCTAGAGGCATGGAGGTAAGGATGAGGTTTTACCTAAATTTTTAAAACTTGTTATTTTTCTTTTGTGACTTGACATCTTTTCCCTTTTTTCCCTAACAATTTTTTATGCTATTTTAATTAAGCCGAATCCTTGAAATATCTTTCATTATGCAACATGTGATTCAATTGTCTTTGATCTATAATCTAAGTCGTGCATGAGTTGTCAAAGATGAAAGTGTAAATTTGTTTAATATTCAATGTTTTTAACTGTTGTGGTCTAAACTAAGCATTTATATCAATTTTTAACAGTTTTGTTGAGCACTTAACTTAGTCTTAATTGTTGTCCTTAGAGCTGCTGGGATGCCTCACGTCAGAATAGGCGTTGTTGGATCAGGTACGGCAAGCATTTTCAAGGAAGCTCTGCTGTCTTCAAACCAATCACTTGATGTTGCCTTTTCACCTTCAAAAGGTATCCATGTTTATCAGTTAAGTGTAGACTAAGTTTAAATGGCTCCTGCATTTATGTCTCCAGTTGCGCTTCTTCACCATGATGGATGAGTAACTGAAGAAATACAATTATTAAGTAATATCCCAATCTTACTATTATTTTGTGGGTATTCAAGGAATATATTCCATAACAATAGTTCCAAGATAAGCATCTAGGTAGGTGAGAGAAGGACTTGACTTTAACTTTGATTGTTCTGTTACTTCCGTGAATCAGTGGTGTAACTACATAAATTTTACTTAGGAGAATGTGAAATTTATGTCTTAACAATCTTTAGCCTTTTGTTAGCAGGTGATCATGTTACCAATCATTATCAGTATAATAGTAAAGAGAATTCAAGCTTATTTTCAATAAAATGGAATTTAAGCTTCAAGTTGTGAAAGTGACTTATTAAGGATTTGATTTTTTTCAGCAACTGGAAAAGTTTTAGCTATAGAGCTTCCCAAAATTGGAAATAAAACTACCATTCTGTATCCTGCTTCTGCAAAGGCTAGCAATGAGATTGGTATGAGAAATGTTCTTGTTGCTTTTAAAAAAACAGCATTCACATGTTTTAAAATTATTAGTTATGATTTTCTAATAGTCTGTGATATTTACATAACCAGAGGAAGGGCTTTCAAGTCGTGGATTTGAAGTTACAAGGATGAATACATATACAACGGTAAAATATTTTAGCCCTTGCAAGCACATTTAATTTGTGTTTTGTATGCTTAGTCCAGTTAAATTATTTAAACTATAATTAATGATACATTCCCTGTAATAGATTTCATGGTGTGTTTGGAAGTTGTGTTTCTGAAAATGATTTTCCTGCTATGACATGTATTTTGTCAAGTGTGTCACATTATGCAGTTTGGAGGAAAATGTTACAAAAGGGGTTTTCTATCATGTGCAAACTTGTATAGATTATGAAGTCAAAAATAGTAAATTTATCTTGGAACCTGTACATTTTATATCAAATACATAATTTTCTAATAAATAAGTGTTGTTTTCAATAAATAATTACCATTTGTAGTAGTCTTAACCTATGCAATATTGCATAGGATAGACAAACCCTACCGGGAATGCATATACTTCTACACCAGCATCAGTAGCTTATGATCGTTGTCATTTCAGAAAATTTGATTGCAAATGGTTTGCTTAGCTTTGGTCATAACCAACTATTTCTCACACTCGGACTATTTATGGTTATATATCTTTGTCAGAGATTTACTGTTGCCCCTAATTCTAACTTAGCCGTCAGGTACCAGTTCAACATGTTGATCAGATGGTTTTAAAGCAAGCACTTGCTGCCCCTGTTGTTACAGTAGCTTCACCATCTTCAATTCGGTGAGTTCCTTATTGTCCTTTTACCTTCAAGTCTTTTAATAATTTCATATCCATTTCTAATCTACAGATAGTAAGTTAATTATATTTTGATTTTATATAACTGTGTAAGTGGGTGCTACATGTTGTACTTCCTCGATGAAGTCGTTAGCTTAACCTTTTCGTACCTGTTGGTTAAGCGTCCTAATGACTCTTGAGGTTGTAAGAATTGTGAAAAAAACTTGCTTTATCTTAATTCTTATTTGCACTTTATAAATAGGTAAGGCATTTTCTTAGGCAATTCTATATTATTTAGCATTTACCCAGCTGATTTTTTAACCTGCAACAGAGCCTGGAAGAGTCTCCTTTCGGATTCCGACTGGAGCAATTCAGTTGCATGCATTGGGGAAACAACTGCTGCTATGGCAAGAAGATTAGGCTTCAAAAATGTATACCACCCAACACAACCGGGCCTTGAAGGGTAATCACAAGTCCACCTTTGAGAATACTTTTGGGGTTTTTAAGTATTCAAAACCTGTTAAATATAGGCTAAAGAGTGTTCAGCGTCTGGCCACATGGAGAAGTTTTTCCTCTTTGAAATAGTTCACACAACAATTATAACAAGCTCTTTTATTTTTGGAAATTGCAGGCTCACCCTACATAGGAGTGACTCGAGTTTTAATAACATACCTTCATGTAAAAAACACATATAATCACTCCCATAACTTTTTACTAACTCATAACAACATACAAATCTTCACTAGATGATCATAGACTTTCAGATTTCACTCCATTAAGCTATATGGAAATTATTTATGACATGACCCATGTTTATTGTTAATCAATACACATGATGGTTGCTCATTTGTGTCATTTTATTTTCAATACATTTTGAAAGAAGCATTTTACTGTTTAATTTAATATACTTCAATTGTTACGTTTTTTTTTTACATTACTAGAATTAAAAAAGACAGTCGTTTTTGTTTATATTTTTTGAAAATGATGTGGTTAAATGGTCATCATTCATCTTAGTGAATATGTGCATCAATGATGAATGCTTTTTATTTTGTCGATGGACTGAAGGGTCATTTTTCAAGTTTTAGCAAGTTTAAAGACCTCGCACCCATAGTTGTCTGTTTCTGGCGGGTACTTAATGTTTCTTCCAAGTCATGTTTCTTGTGATTTGAGTCCTCTAAATGCTGTGTAATACTAATGGATGATTGAAAAATAAATAAACTGAGATTCTGATAAAATATTTACGCATGTATATTGAAAGATCAACAATTGCAAGTCTGCATTTTGGCTTCTAAATCATAGCTTTCACTTTAGACTATCGAATCCATGTATCTTTTATATGCTACTGTGTTGTTGAAGCTGGATTTATGACAGTTAATATAGAATCTTAATTGAATTAGAAGAATAGTTGAACAAAGACAAACGCAATGACAGAAGATTAGAAGTATAGACAAGTTTGGAGAGTATTTTGCATTAGAAGAATAGTTGAACCAAAGCATGTTTTTTTTTTCTTTTTTCCAAAAAAAAAAAAAGACAGGCATATGTGTTGACTTGTTATGATCGAAATAATTGATTGCAAGTATTTCACGGCAAATTGGCCAAGTTTATGCAGATATCTTATTGCTTTTAGACTGCTTTGAGTTCCTGTTAATACATCCATTTTTGACAATCTTCTTTCTCTCTTCTTTCTCCTGACAGATGGGTTGAAAGCATCCTTGAAGCATTGGGATCCTATGATGACTTATTGAGGTAGTTCTCTGCCCATCATAGCAATCTGGAGTTGTTTCCAGCTGTTTATTTATGTAGAGTATTTGATTAGTTTATTGGATTGACATTGTGGATGGGTTTACTTTCTCTGTTCAGTTGTATTCTTGAGACACATGAGGTTATCATGCGACAGTAGTAAAAAATTCCCATCATGTAAATACCTACCAATTGAGTCGAGCACTCAATTTGTCCTTAAACTCTGAGGGAGTGTAAATGAGTTCAAGTGTTATTTACATTAAATAAGATTTTCATGTTTTGTATAGTTCAGTCAGAGTACTCGTTTTGCCTTAGTTGAGTTTAGTTCAATCTTAATTAAGACTGATAATTCAACCGGTCAGCTCCAAACTAAAATTTAATCTTAGGATGAAAGATTTGAGACAATACAAAAGACACGCAACAATCGGAAGTGATTGAGCGGACTTCGTATTTCTTATTTTGTACTTTCCAGGAGGTATTCTTTCCAAGTGTTTGTTTAACTATGCTGGAGTACATGCTATTGTAGTATTGCTAGTGTGGCCTTTGGTCACAAGAGTTTCTAGTGTGATTTCAAATTCTTTTTGTGCAAGAAATTCAAATTCTTACTTTGTGTTGCTAATAAAATTTGTCTCCACGGTAAACCTGGAAATAACAATGAGTTGTCATGTTACTCAATTTTTATAGCTGAATAATACGTGGATGTAATAATATTATAACATTTAAGTCAGACTAATATACTAGTAAAGAAGTTCCTGGCCTTGGGGTATCCACTGAAACGAAAAAGAAAAAGAATTTTTTTTTCCTAAAATGCAAGTTTAAGGGTTAATGAAATTTAGCAATGCATCAGGTTTAACCTGAAAATTCATTTAGGATCTTGATATTACGATTCTCATTATACCATAAATTTTTGTAAGAGAGTAAGAGAACATATCCGAATTACATAGATGATACTGATAGGTTTATTAAAATAATTCAACAATCTTTTGTTCCATGTGACGGCTTGAAGATTTATTTAACTTTGAACTATACTTGCGCACTTGCGTACCACACGTTAAAGTTATGAAGTCATCATCTTTAATTGAACTAAATTGATCGGATCATGACAGTCACAAGTTATCCAACAACTTGTTTCCTTCCATGAAAAAGGTTTAAACTCACTTTTCACCCCTAAGTTTCAAAAAGTAGCGATTTTGACCCCCTATTAAAAAAAATGGCAAAAGTGACCCCTCATGTTTAGCCTACCTGGCACGCCATGTGTGTAATTAGTAATTTAAAAAAATAAAAAATGTCAAGTAATTAATAATGAAAATAAAATAATTGAAAAAGGAAGAAGAAAAAAAAAAAGGGAGATCACGGTTGATGCTTCCTCCCCAACATCATCATCAGCAACAACCACCACCTCCTATAAACCTTCATTTATCTACCTTCATCATCACCAACAACAATTGCCCACAACTTCAACCAATAACATTCATCTCTCTTTGAAAAAAAAGTTTGATTATATCAAATATTCGGAATAAAAAAATGGGGAAAAAATCTTCGGGTTCTCCATTTAACCCATAATATGTTCATTCACAAAATATGTTCATGGCAGCAACAACTTACCAAATATCATTTAACCCATAATAACAAACCACCATCACAGATATTGCGATTCAATCAAACCCATTTGATAGATTTATGCTTCCTTCCTTCGATCCCCATTTCACATATTCAGTCAAACCCATTTTTCTTAACTTTTGGGTTTAGATATCTCTCAACCATGTTCATCTTTGATCGATCTATGGAGTTCTAGCATTCCTTGATCTTGATAATGCCGCAAAACTACCCTTCTTCACATGCTCAAACATAAGGTCATTTCATCTTATTTTCATTGACCCTTTTGAATAAAAATTCAATTTTTATGATAAAGATTTGATTTTTGACATTTTTATTGGGAAGATGAAGAAGTAATAATGATTATTTATTTTTAAACTTAAAGGAATTGAGTATTGGGAAGATCTGATTTATGAGTAATAATGATGATTACCAAGATTCATTTTGATTTTGGATTCATTATTTATTCTGATTTACGTTGGAGTAAGAATCGAAGTAGAAAGGAAGATAGGTTCTGGGTTTGAAGCCTTGTTATTGTCGTGTGGCAGTGGAGTTGAATTCATTATTTGGGTTTTGGGTTTAAGAAAGGGATGAAGAATATGAAAGATTTAGATGAGGAAGATGATTGTCACGTGCTCCCTTCAATTAATCTTTTCATTATTTATTTTTTTTAATTCTGTAAATACACGCGTGGATTTTTCTATTTTTTTTAACTTAAAAAATACACACCTGACAATTTTTTGAGTTATGTGGCGTGCCATGTAAGCTTGACCAAGTCAAAATTGATGTTTTGCAAAAGGGGCTAAACATGAGGGGTCACTTTTGCCATTTTTTTTAATAGGGGGCCAAAATCGCTACTTTTTGAAACTTAGGGGGTGAAAAGTGTGTTTAAGTCTATGAAAAATCAACCAAATTCAATAACTTTAATGGATATTTTAATTTGTGTTTTCCATGTCTTTTAAGAGACACGTCTTCTTATCACAACAAAAACCATAATGTATACATATAACGTAGATAACAAGAAAATAAACGGAAGCATAACTTTAATTGAATTTACAAATGTTGTGCAAAATGAACATTAAAACCTAACTGAAAAGAGTGTATTCTTGTTTATATACTGTTATAGATATAATATAGTGGATGCTAATTATCTAGTCCTCTTTTCATTAAAAAAAAATGCCCCGTCCTCTTTTCACTTACGTTTGTTTATAAATTTCAATTAATTTCCCAACAAGATACGTCTAACGTGAACTTGTGATTTGGAGTCACATTCATGTGGTAGTGGATGGGGACATAAGGGTTGTTCATGTTTGAAACACAAGCTTTTAGCTTTCTCTTCATATCTTCCCAACCGTCCATCATAATCTAATTGCCGTTTCATGTGCGATTTCGTATATTATTATGTAACCTCTTTTCGTTAGCTTTCTCAATCCAAACAAGTTTTTAATGTATGCCAAAAAAATAGTGACGTTTTAAAAAGTTCAGCTAAGCTTTTGTTTAGTTTAGTACACTACTTGTAAACATATCAAATAGATATTTCATATTTGACGCGTATGTGGCAACTACTTGTGAATTGTGATAATATAGTACTCTACGTCTGTCTTAATTATTTTGTTTATAGCCAATAAATAGAATGAAGATCTATCCAAAAGATAGTAGTTAAAAAGAACGACAAACACCAGATTGTCAATGGCAGAATCAAAATAAAATATTTGCAAATTTCATGATGTTTCAACTGCCACGTAATTTTTTAGTCAAACATCGATGATGGGTCCAAATGATAGTTCTATTAAGGAGTAAATAGTCAATTACCCTTCCGAAATTGTAAGTTTCGTCAATTACCCCTGACGTTAACAAAACTTCAATTACCCCCTGAAATTGCACAACGTTAATCAATTTACCTCTCCATCAAATTCTTCTGTTAGTCAACATGACGTTTTGCAAATACCCCTCGAAGTTTTGCACTTATGTGCAAAATGCCCCCAAACTTAAAAATTTATATATTTTTTTCTTATCCTTGACTCAAACTTGAATAAATAAAAATCACCAACATGAATGAAACAACAAAATCTAATTTATAATCACCAACATCAATAATGTTTAATTAAGGACACATAAATTGAGATTGTTGTTCCATACCTAAATAGTGTGGGAATACTATGAATTAGATGTGGATGCCTTGAGTCTAATGGCAAAGTGTTAATGTAGAACATGTTTGCCCATTCTAGCTTTGTTCATCAGATACAACAAACAACTAACCAAAATCATTGCATATCATTTGGTGTTTGCCAAAATTTCTTCTTCTTCTCTTCCATTGGAAGGTTGAAGAATTTCTTCAACACCAATCTTCATATTTTCGACCAATGACGTGTTGACTCCATGGTTAATCAGCTGCAACTAATTTTCAAATTATCTTTTTTACAAAGGCAAACTAATTACCAAATTATCTTGTTATGTACAAATTAATTTTTTTCCTTGGATAGTAGTAATTAAATCTTAATTACTTGCTTTATTTTGAATGTATGAAATCTATACCTAAAAATAAATTGTAGATTTTTATTTCTTCAAGTTTGAGTCAAGGATAAGAAAAAAATAATATAAATTTTCAAGTTCAGAGGACATTTTGCACATAAGTGTAAAACTTCAGGGGGGTAATTGCAAAATGTCATGTTAACTAACAGAAGAATTTGACGGAGGGGTAAATTGATTAACGTTGTACAATTTCAGGGGGGTAATTTGAGTTTTGTTAACGTCATGGGGGTAATTGACGAAACTTACAATTTCGAGGGGGTAATTGCCTATTTACTCTTCTATTAAGACATAAATAAAAAAATTCATTAAAAATATGATTATTTATGAAGTTACTAGTATAGGTGGGAAATTCATGTAAAGTGGTGGAATATCCAAAGTTAGAATTCAAATCCTACATGCTATCAATGTTTACAGAGCTACCAACGGAACTACACTTACATGACATGTGTTTTTTACAATTTTCATACACATGCATTTACATTTCGTTAAATCAAGTGGTTAATAAATTTCGGTTAAAAGCGAACGGTTAAAATGGTTATATATCATTTTCTAAAATTTTTACTTATCAATCAAATTCTGAATTTGATCATATTTTATTTATCTCTCAATCAAATTCTGAATTATAGAATCATTTTCTTTAAAAATCAAATGGTTGAGATAAAAAAAATCACATTTTAATGAGACAATTTAAGATTGTTTAAGGAAATTATTTTTCAAGAATTAATACAGAATTCAAAATCTATTAATTCAGATTCAGAGTTTCCATTCAAATTTTCAAGAAGACAATTTCCTATATCATTGTGCTTTGCTATGACAATAAACAAGAGTCTGGAACAATCATTGTCAAAGGTTGGATTGTATCTACCTCACCCTGTGTTTACACATGGGCAGTTGTATGTTGCTGTATCAAGGGTAACTACCAAAAAAGGGTTGAAAATGCTAATCTTGGATGAAGATGGGAATCCATGCAACTCTACTATCAATGTCGTTTTTCCGGAGGTTTTTGATAATCTGTAGGAATTAACATATCAGGTTTGACTTTTATCATTTTTAAGTTTCATGTCACCTATTTACTATACAACATACATTTATAAAATGAAAAACCTTTGTTTGTTTTGTAGTTTACTCTTCGAGCGGTATACCATTGATGCGCCGCTGTGGATGAAAGTTTTTTGGTAGATTCTTGGTGTTTTCAAGTGTTGGAAAGTGTTTGCTGTTACTTTTAATCTATGTAGTTATTTGAACATATATGTTCATGGTTATGTAATTTCATTCAAGTAATTGGAACTCTTTGTCAAAAGTTGGAATATTTGTTTTCCTTATTGAAACAGAATCTTATTGATATAACAATTCCATTATTTGGCGATTTTGGTTGTAATTTTAGGCGCATTACCTAATTATGTGTCAATTGATGAATTACTCATTGTTAGGTTGATGATACATTATTTATCATCATAGTTCACTACAGGATTATTCGATGTGTTACATTTATTGAAATCTTTGGGCAATGCCACTATAAAAAAATTTCGCCCGTGCAACGCACGGGTGGAAATCCTAGTTTGATACATGTGTAAATACTATGCTTTCAAAAAAAATTATTCCTTGATTTTTGGAGGTAATCACATTACAACTTTTTTTCTTCAAGAAATTGAATTCAATAATTTACTTAACAATGACCACAAAAGAGGGTAAAAGGGTTTAGGTGGCAAAGCATGTGAACTGTGCAGCTTTTGCCTAACAGAAACCATCCCTTTCTTTCAATTTGGTATCACTAGATCACTACATAGTTAACTGGCAAGGCTACCAGCACCCATCATATTTCTCTTTCATTAATATTTAGGTACAGAACAAATGAACAATCCTAGGATAAGAAGATAGTTTCTAAAAAATCTAAATAAAATATATTATTTGGACATAAGATTTCCAACACCGTATCTTAACATCGTATACTCCGACATTGTTTCATTTTCGGTCTTATCACATCGTTCATTTAGATTGACAAGTCAACTTCAATCCAACCAATGACTAGCTCATCAACTTTGCAGATGTAAAGATATTCGTAACTAATGTCCGCTGCTAATTTGAATGAGCAGATACATTTTTTTATTGTAAAAAGAAGAGTGTTACGTTGGGGTTAAGGTAAAAGTTAATTAAATTTATAGGACGCGCATCAAATGAAAGCACACGTTGGTTGATTATGACATATGATATACACCTTTTTGATTGGAGCCTTCTGCTTCTGTTACACTGCCCCCCCCATCTTTCTATAATTAGAGCTTGCGTTCCATTCCAGCTTGGATGAGTTCTTTTTTGTCCCTACCCTATTTTTTAAACAAAGTTATAAGCAACACTTTATAATTATTATATCCCTATCATATTAATAGATAAATTATGAAATTATTATTTTCCTTTTAAAGCTATATAGGTGGAAGTAAATGAATCAATTATCAACTTGAGGGTATGATGACACTTCATTCCTTGTCAAATTTGAGTTTGAGTCTCTTCTTGAATCATTATTATTCACTTGAGGCTTTTAAAATATTGTTAAGACAACAGAAAGAAGGTTTGGTAAGCTTCAATGTCACATGGAAAAGTAATTAAACTTTCGATAAAGTCAGAACTCATAAAAGGGTACATTTATTATGTCTCAAACAATTTTTTTGAAAAACGGTTTGTACAGTGATATTATTATTAAATTATGATCATGTTCATGTAACAGGTCTCATCACAATTCACAAGCCATGACTTCAGTTTCATTAAACAAAGATCCAAGAATTCGTCAAAACTCTCAAAGGGGCATTAGAAATGCAGTTAAAGGTGGAAAAACATCAAGCAAAGACAGAAAATTGGCTTTGCAACAAGATGTAATGTTAATGTCCTTGTTTTTTTCTTCTGTTTCATTCATTTTCTTTGCTTCTAACTTGAAACTGAGATGAATTTTTTGAACTTTCAGGTGGACAAGTTGAAGAAGAAGCTTAGGCATGAGGAGAACATTCACAAGGCATTGGAGAGAGCTCTGAATAGGCCTTTGGGAGCCTTACCTCGTCTTCCTCCTTATCTCCCTCCCTATGTTAGTAAAATCACTCTCCCTTTCTATTTTTTCTCTTTATCTCTGAAACACCGATACAAACACCGGAACACGACATTGACACGTTGACATTGATAATTATTTGAGGAAATTAAATACTTCAATGCAATCATATGTGTCGGTGTCAGACATAAGACGCGCCTTCAATATTATTATAGTCTAGAAATTGAGTATTTGAGTGATGATTTTTATCTCATAAAAACTCTAGACACTTGGACTTGTGGCTGAAGTGGCAGTACTGGAAGAAGAAATAGTTAGGCTTGAAGAGAAGGTCTTACATTTTAGGCAGGATTTGCATCAAGAAGCAGTTTACATGTCATCCTCCAAGATGAAACTGGAGCATTCAGAAGCAGCTCCTGCGAACAATGCAAATGATAGTACAAAATTGGATCATGCTGCAACATTTTCAACTAGGCCTAAAACTATTCTTCCTAGTGAGTAACTAGTCCAATCCAATAATCAATTTTGTAACATACCAATTATGATCAATCTATTTCAAAATTGAGTATGTGCATATTTGGATTGACAGTGAGTTCAATAAAATGACAGTGTGCCGCACTGATTTCAGCGAACACTACACTTTGAAGCTTCGACAAAATCACAGTGTTGCTTCACCGTGATTTATAGTACATTATGTGACAAGAATATTGTCCCTGATTTCATGTATCCCCTTTTTGTCTTACCAGATGATAAACAAAGAAAAGAGATTCAATCATTTGCTCATTCTTTCAAGAGCAGCAAGCGATCCATATGTAAAGGCGAAATGGCAAAAATTCCAATTAAGAAAATTCCAGTTGACAATAAATCACTACAGAAACATTGTGAACCTCCTAAAAAACAGGTTTGCCATGTGTAAAAATAGTTTACAGTTTGTGTTATAGCATCTGTTACTACAACATAATTCGTGATTGTGGTTATGCTGCAAAACTTTATAATCTGGTTGATACAATCGGAAATGGTAGTTGTGAAACCTTAAAATTGCCGCAGTTGCAGTTACAGACCGCATTTTAAAACCATTTACTAGTAACTCAAAAACTGAAGAATTTTTCGTTTCAATGAATGAAAGTTTTCCCATTTTGCAGCAGCAGGAACTAAGGCTGAATAACAAACCAATTGTTGAAGTAAGAAATCATCGTCTACAAGAAACACCACAAGGAGATGAAAGTCCAAATATAATCTCTGAGAATATTCTTAAGTGTTTAACTAGCATTCTCTTGAGAATGAGTACACCAACTTTAAGGCCTCTAAAATCTAAAAACTGCATTGAAGGAACAGAGTTTTTGGATCCTTATGGTATCTTGGAAGTTGGAAAGAAAGATATTGGTCCATACAAGCAATTATGTGCAACTATTGAAGCTGAATCTTTCAATCCAACACAAACTGCTAAGTCTTTGTTTCTACTACATCGGTTGAAGTATGTTACATTCTAATCAAATTCAAACTCTTATATTATTACTTTAATTTTTTTATGACCCTTGTATTAATTAATTGTTTAGGTGTTCTAATTTTCTGAAATTTGCAGAATTCTTCTGAGACAACTAACATGTGTTAACATTGAGAATCTCAACCACCAAGAGAAGCTTGCATTTTGGATCAACATATATAACTCGTGTATGATGAATGTATGTCAAATTTTCCTACTAGAAAAATATCTAGTGTAATCTCACTCTAAAAATATGTATTTATTTTTTACTGTTTTCAGTCAACTTTAATTTTGAATATCAGCAATGGTTGTGAAGCACGGACACCATGTCGACATTGATAGTAATTTACGAAAAATTGAATAATTGAAAATATCCACATTTACCGGTCATGTCGGTGTTCGGCATTGACACATGTCGGACACCAGATATGCCTTCAATCCGAAAGTAATGGCTTATTAAAAGTTCTGCTTTGTTTCAGGCTTTCATAGAAAATGGCATACCAGAAAGTCCTGAAATGGTTGTTGCATTGATGCAGAAGGTGTGGTTTTACTTTGTTTGTTTTCCAAGTTTAGCATACGACAACATTAATTTTTTTGCTCATTAATTAATGCGGTTTTCTTGTTATTCAGGCAACAATAAATGTAGGTGGAACCTTGTTAAATGCCACAACCATAGAACACTGCATTTTAAGGCTTCCATATCACTGGAAATATGTAAGTTCTGTCCTTGTCCTTTTCAAATGTAGCTTTTTCTGTTGGTGGGAAGATATACAAAATTAATAAGCTTCTTAGTTCTTTCAGCTAAATTCCAAACAGATCACATTATTAAAGGAAGTGAAAAGTCATGAAATGACAATAAGAAGCACTTATGGACTGGAATTGTCAGAACCTCTAGTCACATTTGCTCTCTCTTGTGGAACTTGGTCATCTCCTGCTGTAAGTTAATCACTTGCTTAAAATTCAATTTTTAATATTTTATAAAGGTTTTAAACGTTGTCACAATTCTAGATATTGCATATAACTGTAGTGAATATATGATAGATGTACCTCAATCACGGCCGTGTTGTGATCGCAAAGACATAAAAATAATATTGATGTAGCGTCTCAGATAGGAGTGTAAATAGGTTAAGTTAGGTTAAGCTTTATAATGCTCGAGTCTGACCTACTTTAAAAATATTAGGCCTAAGCCTAATCTATTATATGTCCTAAACTCTATTTTAAGGTCTGACCATTTGAAAGTCTGATTAATTGTGTACTTAAACTATTTTTTCTACGAAAGCTTACACCGATATTGCTTTAGTAAATAAACTAACAAGTTAATAGTTAAGTAAGATTAAGTTTATTATGATATTTAACATAACCTTTTAGAAAAGGTGAATGATCCTATTTTTACTGCACACTTCAATTACTTCATTATCTGTATCGTCTTGTTGCTGATTCATGATGAAATTTGGCAAATGCAGCTCAGAGTTTACACAGCATCACATGTTGAGAAGGAGCTAGAAATAGCCAAAAGAGAATACTTACAGGCTGCAATTGGAATTTCAACATCAAAGTTTGTTATTCCAAAGATGTTAGATTGGTATTTACTTGACTTTGCAAAAGACTTAGAATCATTGCTAGACTGGATATGCCTCCAATTACCAAGGGAACAAGGGAAAGAAGCAATTAAGTTATTTGAGAAAAGAAAAACTGAACTTCACTCACAATTTGTAAAAATTATGCCTTATAAGTTTAGTTTTAGGTACTTGCTGAGCACATAATTTGTTTCAATTTTCTGTATATGTTTTAAATGACTTTAGGGATATAATTTGTATACAGCGTTACAGCTCTAGATCATACAAATAAAAGATGTACATACATGTCATCTATTCTTTAATCTCACTTTACAGCTAAAAAAAGCTTTAACCTTCGATTATATCATCATTCCTCAACAACTATAGAAAGGACGTGATTATAGGATCCTGATTTCAAATGTCAATATTGGCTAGGACTGAAAATATTATTTTCTTTGTGCAATAAATAGTCTTGTACGATATATTCGAATAGTTCAGAATTTTGGTCGAAAGGTAAGTAAAATCCGACTAGTGATTGTTTCAGCCACGATTAGAACTCAAATTCTCATGAACGATTCATTTTTAATTGAAACTCATTAACCACTTGAGTCCAGATAAACAATATTTACGAATGAAGGTTAATTAATATTAGTTGGATATTAATTGGTACTTATGCATGTTATTAGTGTGTAAATGAACAAATGGTTGCATTCTTAGAGTACAGAATATTACTGATAGTAGTAGGAGTACGGATGGATTTCCATATATGGTTTAACATTCAAAGCATGATGAATTAGAATTCTCTAGTTACACATGCAATGGGGATTGGTTTGTGGTCCAAAAGATTCATAATTGTAGTGTCTTTTTCTTAAAATATTGAAATTAACTCGTATATTAACCCTTCAAGTACTTGACACTGAAGTGAGCAAGTTGTGTTGAGTTTTCAAGCTAAGAAGAGTGCTATAATGATTGAGAATCATTAAAAAAACACTAAAATAATATATTAAACTACACTCCAATATCTTAATGGAACCCTAGTAATTCAATATATGGTTCATTTTGAGTATTAAGACAGAGTCGTACGAAGTTTATACCATGGAATATAACAAATCAACAAAAATGTAAATGGATCATATTCTGTGTCTAGAATTCATAATGTTGATCGTATAGAAACATAGAAAGAAAGAAATTGTATAATGTAATTGATAATTACAAATTTTGAATAGTAGAAGTAATGCTTAACTATAGTAAAACTCACTAACTATTGGTGCATTTAATACTAACACACAAGACTTTTATTTATATGACCAAGCCTTTTCATATTTCTTCATATTACCCGACGTGGGACATTATTCTAATTATTATTATTGATATCCTCCCGCAAGTTGTATGGTCTGAAAGAGAGATGCAACTTGGACAGTAAGTAATCGAACCTAGGACGATGCAGGGGTTTGGTTAGAATATCAGCAAATTGATCATCGGTAGAAACAAAGGATACTCAAAACTTGCCATTTTGAACATTTTCTCGGACAAAATGATAGGCTAAGTCTATATGTTTCATTTGAGAGTGAAATACAGGATTAGCACTAAGGTGGGTAGCACCGAGGTTGTCACAATAGATGACTGGATTGACTTTTGGAGTGTGGCCGAGTTCAGTGAGTAGGGAAAGGACCCATAGTAGCTCACTCGCCGTGTCAGCCAAGGCTTTATATTCTGCTTCTGTGGAAGAGCGAGCAACAGAACGTTGTTTTCGAGAGCTCCAAGAGATGGGTGTGCTGCCAAGATATAACAGATAACCAGTGGTGGAGATATAATCATCCTTGTCGCCTGCCCAGTCCGCATCTGAGTAGGCGTGGAGATTTAATGGGGCGGTCGTCGAAATGAAGACGCCTTTGTCATATGAACCCGCCAAGTATATGAGCACTCTTTTGAGTGCAGTCCAATGCACCGTTCTGGGGTTTTGCATGAATTGGGCGAGTTTGTTTGTGCTGAAGGCAATGTCTGGGCGAGTAAGGCTCAAGTATTGGAGGCTTCCAACGAGCGC
>Ga0228711_1005228_pt1 | contig 19810 bp, 6 predicted proteins | sample MedpolnodulmetaG_2_FD_177996 | JGI IMG/M metagenome (GOLD analysis project Ga0228711, IMG submission 177996) | Root nodule microbial communities from Medicago polymorpha collected in Santa Monica, California, United States - brown nodules | ecosystem: Host-associated > Plants > Roots > Nodule... | reverse complement strand
CAAACAAACAAATTATCTATCAAACTTAAAATGGTAATTGATGTCGAACAATCCAGGATATCGCACTAGTCCCTGAGGAGACGATACATAAATACTTACTTTTGATATACGTAAATATGCTACATCAGGAATACATATGGGCCATCCAAATCAATGCTATTACGGAAGATAATTTCTTTTCCCATCTCTCTCGCGCGCACTTTGATTTGATCATCTTATTCCCATTTGGATTTCATAAGTTGAAATTTGAGTAAATAGACAATTACCCTCCGAAATTGTAAGTTTTGTCAATTACCTTCTTGAAATTAACAAAACTTCAATTACCCCCCCCCCGAAATTGCACAACGTTAATCGATTTACCCCCTCCGTCAAATTCTTCTGTTAGTCAACATGACATTTTGCAAATACCCCCCTGAAGTTTTGCACTTATATGCAAAATGCCCCCTGAACTTGAAAATTTATATATATTTTTTTCTTATTCTTAAAAGTGACTGCATTATCACTGAACTGTTGAGCATATTAGCTAAGTTTTGACGGTATACAACCTTATATTGACAATATGGTAGAACAAATTGGCAGTATTTGGTAAACCTTACAATAATGTTCAAAACTCAAGCCTAGTGGTATAGGTTTGGGATCTGGGAGTGTGCTCCTCCTCAAGGTCTCATGTTCGATTCTCTCTGATGCCAATTTGAGGGGGTTAGTTTAGCTTCTTCAAAAAAAAAAAATTCAAAACTCAAGAATATTTACAAAACAAACATAAAAGCATTTCTTTGCTCCAACATCAGATGTTGTTTTTTCTTTTTCAAGCTGTCATTCACCCTATTAGAGATCAAAATGATGGTGGCTATCATGTTTTTTTATTCTCTTAAAAAAACATAATGAAATATACATAATATAATATTATTACCATTCCTTTCAATCCTAACGGGGAAGAAGACCATGATTCCTTCAAGATCTTTTATAAAGTGAGAGAAGTAACAAGTTTATGTATTTTTTCTTGAAAGTGAGAGAAGTGTGTTGGTGTAGAGTGTGCATTGCTCACAATATAAAGGAAGTGGAAATTTTTGGTGTGGTTAAAATTAGCAATAATAAAGCCATATATTTTGACATCTTGGTTATGTCAATTATATGTCATTTACGTGCTCCATTATGTATGTCATGCATTTACGTGCTCCATTATGTACTGTCAATATAAGGTTGTATACCGTCAAAACTTAGCTAATATGCTCTACAATTCAGTGATAATGCAGTCACTTTTAAGGATAAGAAAAAAATATATAAATTTTCAAGTTCAGGGGGCCTTTTGCCCATAAGTGCAAAACTTCAGGAGGTATTTGCAAAACGTCATGTTGACTAACAAAAAAATTTGACGTAGGGGGTAAATTGATTAACGTTGTGCAATTTCAGAGGGGTAATTGAAGTTTTGTTAATTTCAGGGGGTAATTGACGAAACTTACAATTTCAGGGGGGTGAAATTTATTTGATGTTTTTCTGATTATAAAATTTGAAATGTATTTATTTAGTTTTGTTCAGATTCGACTACTTTATTAAAATGATATAATTTAAAATGAAATGATTTAAAATTAACAACAAAATTTAATAATTCAACACAGTTTATTAATTGAACATAATTTCATAATACATACACACATTAACATAAAACTATGTAGTATAAAATAAAGCAACTAAAGCTAAATTTGTTGTACAAAATAATAAAGGGAGAAGGATTATAATCCCTCTCGCACCCCCTCTGAAGAATTTAGGGACACAAGATGATAGAGCATGAAAATGTGAAAATTAATCTGAACAATCACATATCCAAACAAATTTGAAATACAAGTTTATGTGGGACAACATCATTTGATCAATTGTACTAACCACATAATTGCTACTGTGAAAGTCTCTATTGAGCCTTTGTAAGAAAGGCCAACAATGAAAACTTGACATCATTCCCAAAAAAAAAACAAGAAGGAAATAAGTTGATGTTAAAGAATGAAAAATATGGAAGAAAGAAAGGGTATTTATACCTGATTAACTCAAACTTTCATGACCAACCAAACCTTGTTTGGAACGACGTTATCCACATTTTGGACGAGTTTCATAATATATAATATGAATACAACATTTGACTAGTCTGGATTATAACATTTGAAAATGTGTCCATACATGTGGAAAACTTGAGCATTGGAGGGTTTGTCACGTTTCAGATTATATAATTCGAACTAGTCAAACACGAGATTTTTTTGTAGTCCACATTGCACTAACATTTTATGTGGTCCATAACACACAAAACCTTCTATAAATTGGTGTGTTTGGTTCGATTGATTGCAAATACACATCGCAAAACTATAAACCATTAACATATATATGTGAAAACAAAGTTAGCTGCAATGTACTACATTCCGGAGAAACCTTATCGGTTTAGGGCCTGTATTGATGTTGCACTATTTGACTTGAATGATCAACTATACAAAATTAACGGTTGTCTTAACCACAGAGACACAAGAAAAGTGATAGTGTTCATATTGTTGTCCATCAATCGACTCAGATGGAAGCGCCGAGTTTAACCAAATGAAGCTCCACAACAACGATGACGTGAGAACCATGTTTTTTTATATTTGGTCAGTATTTCAAAGGGATATATGCTTCCTTGGTCTGATCTTTTCATGATATTATGGAAAAAATTATTCGACCAAGGACCTATGTAGAAATAAGGGCTTGCATGGATATACCATATGAAGAATTTAGTTTGATTGATTCATGATCTTGTTTGTGTTTCCTTTGAATGTAGTTACATTCTAGGATGATGATGTCTCTGTAAATAGTTTTGCATTCCTCTCCATTTTCATTGCAATTATTGTCTTCTTTCCGTTTTCTTTCTTACTTTTCCTTTGGGGGTGGTTATGATGACATGATCATTGTAGACAATCCATAGCTTATTCTATTTTCTTTCAACAGAGGCCTTTGTATCATTTATAATATGTTTTATGAGTTTCTTACAGTATTCCGATTATAAAATCTGAAATAGTCCGACAATGCTTCAGATTATATAATTCGATCAAGGGGAATTAAGAATTTTGGGGGATGCGCGAGAAATGAGTAGGGATATCAACCAATCTAATTTCCTCACAAATGATATCCCTCATGTTTCGGCAATAAATGGCATGATGGGTCCCCAATCTCTTCTCTCTGCACCTACAATTTGTTGGGCTTGGAGGAATAAAAATATGATGTGTTTAGGCAATGAGATTTGGTCATTACCAACTTATCTTACAACATTAAAGGTATGGTTGATACTTTTAAAGATTGTTATCTTTCGAACACTAATGATGTACCAGAAGACAGATTTGTTAAATGGAAAAACAACAATCATTCGTGTGTCATTCTCAATGTTGATGGCTTTGAGAAAAAAAAAAAAATCCTTATTTGATGTTTTAAAGATTACAAACATATTAAATTTATTTAATCTTGTTATCTACTAATCTGTTTTGTGAGAATTTGTTTCATGACAACAACTTGAGAACGTTCTGACAAATACGAAGCAAATAAAATAATACATCAAAAGTATACAAGATAACACAAGAATAAAGCATGAAAAAAATAGTTTAATTGGAAATTGGTGTATTGGGCCCAAAGAAAGGTTCGACCCACTTGGAGCAAAAAGGCCCAAAGAAATAAAATATCCCATTCAAAGGATAAGAGCACATGGCTTTTGGACAATGGCATCACTAAAGTGAGATAGCATGACATAATCATAGTCACTTCCTAGCTCAACAAGCAACAACTCATTACAGTTGTTTATCTCTCTCAGAAGTAACACAAGCAAGACAAGCAAATCGTACAGAACATTCTGAGATCATTCTGCCTGTTTTAAAAAAGAAAAGTGAAATCAATTGAGACTTTGAACAACTATCAAAAACGTGTCCAACAACTCTATTTTCACTCTTGATCACCAAGGAACTCATCACCTATAAATACAAGTGGTTTTGAAGGTTGAAAGTAAGAGTTTTGAAAGCAAGTATTCTCTCAAGTGAAAATCATCACTACATACAAAGCTCTTCACAAACAAAGCAAATTCCAAGCCCTCTCATTATATCTCTTGGATCTTCTCTTTCGAATTTGCTTATGTAAATCTCAAACAAGTGTTGAGAATTTATTTGATCCAAATCAAATCTCATCTTACAAAGTGTATTGTAATTCTTAAGTCTATCCGCAACGATAGTTTGAGAAAGAAGTGTAACAACCTTTCTTGTGCGAAAGCAAAGAATTGTAGAAACCTGCTGAGGTTGATAATATAGGGTGTAACAGACTGATCTGATGTGATCAAGACCTTATAATGCTAGTTAGAAGTTTCTGTTAGCAAGACAACTATAGTGGATAATCTCACACGAGGTGTGGGGACTGGAAGTAGCCGGGTTTGGTGAACCAGGATAACTGTCATGTGTTTTTGATATATTGATAGATATCTGACAAGTGTACCAAAAATTATCGAAGTAATAAAATAAATTCGTTCCCACAAGGACTGTTTTAATCTCAATAATTCAATAGTATTATTACTTAGGATGTGTAAAATTTATATTGTTGCCCTAGGCAGTTGATTTGGTTTGATTGCATAAAATTTAAATAGCGAAAAGTAAAGTTTTGATTAGAAAATATGAGAGAGATGAGATAAGGTCTTTTGAATCATCTAAGTTCCCCTAATTGGTATACTGCACCTATTTCTTATGAATGATTCTCTAGTTTCACGATGATTAACAAAATAGCCATAATCAATCCCTTGACTTAGGACCCTCTTCTCCGATTACAGCCCCTAATTTCTTAGGTGATCTAATATTCTTTGAAGGTTTTAAGAACGTTAACTTAAGATCACAAATAAACGATTATCCATTCCTAGACTAACCATGTTTATTTGAACAATTCAATTAGGTCTAAGTTGAAAGCTATGATCAGTAGTCATTCATTCTCACTAAATCATGTTTATATTTGATCAGGATATAAAAAGTATTAAGAACAATTGAATTGAATAAAAACTAGATTGTCATTCACAATAGATAGAGTTTCACAGCAACATGTTTCAATTAGGGTTACAAAGAATCATCTCAGACCTAATCTCTAAGAGATTTAGCTACTCATAATCGAGTTTACAAATAACATAATCAATATAGGAATTAAAACATACATGAACTGATAGAAGGTTGAAGAAATCGCCCTCCTAGCCGTCTTTAAGTCTCAAAATCGCACTTTTCTCTTCTCAATTCGTAACCCTTGTTTTCAGAATAGTTAAATAGGCTCAGAAATTCGCCTAAATCGTGTCACGTTTTAAGTAAATCGTGACACGTTTTTACCTTGTGTAACAAACAACTGAATTGGGGTTTCCAGAAAATGTGTCACGTTTTTGCCATCGTGACAAGTTTCTGCTAATGTCGAGAGCATGTTTTTGGCTCATGAAATCGTGTCACGTTTTAGGCAAATCGTGACACGTTTTTGCTCTTGCTTCAGGTCTTCAATTTTTCCTGTTTTTCGCTCTTGAACATGCTCAAACTAGCTGTGAACTCCAATATTCTTTAGAAAAATTACATTAAAAATTATGTAATGACGAGATGTCATCAGTTATTCTTCTTCTTTTTTTTCTCTCTCTCTCTCTCTCTCTCTCTCTCTCTCTCTCTCTCTCTCTCTCTCTCTCTCTCTAAAGTTACACAATACACACACACACTATCACACCTACATTAATATTTATTAATCTCGATAATATTCTGGTCCTAATTAATCACTATCAAATTAATCCAGAGTTCTCTGGTCCATAATTAATTAATTAATATTGTTGCATTATTTTATTCTATATAATACTGCCTCCAGAACATTCTGGTCTAAGATAAAATAACTGCATAAATATTTAACTAAAATTTAATTTCAGCTTATACTATTGTTTTATAATTATGTCTTATATTAATCATTCTCCAGAACATTCTGGTCCTTGTTAAAATAATCTTATATTTTAACTTAACATCATTTTTCTCATTCTGCTTATAATCATTCTCTAGAACATTCTGGTCCAATCAATTAATTGTTATATACTCTAATCTTGTTGAACTAACATACACCAAGAACTTTCTTGAGTATATAAATATAAACTTAAGTTTTCAGGAATAATTTTAAAAGAGTCACACTTCAAACCCCCTTTCTTGCGACGTTTATTGCTACTTCAAATGGTACTTGTCTTGGCTCTCATGCAAGAACTAGATATAGCGGAGTCTTAAGAAATGGGGTTATTTTCTACATGTCAAGTTTTTCTGGCTTCATCTGTAATTCTGTTGATATCCTCTATGTTGAGCTCTATGCAATCTATCAGGGCCTCTTGCTGACCAAAGATGTTATTGATCTTGTTTGCTACTTTGACTCTTTACAATGCATTAAAATCATCAACGGCCCCTCCATGATTTTTCATGTTCACACCATTTTGATTCAAGACATAAAGAGTTAATTGAACAGGGAAATATCATAGTTAGTCACACTATCCGAGAGGGGAATCAAGTGTGAATTTTATGGTAAAACTTGGCACTTTCTCTAACGTTGAGCTCCTTTGTCACGATTCTCCTCCAGCAGATCTTCTTCAGAGTGATGCGGGTGGAACTTTTTACTTGAGAGAATAGCGCTCTCTTTCTCTTTCTGTTGTTTTTTCTTTCTTTTCATTGTTTTTTCTTTCTCTTTTAGCCTTGTAACAAAAAAAAACATATATAAGAGTATTAAACTTATGGAAGAGGAAGTATTTCATAACCTGTCTAAACTCCAATGAAGCTGAATGAAAAAATTCATTCCGACACACTCTAGATGACGTTCTTTTATCGGCTTTTCTCTCTTTAGACATTCTCTTTTTCAAGGCGTGTTCCAAGCCTTTTTTTTCTTGGTGTTTCTTTTCTGTCTTTAGGAGGAGTGTGTTTTTAGTAGGTGTCTTAATTTTGATCTTGTATTACATCTATTTTTTTCTTTCCTAAACTCCATATTTCAGCTCGACTAATTTGAGAGGTTCAATCCCACCATCAATTTGTGGGAAAGACTATTTAAAATTAGAATAAAGTTTTGTATAGACTAACCTACCAAAATTGATATCAAGAAAATCGAACTTGAAACATCAAAATGAACACACATTAAGATCCCAATTCAACATTATTAGACCAACTCAAATGAGTTATTGCATGTGTTTAGTTGTAACTTCTCGCCATGTTTCATTTTGGTTAGAGGATCAATAAAATCTTAATTATCAAAGAAAAAAAACTACCTCATTTCCAAACTGAAATGCATAATTTCAGTAAAAAAAAATCTCGTACTCTTTATTTTTGTTTCTAGTATATAAAAATTATTTTAATTGTCTTCGTGAGGTTAACTAAGTTAGTATGGACAATATATATTATCCATAAGGAGGTCCAACTACTAAACTAAGTTATTTGACAAAAAATATATTTTAAGTTTCTAAAATCAGGTAGAAGACAGCGTAAAAGAGTCCAACATTTTTTAAGTTTAACCAGTAGGAGTCTAAGCGATGCTGCCAATATAAATATATTCTAAAAACAAAAACAATCAAACAAGAGTTTTACAAGGATGCACTAACATGTAAATCCATTAGATTGTCGTTGGTTTTTATGTATTCATTTTTGTTTTGAGTTAATGTGTTTCCTAATGTATTTTATGTATTCTCATTTTATTTTATTTTATTTTACAGAGTCTGTTCTCATTTAATGGAGAATTATGCTCCATCAAAATGTATATGCTCCCTTGACCAAAATAAAAATATAAATGGTGTCCCGTAAATGTAGCTCAGTTGGTAGCAACCAGAGATAATTTGTGCAAGAGTCAGAGTTCGATTCCCCACTTTTCCACACATATTATGTGTGTGAATCTAACCACCAGACTATTTGAAAAAAAATAAAAATATAAATGGTATATGCTGAAGTGTTTTCCAAAAACGTCTAGTTTTTTTTTTGTTTGGGAAAATACATCCTGCCTATTTATTTGCAGATTTTTTTTACCACAATAAGTTATTTGCATGCTTATTCCTTTTAATTTATTCATGCATCTGAGGTACATTGTACTCTACTAAATTCAGATTTTGTTCACTATACACACACTTTATCATAATCAACAATGTACATTATGTTTTATTAAGAAAAAATATATGTTTCCTTTTTGAAGAAAATGGAATTGGCTCAAATGGAGTATTTCTTTTTTAAAAAAAACAGTTTCCAATTTAATTTTTAAAAAGAAAATAATTTCAATTAATTGTTTGAATTTTTTTCTTCAAATTATTAATTATTACTATAAATATATTATACTGCCAAATAAAATATATTACTTTATACAATATTAACACTTATTAATATTAATCTGGTGGCATTATTTAATTAGAGTTCTCAACTAATAGGTAGAGGGTGTGCTTCTTGTGAGGGAATTGGAGTTATTAGAATTATTAGAATGGGAAAGTGTTGGTTTGTTGGAGTGTTGTTTGTGGTGGCATATGGAAGCTTGTTGGTAACAACAATTGGGGTAGAAGGGTACCCAATTGAAGATCTAGTTGTGAAGCTACCAGGCCAACCCAAAGTTAAATTCAGTCAATATGCTGGTTATGTTGATATAGATATAAAACATGGGAGGAGTCTCTTCTATTATTTTGTTGAGGCTGACCATCTCCCTCACAAAAAGCCTCTCACCCTATGGCTCAATGGAGGTAATAATAATAATAATTTTATTATGGATGCATATTGAATCGAATGAACTTAATTTTCATTTTTACTCTTCATTACCTTGTTGTCACAAGTTTTTCCTTTATTTAATTTCGTATGTTGATAGTATAGGTGGATGTCATTTATTTGTTCTTGTATTATTGTACTGTGTTATGTGCTTGTGTTGTATTGTCCTACTCCTAACCAAATCAGGTGGTTTTATTGTCTTTGCCAGTAGAAAATCTTACCAGCTTAACAAAATTATATCATGTATATCAAAATTGTTGAATTATTTTAGCTCCTTTTTCTTTCTTTCTAACAGTGGACACTTGACAAAACATACCTTGCACCAAACGCACAATTTTATTTTAAGATGTAGATATTTGTTAATTTTTTATAACGCCTACATCAAATTCAAATCATCTTACAAGGATCATAAATAAATTGTTCTTTATTGGAGGGGAATTAATTAACTTGGTTAATTTTCTAGGTCCAGGATGTTCCTCTATCGGAGGAGGTGCTTTTACTGAATTGGATCCATTTTATCCTTCTGGTGATGGATGCGGTCTACGAAGAAATTCAAAGTCCTGGAATACAGGTATGTATATGACTATGATTTTGAATTCACCGTCTTCACCAAAATCTTGCTTTCATGTCGTCATTATATCTGTGAGTGTTAGATCGAGATTAGACAAAGCAAATTTTAAGACCAGGCTTTTAGTTTTAAAAAATCTTTTTGATAGGAGCACAATACGATCTCGATCTAATGATCACCGACATGGTGACTAAATACGTGTTTTGATATTAGAGAATTATGTGGGTGTATTAATTCCCGACTTATATATATTGTTCATGTCTACTATTTTTATAGTTTCCAATCTCCTCTTTGTGGAGTCTCCCGCTGGAGTTGGTTGGTCATACTCAAATACAACTTCTGATTATAACATTGGTGACGCTTCTACAGGTACAAAATTAGATTTGTGAGACCAAACTTATGTAGTCAATATATATACAAAAGAATAATTTTTTTTTTTTTTGTATGTTATGCATGGAATTTGTTAGTTTTATTATTAGGCATGAACATAATTTTTTAATTTGTTTTTGGCAGCCAATGACATGCTTTTGTTCATGCTGAAATGGTACGAGAAGTTTCCTTCATACAAATCGAGGAAGTTGTTTCTTACCGGAGAAAGCTACGCAGGTCCAACAAACACAATAATCAAATTCCAAATTTAATAATTTATCGTTTCAAAATTCCAAAAATTAAAGTTAGTGTCGTGGTATAAAATATTCAATTTAGCAGAGAGGATTCAGTTATATAAATTTTATATTCTTTATGCATGCACACAAAACCTATGTCATCATTTCTGGCTGAGACATACATACACAAATGTTTTAACACAAATATTTGTTCCTTAATTGTGTTCTTTTGCCTATGATCACTTGTGATCGACTTTTGTTTCTTACATACTAACATTTATAATGTTATTCAGGACATTACATACCTCAATTAGCCAATGCCATTCTTGATTATAATGCTCATTCATCCAGTTTCAAGTTCAACATAAAAGGAGTTGCCGTAAGATCCAATTCACATGATATATTAAATTAATTTACTCACAACTATACATTTGTGCCACTTTTGGACTGATCGTGTATATTTGATGACTCTTATTGATTATTTATTTAAGAAATTTTGAAAGTTAATTAAACTGATCTTACTTTTCCCTTAACTTTGTTAGATTGAAACCCACTTCTGAAATTGAATCGTGATACACAAGCAACATATGAATATTTCTGGTCACACGGAATGATTTCGGATGAAATTGGTCTTGCCATTAGGAATGATTGTGATTTTGATGATCATACCGATGCAACTACTCATAACGTATCTAAATCATGCAACGAAGCACTAAAGGCCACTAGGAAAATTGTGAGCGAGTATGTAGACAACTATGATGTGATTCTTGATGTGTGTTATCCAGCTATAGCAGAACAAGAAATCAGATTGAAAAAGATGGTAACTTTTGCCTTTGGATTATTATGTTCTGCCAATGATTTATTTTTTATTTTTTATAATTAATTAATTAATTTGTTTATTTCATTAATGCAGGCTACTAAAATAAGTTTAAGTGTAGACGTATGTATAGATTATGAAAGCTTTAATTACCTCAACCTTCCTGAGGTTCAGAAGGCTCTCCATGCCAACCGTACTAATCTGCCGTATCCATGGGGCATGTGCAGTGAGTAAGTATAAATAAAGCAAAAATATACTTGTTATCATGAAGTTTTACGGGGTATCAATACATTGTAGACAATATTAATTTAACATTTAATTTGATTTTAAATTAATTATATATAAAAAATGGCATAAGTATAGATTGTATTATAAATAAATTAGAATACACACTTTGATATATAAATATTATTGGAAAAAGACAATGTCATAAACTAGAGATATGATATGAATAGAGTTTATAAATATAGGCAACCTTCATTTTATTATATGTTGATTTTGTGGACTAAGTTAAGACCAGCCATCAAATTTACTAGCTAGGAAACTAATATTGCTTATTTTTTGTCATTTTTTTTTATATAAAAAAATATACTTGAAATCTTAACTCCTATGATCATAGTAAAATGTCATTTTAGTTTTAATTCTGATTACCGAAGAAATATCAGTTCATGCACATTTTCTTCATTGCAGTGTTTTGAATTACAGTAAAACAGATCCTTACACTGATATGCTTCCGATTCTCAAGCGGATAGTTCAAAATCATATTCCAATATGGGTTTACAGGTAATTAATTTTAACAAATGATAATCATTTGCTATTATTTATTTTATACATTTTTGGAATAAACTTATCATTCATGTTAAATTATTATGATAGTGGAGACCAAGATTCAGTTGTTCCATTACTAGGTTCTCGAACACTCATTCGTGAACTAGCTCATGACCTGAAATTCAAGATTACAGACTCATATAGAGTCTGGTTCCACAAAGGACAGGTAAATATATATTTTTATTAACAATTAACCTAATTTTTTTGCAAATCGAAAATTGATTTGAGTATGGATTTTGCAATTTTATTAACTCATGTTTCTAAATTAATGCATGTGTAGGCTGGAGGTTGGGTAACTGAGTATGGAAATTTGTTGACTTTCGCCACCGTAAGAGGAGCGGGTCACATGGTGCCATATGGACAACCTTCTAGGGCACTACATCTATTCAGCTCCTTTGTGCACGGAAAGAGATTGCCAAACTCTGCTAAACCCTCAATTGGAGAATGAATTGTATTTGAAGACTAGTATATAACTCCTTGTGTGTTACATGGGTTGTAAAAACTAGTGTATACCATATGAAAATAACAGGTTCTATAGTCCAATTGATTCTTATTAATATTATATTTCAAGATTTCATAACCTAAAGAGATGGATGGCTGAAAAAGAAAGTAATTAAGGAGTGTTTGTTTCTTTGTAGGCCATTGGCCTAACACCTTGATTTTTAACAACGAAAGTGTATCTTTTTTGTTTTTAAAACAATTAAAAATTATGGATGAAATATCTAAAATTGTCTTTTAACTAAAATCAAAGTGAAATATTCTCTTTTGAAGGTCCTTAATTAAGAAGGTCTTTTTTCTTCAACTCATTCTTTCTGAAACATCGTAAGACCGCTGTCACGTCTTTTACCTTCTCTTCAACAACTAACAACAACAACACCAGATAAAGTTTGTACACTTTGAAAGTTATTCATCTCAAAATTTCTTTTATCAGTTTTTGAAATGAATACATATGTGTGATCTTTATCTTGTAAGAGATTTTTAAATGCACTAACTGTTGGTAGATTTTCAAGCCCACGACAATTCAAAGCTATGCAACTCATTGTCTCGGATAGTCCCAAAATAAACATTTCATTAAAAGGGAAAGAAAACACCTTATTGAGAAGGAAAACAAGGAACACTTTATGCTCTAAAACTTTGTCCCCAAAATCCTGAGACGAAGATCGATAGCGAGATAGGAGACTAGTGAAAGTGAGAGCTATGGAGTGAGAACCAGGCTTGCTGAATGACAACTGTTGAATGAATCATTTTTAACAACTTCAATTTTGACTTGAGTTGGTTAGCATCAACGAATCAAATGCTTTTTCGATAGCTTTTTGAGTTATTAAGAAAGTAGTAACAAAAAGTTTTTTTTTTTTTTTAAGGGAAGTAACAAAAAGCTTTATACAGTGGTTAGAATAATAATAAAATAATCTGACTCAACAATCCTTAATTATGCGACGTTAACTGCGCTCTAGTCTAACTATCACGTCACAATTTTGATCTCTGAGAGTCTAAATATTTTCCTCAATAATAATACATTTGACTATTGCTTCAAAAAAAAATACATTTGACTAACATGTAACAATTTGCTTTTTTTCGACTGAAAATTTGATCCACAACTCTTAAAATTGTAAAGAGGTAAACTTTTCATTATAGACGATATATAAAGGAGAAATGCTTTATATCACGGATTTTTTGAATCTAACATCACGAATAATTCACGAGCGACTTGCCACATTAAATTTTAATTCTTTTATTTAAACAACAACTACCCATATATAGTAAGTGGAAGCTCTTTTATATAGCCATTTTTCCATTTGGGATAGATTCGCTATACATGTTGTCGTTACATATAGCAGTGCCCTATATAAAATCTTTGCTTACATTTTTAAAGTTCCCTAAAATTTAGACAACAAATGAATTTTCGTCTGGTTTCCTCAAAATGAAATGAAATTATTTCTTAATAGAAAATAAATTCAACACATCATATCATTTAGGGTTGAGGGCACTTAGTAACTTAATACAATAATAAGGGTTATATAATTTAGTAAACTCACCGCCTAAACCTCCTGTCCTCCACTATATATATTAGTCAGCAATAACATATATCAATTTTTTTTTACCTACAATCACCCCTTATGCATCTATATTTTTTTATTTTATTTTATTTTATTTTATCTTTCTTTCAATCTAAATAAGTGGTTTTCACATATATCAAATTTGCTCCTGTGTTTTTTTCTTCGTGATTTCGTCATCTGAGTGTGGTATTGTGTTGTTGTTCGTCGTCTTGTGCACCGTTGTTTGATTTCACGATTTATTGCAGTATACGTTACAGATTACAAATTCAATTAATGATTTGAGAGTCAATATTACAAATCCAGAAGCATATGTATTCTAGTTACTTGGATTTTATCATGTTGCATTTTATCGTTGCTTGTTATTACAAATTAATGGCACATTGTGATTCCCTTAATTTATTGTATTTTATCCAACAAATCAAGGGAATCCCAATGTGCCAAGAATCTGGAAAAAGAAAACTAGTGCTTTCCAATTGACGCATCTCACGCCAATAAAGACCACTTTTTCGCAAATGATTGCTATCTCAATGGAAATTGAAAACCTTTGGATGATAGAATGGCAAAATACCTGAAATGTAATATCTTGACGTGTATCATACAATTTAAATTCTAATTCTCGGCACCTATCGTTAAAGAGTTTCACATCGGATAAGAGATTCGGATAAGAGATAATCTAACAATGTGTTTATAAATGAGGACAATCTTGATTTTATAAGTTGGTTTTTTAAGATTGTGTTAGACTCAACCATGTTTTCGAAGAGTGATTTTTCTTGTTACTATTACTGAACTCATCTTAGAAAGAAAGCAGAAGAGGTGATGGGATTAGAGAAAAACAAAAATCTAAAAATCTAGAAGACTCCAAAGTTCCTTAAGACCAAATCATATGATTTTCCTATGGATTGTGCTATCAAGCAAAACTATTTTTTATTTCCTATGGATTGTGCTATCAAGCAAAACTATATTTTTTAGCCGCATAGACTTTGTTTATATCCATGATAATGGATAATTAAACGGTCAAAATTCATTATGTTAACTTCATCACATTTTGGTTTATATTCATAAGGAAAATGAATAATTAAACAATTTCATATTTTCTAGTTTTATTGATATTCTAAATTTAAAAAAAAAAAAATGGTATTCCGCTATTTCATATTCCCACTTTCTTCGATGATTTTCAAACCTTTTTAATTTTTTATGTTTGCAAATTTTCAACCTGAAAATGTATACATTCCAGTTTACAAAGAGCATTAGATACAAGATACGATACGACATCGATACAGAAAAATTTCAAAAATCAAGATACGATACGGCCGAGATACATTAATAAAAAATATAATTAATGTACAATATAATTATAACAAATTTTTTTAATATGCAAATACATTAACAAACACAAGAAACCGGTCATAGGCTCGTAGTATATCAACCTAAATATAAGTAATATTGACGATTAAGAGAGTGATGATTAGTCAATTACATATACAATATATCCAAAAAAAGAGCACCATCAATGCTATACTATATCCAAAAATGAACATTGTTAGTGCTATAATAATATAATGTTTTTTTCTTACTTTTTAAAGAAAAAAACAGAAATCAAAATAATATAAAAAAATAAAATTTATATTATTTGATACTCTTCCGATACGTATCAGGAAGTATCGAAAAAGTATAGGATAATTATTTTAAATTTTTTTTAATGATCTGATAATCTTCCGATACGTATCAGACAAGTATCGGTACATGATACACATGGGATACAGTACGTCATCATTTTGAAGTGTCTGAGTTTCATAGGAGATAAGTTTGTTAATAGTTAATGCAAATTTAGTTATGTTAGTTATCAATATTAGTTGTTACTTCTTCTATCCTCCATTAAATTGTTTTGAGAATTTATTTTATCAAATTATAAATCAGAATATATCACTTTCATCATAATCCAAACTCACCTACTAGTTAGTTATCGTGTAAACTTTGGGTAACTCTCGTGAACAGCACCACAAAGCCACCGACAAATTTTAACATTCAATATCAAGCAACATGCTTCTCCGTGCCTCTCTTAACGTAAAATGCATTCTTCTTTTATCAAATGCTAATTAATTCAACTCACAAAAAAAATGTCGAAATTGTTAGACTTGTGATTGAGATACGAACTACGACTCTTACACTTATGTGCATGATGACATTTCATCTAAATTTTTTTTAAGTTTATGAAGCTTAGATGTGTCTCGGTGCCAGACACATGTCGTGTCCGACACCGATACATATAATTACGCTAAATTATGTAATTTTCTTAAATTATTAACCGTATCGACATATCAGTGTCGTGTCCGTATCCGTGCTTCGTGTCTAATGACCGCATTACCCTCACCTCACAATTTACATTCCCACTTTTTCATGCTAACTCAACCAACTTCAATCACTTCACAACCACCACCTAGTGCATTCTTCAATCTTCCAATTTTTCATTTCCATAGCTGTATATATGATTATGATAACATAGGCTATTGCTTCCTTCAACCAAACTTTCACTATTAATGCAGTTAATGGGTTTGCTCAGTTTTGATATATGGGATAGTAGGTTGGTTATGCAATTAATGCAGTTAACGGGTATGTTCAGTTTCTGGATTTCATTCACAAAGTTTAGAACTTTAATCTCAAGAGTTTTTGGTTTTAGTCACAAAATTATGAAGGGTAATTGCAATGCTTGGATCTTAGTTTCTTTCAATGTGTTAGTCAAAACTGGGTCTTTGATTTCCTTCATGTTAGTACTATCATGGGTTTATTCATATGCATTTCCCACTCCTAATTCAGTGATTAAGAGTTATGATGAGATTAATGGTAACATTAATAGTAACAGTTCTCATTTACAAGTCCAGAGCTATGTTGAGGCTCTAAAATCCAATGTTTCAAGGGATGCATGTAATGTGTTTGATGGAAGTTGGATTCAGGATGATAGTTATAGTCATAGTTACCCTTTATATGATGCTTCTCAATGTCCATTTGCAGAAAGAGGTTTTAATTGTTTTGCGAATGGGCGTAAAGATAGAGGTTATACAAAATGGAGATGGAAACCTAAGAACTGTGATATTCCAAGGTTTGATGCACGTAGAATACTCGAAAATCTTCGTGGGAAAAGAGTGGTTTTTGTTGGTGATTCATTGAGTAGGACTCAATGGGAGTCTTTCATATGCATGTTAATGACAGGTGTTGAGAATAAGAAGAGTGTTTATGAAATCAAAGGCAATAAGATCACGAAGCAGATTAGGTTTCTAGGCGTGAGGTTTAGTTCTTTTGATGTTAGAATTGATTTTTATCGTTCTGTTTTTCTTGTGAAGCCTGGTTCGGTGCCTAGATTTGCGCCAAAAAGGGTGAAGACGACACTGAAATTGGACAAGATAGATGATATTAGTCATGAATGGGTTGATTCTGATGTTCTTATATTCAATTCAGGTCACTGGTGGACAAGGACTAAGCTTTTTGATATGTGAGTAACTTGATTCTACAAATTGAGATGCATTTTTTTCCTTCTACTATGTAGATATTAGATTTACATTTTTATGGTCTTATCTTGTTTCGTAAATTAGAGATTTGATTTACTACTCTGCATATTTTGTTCACATGCTTTTTTTTTTGGACTTAATTTTCGTATTTGGATCCGGGTAATGCATGCTTTACTGTCAGTTTGCTGATAAGCGTTGTACGAAGATCGATGTCTCATTGTGCTTTTGTGTTCAAAGATTCTTCAACTAGCGTTAGCTTTTCTGAACTGACAGCATCATGCATATGATAATTTTGGGCACTTTTGATCCCTGTGATTCTTTAGATAAAATGATGTATAACATTGAAACTGACATGAACTTCAACAAGATGATGTTTTATCGGCACGGCTATGATGAAACATGTAAAGTATACTTATTTTATTTCAAGTTGTCTCATGAAACATTGGTCTCTTAGTGGCTAGGATGTGTATTCTTTTGCATATTCATCTATTATAAATATTTGTTTATGCGTGTGCACATGCATTTTAATAGAATTTCCATGCAAGTTAGGATTAATATTTTTATGAAAATTATCAACCATTTGCTGCTAATTGCTAACATGATTATCAGACAGGGGCTGGTATTTTCAGGTTGGTAGCTCACTGAAGCTTGGAATGCCAATTAATTCGGCTTTCAAAACAGCTTTGCTCACCTGGGCATCTTGGGTAGATAATACAGTTAACACAAACAGGACAAGAGTATTCTTCCGAACTTTCGAATCATCGCATTGGAGGTGAGTTGGTTGTAACCATATTATTCATTTTGTTTTGTCACTTTCTAGATGAGACAATGGCAACAAAAAGATGATTAATTTTGCTAATCTTTTGGTAATACTAGAGCTATCAAACTTGATGATAAGACTTAATAAGATGTTTGTCTTTTTGTGCTAGTGGACATAACCATAATGCTTGCAAAGTGACTAAAAGGCCTTGGAAGAGAACTATAGGCAAGGACAAAAGTCCAATTTCAGATATGATCAAAAGAGTTGTGAAAGATATGAGTGCTCCTGTGACGGTGCTGCACGTGACGCCGATGGATGCATATAGGAGTGATGGCCATGTGGGAACTTGGAGTGACAAACCATCTGTACCTGATTGCAGTCATTGGTGTTTACCTGGTGTTCCTGATATGTGGAATGAAATTCTGTTCTCATACTTGCTACAAAAAGATGAAGCAAGTTAACATTAAAGCTAGTAGTAACATGTGATGTGTTAGTTAGTGGTTGTATTATTGATTTTCCATATGTACTAAACAAACAAAAGTCATTACTAGTATAACACGAGTAATTAGGTTATACACTCCTGAAGAGAATGTGACTTGTTGTAACAAAAAAAGAGAGCATGTGATTTGCTCCCTCGTCTTTAGCTAGTAATAATAAATTAAGGTAGTACTTTAAGAGGAACTTGTAAGTAGATTAAAATACTATTTCTATCTATGATTATTCCAGCTCAAAGTGTATCCAAATGTGTTGTAATGAAGAGTTTACCATAAAAGGGAGGTGTTATCCCTATTGTAAATAATTGTTCAACAATCAATATCATTAACAAGACTTCTCACCAATTATAAGTGATTGCTGCTTTGACTTTCCAGTGAACTTAATGCTAAATACTTGCTTAAGTGGTTGCATCACAAAAGGTTCAAGTTGGCAAACCACCAGCATAAATTATGGATCTAGAATTTTCTATAGACGTGCACAAATAAGTAACGGATCTGAAATTCTCTATAGACGTGCACATATAAGTATTGGATCTGAAATTCTCTATAGATTACAAGAGGGCAAAGACCTATTAACCCTATTTTTTTTTATATAGATTGTGATCCCGTTTCTAAGATAATTAATTATTGTAGACTTAAACCAATGATTTATTCTTTCTTTAGATCGAGTATTAAATTTTCTATCAATTATTTTAAATATTATTAAAAGCATTAACAATAAAATGGACATTTTGGTAAAAAAAAAAACAATAAAAAGAAAAAAAAAGCAACGAAATCATAGAGTGCAAATGGACATCAGCACAATAAAAAAAAATTCATTGTAATGAAAAGTTGAAACTATTGATTTTATTTTGTAAGAGACCAAACTATTACTATTAAGTATCAACCATTTAATAATGTGAAGTGGGTAAAGTTGCTCCACTTTATTAAGCAAGTAGAAGCCATTATTGGTCTAACGTGAGTAATTAGGTCATACACTCCCGAAAGAAGAGCATGTCGCCAACTCCCACATCTTTAGAAAAACATATGCTTGTAAAAGAAATTAAGTCTCTCTTTGGATTGATGTGAAGAAATAGAGTGAAACGGAGCATAGTAAAACATATATTTCATTCTATTGTTTAAATATTTTAGATGGAGTAAAACTAATTTTTCATTTTTCAAAAATTTGCAGAACAGAATGAATTATAAGTCTTTTATTTAATTTTTACCCTTTATTTTAAAAAACATTATTATGTTGAACTATCTACTCAATTAATCTGACATGTTTAGCTTTAAAACATGAATTCAATATGCCAACACAATTCAATCGGATATTGTTTCTCCTTTAAACAAGAATTTAATATGCTAACTTTCGATATGAACAATTTCCATAGTTTAAACACCATGCTTGATTTATCTCTAATATATAATATGCTTGGTACAATCATTCAATAA
>Ga0228711_1005227_pt1 | contig 19811 bp, 5 predicted proteins | sample MedpolnodulmetaG_2_FD_177996 | JGI IMG/M metagenome (GOLD analysis project Ga0228711, IMG submission 177996) | Root nodule microbial communities from Medicago polymorpha collected in Santa Monica, California, United States - brown nodules | ecosystem: Host-associated > Plants > Roots > Nodule... | reverse complement strand
AAATGTATCGGACAATTATTTTTTAAAAAATAAAATTTAATTGTCAAATACTTTTCTAATACGCATTGGGACATATTAGGCAGGTATCGATACAGGATACATCTCAGATACCGATACATCATCAATTTTGAAGTATCTAAACTTCACAGAATGTAGTTAGTTATTTCGCTCAACATTTAACACTTTTAATTTTAATTCATTATTGTTTATCACCCTTTTATTACTTTTTAATTCTTATATAGCGTTTCATAATATATATATATATATATATATATATATATATATATATATATATATATATATATATATGTGGGGAAACAAAATGTAACACAATATAAACAAACTTATTAATCCTTACATTTTTTTTCACCTTTGCGCATAATAGATGTATAATTGTTTGAACCTTTTATATCATAAAAAAACCCTCACACAATGTTTACATCAATTAAATAGTTTTTTAATAAGTTTCGCCCGTAAGAAGTTTTTCATTTAAATTACAATAATTATTAGATATCACTAAAGTACATTTATGTATCATATTTGTCCCTTTAGTTCATACAATAAATCATACATAAAAATATTTATTTTTCATTATTGTTTACCAACCTTTCATTACTTTTTATTTCTTAAGTGAGAATGACAATTTTGTATGAGAATGGTAGGAATAGTTTTTAACCTTTAGATCAAAATGAATGGTGAAGATTAAAAGGACAAATTGATTTGCACCTGCCTTTGTCTTCCCCAAGTCCAGAACTGAAAGCACATCATTTCCTTTCATGAACCACCACTCCATATCTCAGCCTCAAGGACCTTGCTACCAGTTGCACCACACCAACCAATGGGGCAAAATAAACTATGCCACCCAGAACATGAACATACTAACCTTTAATATTTTTTGTAGTCGAATTCGATTTTCATTTGAAAGATAATGTTATGTTATTGATGTTATTAAAAAGATAAGATTTTTTGCTATATTTGTTATTTTATTATTTTCATTGAAAAAGATAAATATGATTTGTTGAATTTGTTACATTTGAAAGTCACAAATATCTATACTTATAATTTTAATCTATATCAAAAAATTTATATAAAATATCGTTTATAATTTTCACGCAAATTTTTTTAAAAATATCGTTGATAATCTACACACGTTAGTGCAATAAATACAGTGGAAATACAGACACGTGAGGGCCCGTCTTTCTGCTAGTATATAGTATAGATTTAGTCAAAATAATTATAATATATATATATATATATATATATATATATATATATATATATATATTTAAAGAAAATAGTTTTTTTTGACTCCTTTGGACTGACTTTTTCTCCTTCCAAAATTACCTTCAACTTTCAATACAAATAACACATATAACAAATAGATAAGAGTAAATTCAAATATTAAAACACAATGTAACAAATTGTATATCTCTCATTCTTTTTCCTTATCATTTAAAAAACATAGTGGATGTGAGAGTGAATTCAAATATTAAAAAAAGTGTAACAAACACAATTTTCTTTTGTTGGTTACCACACAAAATATATAGTATAACAAACATGATATGAGTATGATGTGTGCATGAAAAATAGTGTGGCAAATTAGATCAAGTATATACCACTATAAATATAATCAATAAGAAAAGAAACATTATAATCAATACGCTGGAAAAAAATATTTTCAAATGAGCAATTAAAAAGTAAAATAGTGACTCTTGTCATATCCATTCTCTCAGAGGTAAGTCCTCTTAACATATGAGAGATAAAATATTTATTCTTGGATCATTGATTATGGAATCAAGTTGACAAAACAAATTTTCGTTTCTCTTTTCACTAATTGATGTTCTCTTGATCATTTTCATCATAAAATCCCAAAAAAACAAAAAAATATTTTATTTTGAAATTATTATGGAATCATTAATATTTGTTTTATTTAGTTTATTTCCCAAAAAAAAATATAAAATCTCTGTTCCATACTATTTGGGACATTGATATTTGTCCATTTTTTTCAAAAGGTTGATGATTTCAATTTCATATATGGATCCTTTTCCATATTTTTTTTTTCAAATATGTTGTTGTTTTACAATTTGATGAATAACCAAAATATTTGACTTTCGCCTAAAAAAATCTCACAATCATGCATTGATAAAAAAAAAAAAATGCCTTCTTTGGTTAAACAAAGTGAAGGTAAAAACATAGACCCTAAAGGTAAACAAATCTTTTAACCAAAGAATACATGAATTTTAATGTTGTTGCGAAACATCTCTAAATATGGTCTGTGTAATGGGACATAAATTATTATGTTGTGGTTTGTTTATGAATATGTTGGATGTGGAAATCCTATCAGAAAATAACGTTGGAAAAAGAGTATTCTTGCCTAATATTGATATTACTATCTTGATGTTTATATCTTGATATTTATATCATGGTACTAATATCTATCTGTTTAGAAAGTAATTAGTTATATCTAGCGAAAGATACCGAAAGCGAGTTGACCCTAGTATTAAGTACTTAGGAGGTGACATTACTAATATTGAGTAAAATATGTTGAACCTAGGAGGTAACTAGTTAAATAATTAAGGAAACAAGTGTCTGCTTGAAGAAAATAAGTTGCAGCCTAGTAGAACCATTCTCTTAAACCCTTCGTAAGATAGACACTGATAGGGATGCCCGTTTGTAGAACTAATAAGTGCGCGAGAGAGAGTGCGCAATGAGTGTCCTAAGATTCATAGATGGGTAGAACTAATGAACCTTGGTCTTCATTGCCTAGGGAAATGGTGGAAACCCAACATAAAGTATATGTTTTCAATTAACTTTGAGGTGGTATGACCCCACAGGTAAGGATCGTCGTGTGTCAGTAGGTGGAACCAAACATTAGAGGAATAGACCTAGTTAACCGAGAAGTATAGACCCCACACGTAAGGATCACCGTGTGATCAGCAGGTGCAGCTTCCGACCTATTAGGTTAGTAACGTCCCAATGACCTCATTACTTGTATAGTCTACCTAAAATAAATAAATAAACGCGGCATTACTGTTATTTAATATCCAACATTACAAATAGGGGGTTTCAAAGAATCCTAACCACTGCTTACTTTTCTGCAACCAAAAACAGGTAAACTTGCTCTGTTGCAAACAGATAAAAATTGCAAATCTATAACCCTTTACTATTTTATTATATCGTCAACTAAAAATAAGTAACGCGAATTGTTTGGACGAAACAAAAATCCATGTGGATATGATATTCTACTTATCACTTTATTATTTGTTAAATGATTTGGAACACTTGCCTAATCCGCACAACAGTGCTCAGCAAAACCATCGAATCTGCGAGGAAATAAGGCAAAGTTAAACGACGAATGAGATAAGACAAGCAAAGTAAATAGAAAACGAACGCCGACACTGCTTACCAAAAATCTCCTTGCGGTGGGCAGTGTTTCTCCTCCATATCAACTTCCTAATCTCCACGAAACAAGCTTTATCAACCAATTTGGACGGGTCTTTCCGATCTTTGACTTTCCGCAGCTCAAACAAAAGGATAAATTGCTCAAAGTCATGCCTCAACTTCAACTCAGAAGGGGTGAGAGGGGCATTCGAATCAAAAGTGTATTCACTAGGAGAAGACTCCTAGTGCTCCCGGCTCCAAAAGTGAGAAAAAAGCGGGACATGCTCCACCTCAGCGTGCGAAGACGACACACCGGAAGAGCCACCACCACAACCAGGATCACGATTCTGCACCGGCCAATCCGCGACAAAATCAGCCTCAGACCCCCCAGTACCCTCCGAATCAGGGACTTCCGAGTCCGAGCGATCTTCTAGATTATCAAGGGGAACCTGGCAGATCGACGTGTGGACACGCCGATTCAAGGGACGGAGTACCACGTACTTATGCTTCCAAGATTTTAGGGAATCCACAAAGTTGTCAAAAGGTTTCTTCTTTTGATGAAGAGACACGAGTAGACTGGATTCTTTATTAGATTATGTGATTTTCTTTGCTTAACATACCTTTATTGTTAGCTGATGGACTACACATGTTGCCTATGTGTATCATTATACAATTCTATTCTAATTTGCATGACAGTCCTGGGCTGCAAAGTAAGTTCCTACTTGTTTGTATTTACTGAATTTTAAATGATCTGAGTTTGTGTTCTGTTGCAGAATGTTGCAGTTCAGTTTTGGCGTATCGGTACTACCCCGGTCACTGGTCAGTGTCTATTGCTGCAAGAGCTGCTAAGATGCTGCAGAATTCGGGGTTATGTTTTGGTGCATCAGCTTTGGTCCTTAGCCTCGTTCCAGCCCTGCGTCCTAAGGTACTAAACTAGTCGGCTTAAGGTTAAGCTTGGTAATGCTCAATTATACGCTGAATCATTTTTTTTTTTTCTAGTTTAGATCATGTCTTCAGAACTTGGTACTCTGGTGTTTGATTCTTGGCTACTCTCCTGCCTTTGAGCTACTAAGTTTTTCATCGTTTAATTCTATATGCAACTTCATAGTCAGATGTCCACCTCTTGTAAAATACATCTGGGATATAGTTGCATGAATTTGTTTCTCACCAAATGGTTGATTATAATTTAGCTATCTTTCTTTTGTTTTTGAACACTTTAGCTATCTCTTGATTACACTTGTTATTAAATATTTTAAAAAAAGTTATTTTCAGAAGAAGAAAAAAAGAAGATAGTTTAATTTTAATTCATTCTTAGTTTTCCTTCAAAAGAGTTTAACAAAAAAATGTATTTTTATGTGTCTTTCTCTAAAGTGATGGATTTAAATCCATTTTTTTGAGACGGCACCATATAAGCTCCCATAACCCATTACTAATTATTCAATATCACAACACTAGCTGATAGTGCTGCTAAAAGAATTAGTAGCCCCTATGTGATTCTCCTTGGTTTCGCTATACTTGTCATCCTTACGTTCTATGTGATAACTTGTGAGTTTGTCACCTATGTGACTGAGAATTTTGTCTTGATTAAGTGGTTGTAATTTGTGACTAGAACACATCGAGGCACAATCTACTTACAAAGCTATAATGTAGAAGGAAACATGTAACATCTTCTACTAGGGTAATCCTTCAATAACTAATTTGAAAGTCTTGTGATTTAAGTTAAACAAAGGGATTTACATATGCTTGGAGGTTGACATGAGTGCATTGAAGCAGATGGGTGAAAAATCGAAAATGATCTCAAAGAGCTTGCAATTCTGTTGGTAATTGTCATCAAAATGCCTATTACAGATCATATGTTACAAATTCTTTGGCTGGTTGTTGGCATGGAAAATAACAAGGTAAATGACCATTTTATTCAAATATAAGCATTATGAAGAATAAACTCTGACATAGACATCCGATACGACACATACAGTCATACGTCGATCGCTAATTTAAAAAACACATGACACGACATCGCTACATATTTTTTTATTTATTTATGAAAAATTAAATTGATAATCAAACTACATATATCTAAACTTATCAATTTATTTCAATTTAAAAAAAAGTTCTAAAACAAAATACAATAGTTTTTAACATTTTATTTATATTTATCCATCTACTATAAAAAAAAAAAAAACTAAAAATGTTGCAATCAAATTTAATTTCTTTGACCCCTCATTGATTAATAATGATTCTCCACAACATTTTTAACCCTTGTAAATGTGTTTGAGATATATATCTCTAAGGCTTTGTTTGGGAGTTTGGAGAGGAGGGAAAAGAAGACTTTGGAGGGTTAGAAATATAGGGAAAAATGGTAAAATCTTTCACAGTTTTTGAAAGAGTAATTTTTTAGAGAATAATAAATCAATGCTTATGATTAATATGTTTTTAATTTTAAAAATATTATAACTACATATATTAAATTTGAAAAATTCATGTAAACCCTCCAAAACCCCATAAAACCATGAGGGTTTTGTACTATGAAGAAAAATGAACGCCCCAAAGCCTTCCCCTCTCAATGTCAGTCTATTTTTTCCACTTACTCCTCTTTTTGTTCCAGAAAGAAAAAAAAACAAAGAGTGTCAAAACACTTTTTTTGTCATACAAGTGATATTCGGGTGTTGAACAGCTCTCTACCCAAAGAGTGTCGAAGTAAAGGAAAGAGTAAATATTTTTTGGATACTTGTATGAATTTTTTAACACATTTCAGAACTTGTATTTTTTTTTTTGACAAACTTTGAGTTATACTTTGTGCTTCGAGTTAGTTATTAAAACTATATTTGCGTCCTTCCTTCCCTATTTCCTTCTCACTCCTATTTTAATGGATTTTAGCTTCTGGTACTTGTTATTTAGGAGATGCTGGAGAAATGATGAAGGGACAAAAGAGGATGTAATTTTGATTTGAATACATTTGTGAATAATGGGGAGATTTTAGTATTAAGGTCAAAGAATGATGGAAATAGACAGAAAATGGTAACCAAACAAATTCCCAATCCAAGGAAGATGTATAGCTTGCTAGAGGATCGCCACAAGAAACGTGGTTTTTTTGATAAGATCAAGTCATGGTTCAATCCATAACCAAAAAGAAGCAAAGCTTCCAAATTCACATAAAGTGACATTTTTTTTTTATCAAAATTCATCTGCCTTACATATCATTTTCGTGCTCTATTTATGAGTTTATTACATGATGATTTTGATTCTAAAACTCTTAGAAAATGAAAGGAAATGCATCTATTAATTGCAATAATGTTTTGCTGGCTGATTAAAACAAGGAAGGCTACACTTTAGATAGACTTTTAATTGGATGATTTTATTTTCAGTTTTATGCTTCAGTCAAACCCCTCAATTTCACCTCCTTATAGTCATCGTTACGATTGAATGCTCGTCCCTTCCTTTTTTCAGCTCTTTATTTGAATCACGTTTGAAACTTCAAGCCCATTTTTCACAGCAAAATATGCCGATTTTGATCTTGACTCCAAAAGATGAAATGCAAGAAATTTCTAAGCTTTCCAACAAGATTGCATCAATTGTACATCGACAACATTAGATATGGACAAAACAAGACAGATATATAATGACCTACAAAAATAAAAACTTTGAACCAAAAATAATTTGGTTCTATTATGCCATAATAACTTAATCATTATTTTCAAGGGAGAGGATATTAGGATCACATTAAGAAACTTATAGCTAGTGGTACTTGTTATTTATGATATGCCGGAGAAATAGTGGAAATTTCAATATTTATTATGTGAACAAACAATCAAAATCTGATACACTTAAACTTAGAGTTGATATGACTTAGTTTATTATCAAATCATATTTGTCGTCAAATTGATATGGTATGTTTCAAGTATTTCATTTGGTATATTTTTCATTGATCTGGTCTGCATAGAACTAGTAATTGTATTTGATAAGGTCAACTATATATCGATAAATTGATGGCAATTTTTATCCCTCAACTTGATAGGTAAATAGATTGAAAAGGTCCTGTATGACAAGAAAATGTTTTTGGTGGTAATAATATTCATGCACGCCTCACTTTCATTATACTTTGTGATTTACAACAATATTAAATGGTCTAGTATGGTTAAATGGGTAGGCAATGATGATCAAAGTTGTTTCAGGTTCCATGGTGCATGGTTTGGGTGTTTGATCAATTATTCCTCTTTGATTAGAAGTTGAAATTTGAACTGTAATATTGTAATATGATTAGTAGTTTGAATTCGATTTATATTTTGTTATTATGTTCTTTTATAATGAATAAGTTAAATGATTTATATAGTATTTTTTTGGGATTACTGGAATACCTTTTTAAAAAATAATTACTTTTTATAATCTCTAGTTATTCATGAATATTGATGTTATCCTTCCTTTTAATGTTTTAATTGTGTTTTGTTATTGAGAAATACATTTTGAATCTAGATTTAGGATAATCATTTTAAACACTAAACTCTAGAGATAGATCTGGGTTTAACAATCACTAAAAGTATTGAATATTAATATTGTCATATTGGTTAATAGGTTGACAGATCGTCGATTAACAAATACGAGCCCATAACATTATTTTGACATAGATAATGTGTGTCAAGCGATACGTGATAATATTGATTAGTAACTAGAATATGTATAACTAATCATAAGAATACATGCGAAATAAGTTGATGAAAGTTAATCCCAACATACTCACATCTATGCTAACTATCGTATCATTTACATTGTTATAATTTTATAGCTTATGAAACCAAACACCTTACAATTTTATCACTTAAAAATCATACTTCCTCTGTTCCTTTTTAATTGTCATATTTTGACTTTTTACACAAACCAAGACACTAAATGTATTTCACTACTTTTGATACAATAACTTATGTTTTGCCTATAATATCCTTAATTATTTAATATCATATTTCATATATTTTTCTCTCTGCCATAAATTACTAAGGGCTTTATAGGAAAAATAACATTTAATATTACCTTGAACTTTGAAAGTGACAGTTAATTAGAAACAAATAATTTCTGTAAAAGTGACAGTTATAAAGGAACGGAGGAAGTATTAATTATTGAACGACTTTAATATCGCACTAGTTCTTGTGGATTCTTAAAACCACACAACATCACCATAATTTGATATTACATCACACAACATCACCATAAATAACAACTCAATTTCATAACTAGAAATAACATATTTTGGCTTCGTATAGGCTTACATTTTTCTTATAATAAAATAAGTAAATACTAGATTATTAACATCGGTCATGATCTCATAGTATCACAACCTACAATTTGTTTTAAAGATAAAAAAACAATCAAACAAACATTCAAGAAAATCATAACATGGGTTAAGAATAATTCTCCACTTTACTCTCCTAGAAAAACATCTCAGTACTACTTGTAGCGAGGAGGCTCTACAAAAAACATATAAAAAAAACACAGAAAACAAGGTGTTAGATATTTTATGTGTGACTTAAAGTTGTACAACAATAGAAATGCATAGAAACAAACATAAATCTACACTTATAACTCCAAACCATCTACCGTTCACATAATAAACTTTTAGAGATGTCATAAATATGTCACATATTAAACTCCACACAACATATTTTCAATTAATATCCGGAGGGTGACCTAAGTCCTACTAGAGATGAAATAACTAATGATATCTAAAGTTCAGTTTGTAACTCTTCTTATTTCACTTAAAGAGATAGATATTTGTTCATTATATGGTTCATAATATGATTGATGATAATATAATTTAGTAACGAATGTGTGGTTGATTTTTCGTGTTTACTTACTTGCATCTCATTAAAAAAAAAGTATATATTTAACATGTTTATAATAATATTACATAAATTTTAGGATGGGAGAAATATACTTAAGTTTTAGACAAATTATAGGAGTAACAACATTATAACAAGCAAAGAAAATAAAAGTTTTAGATATGTTAGATAAATAAATTTTACCTTTGTATGAACTCAAACAATAACCAATGTTGCTGCAAATAAGAGGCCATTTATTACCCGAATAAAGGCTTTCACAATCGGCGTCAGTAACACATTCTTCTGTAATATTAAATAAGAATAAAGAAAGATTACTAAAAATGATTAAAAGATTGTGCATGAGATAAAAAAAATGAGAATGAGCTTACTTCCACTAGCTTTTACAATAAGCAATAAGGAAACACAAAATATCAAAATATAAACAAACTTAATAATTCCAGACATTTTTTTCACCTTTGCGTATAACAAATGTATAATTGTTTGAACACTTTATATAGTAAAAAATCCAATGCAATGTTTACATCAATTAAATATTTTTTAATAATTTTCGGACGAAAGAAATTCATCATTTAAATGAGAATAACTATTAGATATAACTAAAGTACATTTATGTATCATGTTTGTCCCTTTAGTTCATATAATAAATCTTACATAAAAATGTTGTTTTTAACTATAATTCATTTTTTTAAATGGCCAAAATGTAATATATTACTAACCAAAATCAGTCATTCCATCACATGTTGTACCAGAAAAGACTTAAAAATAGTTACAAAATTACATACAATGAGAAACTAAAGCAACAAAGAAACAAACTAAGTTAGATGATATAAGCAAGGAATAAGATTAAGCCTCCAAAAATGACAATCAAAATCAAAGTAACAAATTTCGATATCAACCAGCAAAAGGATTGAAGCTTAACTTTTTCTCTCAAAGATTGCAAGTGATCCTCCTTATGCTGAAAAATGTGTCTCTTTCTCTACTTCTAGATAACCCAAACCACATAAAGCCAAATAATATTAAGAGCCACTTGAATACTTTTCGAATAACCATAAATATACTCCTTCAACATTAATAGGAAAAGACTTTGTCGATTTACTAGTTGTCTTTTTCTTTTTTGGTTTTCTTAAGGGAACGAATCAAATCATATTGATCTTTAGTTGACATCCTTGATACTCTTTTCAAATCTAACAATGATGGCTCATGTCGCCTAATTATCAATTTAGACATGTTTCTTTCCACTTCATGATTACCTGATATAATCTCTCATAGCTCCATGGACCTAGACCCGTCAATTCTTTCCAAGTAAGAGAACAAGAAGAACCTTTTTATTGTCGGACATTTTTGTCATCTATCTTAGGATCCGATTTGATTGACTTGATATCGATTATGTACTAACTTCCATTTCTACAAACCCTTGTTTTGTCTCCTTAGAATAATCTGATACCAGAACATTGACTTCATCTGCTACACTCTGATCTTTACTAATCCCAATAGGCTTCACCATACTTTCCTAAGTCGTACCACCACCATCTATTTCCTAAACTTTAATTTAATTAAGAACCTCACCAACTCCTTCATTCTATTTTTTACTTACTTTGTGAGAGTATTCTCCATTTAATGATTATCCAGAATGTCAACTAGAGGTATATACTCTGGCAAACAACCTGGTTCTGAACACAAAGATTATTTGTCTTCCTCGTACTTAACTAAAATAACTTCATCTATAATACCAAACTCTAAATCCTCCACAACCCGAATCTAAAATTTCTTTTCGTTAACCTAAACCTCTTCTACCACAATAATTTCTTCCAAAATATCGATATTCCTGAGAATAATCCAACCTCAACTTATTGAGAGTACATTCATCAACCTTTAGCAATCTTCCTTTTACCACCACAAGTTTTGCAAAAAAAAATTCACATTCCACGCATGCAGCGGTATGACATAACAATTCACCCAGGCCCCTATTTCTAAACAATGTCACTATCCCTCGACCATGATATAGATAATTAGAACAAAACCATAATCTGAAACCTTTGCACAGACTGAATCCGCATTGTCTATCTTGCCTATAAGTTGGTCGGATTTCTTTTTGATGTATTGAGCTCACCACAGTCCACCCTTTCCTTTCCCCAACCCCTTTGTGCCACCTTCTCTCATGAAAAGAATGCCGTCGCGGTTGTGTTCCTATGGCCATCTCTCTCTCTCTCTCTCTCTCTCTCTCTCTCTCTCTCTCTCTCTCTCTCTCTCTATATATATATATATATATATATATATATATATTTGTGTGTGTGTGTGTGTGTCTCTCTCTCTCTCTGAATATGATATGGCCTCGATGCATCGTTACAGGAAAATTTCAAAATCTAAGATATGATATGGCCGGGATACTTTACAAAAAATTCAAAATCTAAGATATGATATGGCCGGGATACTTTACAAAAAATTCAAATTACGGATTAGAACTCAAAATAAAAACTATATACTAAAACTCAAAAGAAAAAAAACAAGTGCAAAACTTAGTCCCACATGGTGACCATATAGACTTAAAACAACAATAAGGCACACCAATGAAATTAACTTCACATGACAATCAACAACAGTAGCTTCCTCAAAATAACAAAAAGAGACAAAAGAGACATTCGACAACAACATATATATAAATACAAGTAATATTGATTATAAAGAAAGTGACAATTAGTCAATTAAATATATGATATATTCTAGAAAGAGAACTCCATTACTTTGTTAATTACATATATCCATAAAGGGAACATTATTGATGTCATACTATATCCCAAAAAGAAGATCGTTAGTACTATACATCTATATCCAAAAAAGAACATCATTGTATAATATTTCATTACTTAAGAGTTAAGTTCTATTTGAGTTAACACTAATATTCATTTCTTTCCTCTTTTCTTTTTTAAGAAAAAACAGAAAGAAAAAAAAGAAAGAAAAAATAATAGAGAAATCATGTATCCCATGCGTATCGGTTTTCCATCACCATATCCTTCACACATATCTGACGTATCTGAAATGTATCGGACAATTGCTCTAAAAAAAATTAATTGTCAGATACTTTTCTAGTACGCATTGGTACATATCAGGCAGGTATCGATGCAAGACTGTATCAGATTCTGATACATCATCAATTTTGAAATATTTGGGCTTCACGGAATGTAGTTATTTCGCTCAACATTTAACACTTTTAATTATAATTCATTATTGTTTATCAACCTTTTATTACTTTTTATTTCTTATCTGGCCTTTCATAATATATATAGCTTAGGGTGTACTTAACTACTTTTTAGTTATAGCTTGCTAAAACATACCTTCTAAAAAATAAGTGGGTGTATTCTAGCAAATGCCTATAGGAGTTGCTAGGATACACCCACTTATTTTTTAGAATGAGTGTTTTAGTAACATTCACCTTAAGGTGTATTTAACAACTTTTTAGTTATATCTTTGCTAAAACACACCTAATAAAAACTAGTGAGTGTATCCTAGCAAACCTCTATATATGTGTGTGTGTGTTTATGGAAACAAAATGTAACACAATATAAACAAACTTATGAATCTTAGCCATTTTTTTTCACCTTTGCAAATAATAGATGTTTAATAGTTTGAGCATTTTATATCGTAAAAAACCACCACGCAATATTTACATCATTAAAATAGTTTTTTAATAATTTTCGTCTGTAAGAAGTTTTTTTATTTAAATTAGAATAATTATTAGATACCATTAAACAACATTTATGTATCATGTTTGTCCCTTTAATTCATAGAATAAATCTTACATAAAAATATTTCCTTTATTATTGTTTACCAACCTTTCATTACTTTTTATTTCTTAGCTAACCGTTCATAATATATCTATTGGGGAAATATCAAGTGAGAATGACAATTTTGTCTGAGAATGGTACGATTAGTTTTCAACAATTAGATCAAAATGAATGGTCAGGATTAAAAGGAGAGATTGATTCGCTTGTGCCTTTGTCTTCCCCAAGTCCAGAACTGAAAACTCGTCATTTCCTTTCATGAACTACCACTCCAAATCTCACCCACAAGGACCACAATAAACTATGCCACCCATGAAAGTGATTGTATCAATCTAAAAAGTGCCAGCGTGAGTTAACTACTGCTGAAAAATGCCGAGCGTGAGTAAACTCCCGCTGGGTCAAAGGAATGGGCAATTTTAAAAGGGAGAAACTTATAGTTTGTGGTGCTTGCTATTTAGGACATAAAGGAGAAATATTGTGGAAATTTCAACATTTATTATGTGAACGAACAATCTGAATCTGATACATTTAAACTTATAGTTGATATGAGTAGTTTATTATCAAATCATATTTGTCTTCGAATTGATCTGGTATGTTTTGAGTATTTGGTATATTAAATGGTCTAGTGTGGTTAAATGGGTAGACAATGATGATCAAAGTTATTTCAGGTTTCCTGGTATGTTGTGGTGCTTGGTTTGGATGTTTGATCAATTATTCTTCTTTGATTTGTTGTATGATTCTTAAATTGTGTGATCATAGAAGTTGAAATTTGAGCTGTAATGTTGGAATATGATTGGATGGAATTTGATTTATATTTTGCTATTAGGTTCTTTTATATAATAAATAAGTTGAATGATTTGTATAGTATTTTTTTATTACTAAAATACTTTTTTTTAAAAATATATTCCTTTTTATAATCTCTAAAACCCAATATTATTAATTTTTTTAAAAAGGGAATTACAATAGCACTTTTTCTCGCTATTAAATACAGGACATATAATAACAGTTTTAGTCAAAACTTACCTAATCCTCGCGCGAAAGAAGTATACTATAACACTTTTCTTATTAAAGAAAGACTTTTTATACTTTTTCAAAAGCGCTATTATAGGTGTGGTATCTATAATGGCGAGGCTTTAATAGCACTAAAATGGCGTATTAAAAGCCAAAAATACTATTAAAAGTCAAAAAGCGTCATTGTAGAAGGAATAATTCACAAAAATAGATTCTTGCTCTCAATATTTTTTTAATTTGACTTAATTGTATGTTTGGTCTTTTAAGTTTATTTTAGATTTCAAGTTGGTCCTTTATGCTTTAAAAGTTTTAAGTTGGCCTCTTATATTTTAAAAGTTTCAAGTTGGTCCAAAATGTTACTCACATTGCAATTAGCTAGCCTCTTCCGGTACATAATATTGAGTTTAATAAAACAAAAAAATTTAAAAAATGCTTTAAAACTGATTTTGTAAATAAGTTAAACTCCAACACCGATATTCTCAACCAAAATCTCTAAACGGTCAAGTGACGGAAGAGACTAACTTATTTCAATATGAGTAACATTTTTTACGAACATGAAACTTTTAAAACATAACGGATCAGCTTTGAATTTTTAAAACATAAGGGATCAACATGAAATCTAATATAAACTTAAGGGAGCAAGCATGCAATTAAACCTTTTAATTTTCTTTTCGTTTTATATTTTTCCAAGAAAATTAGAAAACATGCGAGTTACTTCAATTTGTATCAGATGATCTATTGTGCTAATTATCTAGGTACATAATCAAAGGGTGTGCATCTATGAGTTAAGACCATAAGATTAAAGGATGAGCATTTAAGAATTGATCATTCTCTTTGACCAAAGGATATGACTAGAGTGTCCATAGATGCATAGTCTTCATTGCAGGCTTGAAATTCTGCATAATCAAATGGAGGGTATGACTTGTACATGTTGACATGTTGTGCATTTCATAAACTTTGTTCTTGAATCTTGGCTGTGGTAGATTAGGTGAACTAGAGTGTATGACTTGAGAATCTCCAAAGGCACGACTTCTGTTTAGTTAGATGTGTTTCATTTGAAAGCCTCTTATTTGGTCTTCATGATTAGCCACTTTCTTCTATAGGAAATGTTGCTTGTATTAATTATTGTTGTAGTAGAGGAACCTTGTTCTCCATTTCATCATTGAGTCAATCAGAGTGTTACTCATAGATCTTATTCTACACACTTTAACAAATAATTAGTAAAAATATTATTCTCTTGCTTTGTTATTACCAAAATATCAATTAATAGGTATTGTTTTTGGACGAATTTGATTATTGCATAATTGTGTCGAATAATATCACATATACTCTCTCAATAGTTTTAATACTAATGCATCTCATGGTTCCAACTCAAGACCTTATTAAATTATAAGAGACAATATCACTCAAGTGATCTTGAAATTTATCCATTAGCTCATTTAGAAAAGTTTATATTAATAAACGAATTTTTTCTTTCTTTCTTCTGGATGGTGGGATCATGGCTGACAAACATCAACAAAAGTCTAAAGAGCTTTTCGCTTTAAAGTACATAAATGTTCCAAACTTTGATATGGGTGGAGGAATATAATTACTACTACGAGTACGTACATCCCTTTGCCTGCCTCCCCTTACTTGAGCTAAGGTAGAAGGTTATATGATTCTCGTGAGCTTAACTCAGTTGGTATGAATATTGCATATTATATGCAGGGGCTGGGGTTCGAAATTCGGACACTCTACTTCTTCACAATTTAATTATGTGAGTTTCAGCCACTACTTAAAAAAAAAAAAAAAGTTATATGTTTTCCCCAAGCAAATGATGACCAACAGGAAAGCATGTGGTGAAATTTTAAAGTAGAATTTATCTTTCAAAATTTGGTGGGGTTATTATGTCTACAACATATATAGATAGACTCGAAAGTTTGGCCAAAAGAAAATTTGGTGGGGTTATTAGTATACAAAGATCTCATGTTAGAAAGAGTGAGTGGTTTTTTTTTTCTTTTTTTGAGAGGACTGGGGTTATCATGTCTCCAACATTTATAGGACGAAAACATAGGCCAAAATAAATAAGGGTCATGTTAACTCGTGCCTTTAGGGCACATGTTAAGCATTAATGTCATTCCATTAATGATAAAAATTTGATGAAAAAAAAATTAATATTAAACATTTTGAACAATAAATTAACACAATTTCTAATACATTATTTCTATTATTGGAATTCTTAACATGTGCTATAAGGAAACAAGTTATCATTTCCCAATAAATAATATACAAATATTTCATGTAACCTAAAGTTCTGTAATGTAGAGGCTCATGATGACTTCTTTCCAAAGAGCTCCTCCCCTTTGTATATTTAACTTGTGGTATATAAATTGGCAAAATTTTATGCATATCATTTCTCTTATCTCACTCATGGGTGCAATATTTTTATTTTTTGTTTGCTGGTAATGACTTAGTAGGGATGACACGTAATTATTTTGAATATATATTATATTTATACTATATATAAAGAAAATAACATGTTTCGTCTCTTTTGGGTTGACATTTTTGTTATTCAAATTATATCCTTAAATACATGCGAAGAAATCCGCACAACCATTCCATTCCCGTAGTATATATACGAAGAATTCACCCAAAAACCTGTCTGCAGATAATTATGCCACTTGTTCCTCAAACGGATCGGCACTAGAGAAGCATTCTTAAAAGCCAACAGTGCACTAGTTAAACTCTTATTTTTTGGATGGTCTTTTTTTTTTTTTTAAAGATTTGGTGGAATATTTTATGTTATTTGATACAATTTTATGAGCATAACACTTTATTACGCAGGTTTGGTATATTTTTGTTTTATAATTAAGTTCAATTTTTAAATTGTTGATACATTTATAATACTATATAAGTGTATATGTCACATATATAATAGTTTTAATATTATTTTAATATGAGATAAACTTGTACGAGTCGATTCCACTTAAATAAATCATGTTGAAAAATTACTTGATTATTAGATATTACTCTTTTGGCAAATATTCTAGTGCACCGAGTAATGCTCAAATTCCATAAAAAAAAAAACAGACGTCGTCTAATGTGTATAAGTAAATAAATTTACACCATGCACAATTTTTTTTTTCTATTATTAGATCAATAAGTCATATCATATTAAATTATTGGTATAAAAACATATTAAATTCTTGTTTCTATATGAGTTAGGTCTTTGATGCACAAGGAAAATAAGTTTTACACCATGTAAGAGATTATTTCCAACACCATGTAAAATATTATTTCCACCATCATAGGATCAATAAACATAATCAATAAATATAGTATATTAAATTATTGGTATAAAAGCATATTAAATTATTTGTTTCTATATGAGTTAGGTCTTTGATGCACAAGGAAAATAAATTTTACACCATGTAAAAGATTATTTCCAACACCATGTCATCATAGGATCAATAAATATAATCATTAAATATAATATAATATAATGTCATTTATTGATCAAATTATAGAAAATAGATTATTCCTTAAAAAAAATAGATTTATATACGGTGAATTGTACATTTTAGACAAAACCTTCTCAAATAACATAAAGTGTACGGTACGCAATGTTTATGTAGTTAAGAAGAGAAAGCAAAATAACATAGAAATCCTAAGGTCAGAAGATTATCATTAAGCAAATACAATAAAAATCATAGAGAAGCAAAACCCAAAAACAAAGAAAAGGCTATAAAAAACCATATACCAACCAACAAAACCACATTTCTTCCCAATCCTCCCACCTTCATTCCCTCCCCTCCTCCCATTCCATTGAAACTAAAATGGAACCAGCTCCACCACCATTGGAGCTAGACCTTGACAATCTTAAAGCACTCAAAATCCTAGGAAAAGGTGCCATGGGCACTGTCTTCCTCGTCCACAAACCCACCACAAACACCAACCTCTTTGCCCTAAAAGTCGTCGACAAAACCTCCATCCATGCCAAACTCGACGTAGAACGCCGCGCCCGATGGGAAATCCAAGTCCTCTCCACCCTCTCCCACCCTTTTCTCCCTTCAATCCTTGGCACATATGAATCCCCACAGTTTCTTGCATGGGCCTTACCTTATTGTCCTGGTGGTGACCTTAACGTCCTCCGTTACCGTCAAAACGACCGTGTTTTCTCTCCGTCCGTTGTCCGGTTCTACCTAGCTGAAATCCTCTGCGCTCTCGACCACCTTCATTCCATGGGCATTGTTTACCGTGACCTAAAACCAGAAAATGTTCTCATACAACATTCCGGCCACGTCACGTTAACGGATTTCGACCTCTCACGTAAACTTAACCCAAAAACTTTTAAAACCGTCGTTGCAACACCACCACCACCTTTACCAGATTCAAAGTTTCCAGAATCTTCGCGAAAACACCGTCGAAATTTCTCTCGTTGGATGCCTCTTCTTCCAACGGAATCTTCTCATCATCATAACCGGCTGCATGCTTTGAACTTGAAAAAGGCTAAATCAGCACGAGTTAGTCCGGTGATCCGACGTAAATTGAGTTTCTCAAACGGCGAACGGTCTAACTCGTTCGTCGGAACGGAGGAATATGTTTCACCGGAGGTTGTTCGCGGTGACGGACATGAGTTTGCCGTTGATTGGTGGGCATTAGGGATACTTACATACGAAATGCTTTATGGTACAACACCGTTTAAGGGAAAGAATAGGAAAGAAACGTTTAAAAATGTTCTGATGAAGTCGCCGGAGTTCGTCGGAAAAAAGACGGAGTTGACGGATTTGATAAAGAAATTATTGGAGAAGGATCCAATGAAGAGATTAGGTTATTCACATGGTGCTGTTGAGATTAAAGAGCATGCATTTTTCAAAGGGGTACGTTGGGAAATATTGACGGAGGTGATTCGGCCACCGTTTCTTCCCGACGATGCCGGGGAATTTTCGTCGGAGAAGTTATCAAATGGGCCTGCTGGTGTGAATATTAAGGACTATTTTGAGCAGTTGAAATCACCGTCGTTGCCGCCGTCGCCGTCTTGTAAGCTGAGAAAAAATGTCTCCTTAAAGGAATTCTAATGCACGTGCGAGTGGTTGATTGCACGTGCAAGGGTTAGTTTTTTTTTTTTAGCATTAATGTAATTTATGTGGATATAGAATAATGATAGATCGTAAATAACGGGAATAGCATAATTAGTTGAATTAGTTTAATTTGTTGCTTTTGGTTTGATAATGGCATAGTTAGTCGATTTAAATTTCAAAGTTTGAACTATGACAATATGATGTGTAATTAGGATTTGTAGTGTAGATTGGTAAATATTTATTGGTAAAACATTCCATTGGAACCGAAAGGTAATCAGCAACAATAAGTTTCGATATGCTTGACATACACAAGATCATTGTCTCCATTTTTTAACATAGCTCTTTTTTGTGATTCATTGGGTTCATAAGAGAAAATGAGCCTAGTATAATTTGGAGTCTAAATAGAAGATAATTGAAGTTTAGTTTAGAAAAGTTTCGGTTAAACATTGAATTTAGATAGTAGTCGGTTATCTGAACTATTTGACTTCAATTAAAACTCATTAACTTTGTTTAAGCCTAATAATTTGATAGCAATGATGAAAATTAAACGAAATAAAACTGGTTTGAACTAGATAATAATAAAATTATCGGGGATGAGTTTTCATTATATGACTATCTTGAGTTATTGATAAGTGCCAGGAAGTAGTAATTCTAATGAAGATTTATAGCACTTTTGTAACTTGTTTTGCAAGTTATTAAGGAAAAAGCCGAGAGATAATTGATTTTAATCCTTTTATGCTTTATCTATCTTA
>Ga0228711_1005226_pt1 | contig 19817 bp, 11 predicted proteins | sample MedpolnodulmetaG_2_FD_177996 | JGI IMG/M metagenome (GOLD analysis project Ga0228711, IMG submission 177996) | Root nodule microbial communities from Medicago polymorpha collected in Santa Monica, California, United States - brown nodules | ecosystem: Host-associated > Plants > Roots > Nodule... | reverse complement strand
AATGAAAAAATTTATGAAGTATTATATTTTCCATTCACAATAAACATTTATTATATCTTTCCATAAAAAAAAAAAAAAAAAAAAAAAAATTATATTTTTAGAAAAAAAAAAAAAAAAAAAAAAAAAGAACTAAGAAAAATTAAAAGAGAACGTGGATAAGAGTTTGTTTTACTCAAAATTGCCAAGTTTGAAGGTTAGTAAAAAGAAAGAAAATGGTTGGTGAAGAAGATGCCTTTCAGCTTCAGGAAAGGGATGTGTTAGTTGCCCTTCACGCCATCGCTTCACATTTCTTAAAAAATAAGAGCCTTTGCTTGCCTTGTTGTTAAACAAAATCACATGTTTCAAGTGATAAATCTTAAATTCTTGTTTTATAAGGGAAATATTATATTCTTATTTCTGACAAAAAAATAAATACGGGATTCAGTTTATTGTTATAAAAAGTTTTGATAAAAAAGTGGTACAGTTTAGCCTCCAACAAAATTTCCATTGCGTTTGTTTTGCTAGTGTGTAACTTTTTTAATGTTAAAGTGGAGATATGTTTTTGCTTTGAAGAAAGATTGCAAGACTCGTTTTTTTAAAGGCAAAATAGGACATAGATGATGAATCTTCGATAACATCATATTCATAGATAGATAAAAATAAAAAGTGATCACAAAAGATTGACAACATAAATTTGACTCAATCAAACCATAAAAAAAAATGTAGATATTAACCATAATGGATCTTACAAACCGTCAAACTACACCGACCACAAACACAATCTACTGCACCCGTGTATGGGCGTGAAACTAGATTGCAAAAAAGTGTGGTGTGAGAACGTTCACGAGCACAAAACCAAGGATGAGCCCAAACAAACTCCGATTCATATTGAAAAACCGACAAATGAACCCGACCGTCAACATGAAAAAAGATCCACAAGAAGAAATATCAACTGTTGAAGGATCTTAAAACAACCTAACAGTGACGGCCCATGGATCACAAACCCACAACCACCACACATGATTCAAAAACCCATAATCACATCACATGATCTAAAATCCTTTAGTGGAAAGACGAAATTGTAACTCAAATTGAATTTGAGCTACGAATTGAACACATCATGAACCAACAAACCCGTACACAATTCACATTAATCGAACCCAAAACCAACGAATATTATATCATGAAATCACCTAGAGATGTGAACAAAAATTTACAGAGAAGACTGACTAGTTTTGTGGTCATACAAAACGAACACAAACACGTTTAAAGAAACCACAAGAGGGAGAAACCAAGAATTGTCAACAAGAGCCTCCTGCGTCGGGCCAACCCCGACGATTGCTAAGCAAGAATTGCTAAACAAGAGCCTCCTGATGGTGCAATTGTGAAGACTCAGCATACCCCCACCCATTATCCAAAAGTACATCCTGAAGATGAAAGTTCGAATTTCGCAAAGAAGAAGGTAGAAAGCGATGGATTGTTTTTAAAGAGAAAAGTAAGTGACGTATTACGAGACCTGCTTTAATCATTGAGGAAAATAAGATACATTTTTAGTCTCTAAAAAAATTTGACACAACACTTAGATCTCGGACCATAGTTAATAAAGAGATAATATGATCTCTACACTAAGAAAAGTCACTAAATTTCTTCATAAATAAACCATTAATCCATTGTTATTAATAGAGTAATTTTTTTTTGTTTTTGAAGGAGAGTAATTATTCCTATCAATTCTCATTAAAAAAAAAGAGTAAATATTAAAAACAGAGTGTTCAACGACTCAAAATCAATTAAGTCTTCAAATAATTAAGTCTTCAAATAATAATTGATGATTTTGTTAAGGGTAATGCTTGATCCAACGAAATCAAAATCTTGAAATTTAGCAAATGACCTGGCCAATTTCTATCCATTTGATTTTGTATGATTATTTAGTGCTACTTCATAATTATTTGACAAAACCGATTAGTAAACAAAAATAAAGAATAGCAACCCGTTTTTTCCTAACAACAATCATTCTAATTGGTTAAACATTTATTCGGGACCACCTCGTGAGAAAATCTCTCGGGACATATAACACTGCCCTTTTGTGTTAAGGGTAATGCTTGATCCAACGAAACCAAAATCTTGAAATTTAGCGAATGACCTAACCAATTTCTATCCATTTAATTTTGTATGATTATTTAGTGCTACTTCATAATTATTTGACAAAACCGCTTAATAAACAAAAATAAAGAATAACAATCCGTTTTTAACAACTATCATTTTAATTGGCTAAACATTCTACCGAGAGATATAACAATGCCCTTTTGTTAAAATAAAACAATGATAGAGAACGATTTTATTAATTAATTGAAGCAAAGCAAAGGTAAACGCTAAGAGGAATATCTACACAAAAAATTCGAATCTACTCCTAACCTTTCCTTATCCTAAAATGCATTAACTTCATCTCCACTCCAACCACCGTTGATAATAAATAATCAAGGGTCACCATTTAATTCCCATACTCCTCAGACTTTCATCATTGCACAAACCCATTTCCCATATAAACAAAAAATATTCAGAATTCGAAAATCACTCTCATAACCATTTTCTTTTCTCTCTTTTCCTCTTCCAATTTTCCCTCTTCATTTTCCTTCACTTTCTCTCGTTTTCTCGCACAACAAACCCTAACCCTAACGCGTTTTCTTCCTCACCGGCGACACATGGAGATGTCAATGGAAGATTTGCGCTCGTTTCAAATCCTCTCCATCATTCTCTCCGCTTTTTTCCGTTTCGTTCGTTCTCCTCGAATACCCAAAAATTTTATACCGATTACGCAAAGTAAACATAGTTTCACTGCTGTGTTTTAAGGTTTCTTCTTCAAATTTCGCTTTTCAATTGTTTAATTATCCCTTTTTTTTTGCTTGAAATTGGAAGAAACAAAAATTAGGGTTTGTTGATTTGTTACTCGTGATTTATTGCATTTGTCAAATATTTTCTGTTGGTATGAATTTGTTTATCCAATCTTTGCATATTGAAAGTAAATTATTGTTGAATTTGAGAAATTTACTGTTGTGGTATGCTTCTAGGGTTTGAAATCTTGATAATAGGTTAGGGGATTATTATTTTTTAGAATTTCAGAGAAAGTTTTTGTTGAATTTGTGTTCTTGTTGGTTATTGAATTTCAAATTTCGTATTTTTGGTGGAAAAATTTGAAATGGGTGGGAAGTTGGAATTGGGGTCTTGTTCGAATGTTGGTGCTTCGAATAATCTGAGAGAGAAAGGTGCGAGGATTATACTGAGACACATTAGAGCTCAAGGGCATCCTTACATTGAGTTACGTGAAAATGGGAAAAAGTTTATATATTTCTGTGTTTTGTGTCTTGCTCGGTGTTATAGTGATAGTGTTGTGTATGATCATTTGAAGGGTAAGCTTCATAGGTCTAGATTGGATTATGCTAGACGTACTTTGATGAAGCCGAATCCGTGGCCTTTTAGTGATGGTCTTATATTCTTTGATAATTCGAGTGATGATGGTAAAGAACCGGAAACTGTAAATGGCAACCGAAATAGATTGTTGAAGCTAATTGAAAGTGGCAATGACAATTGTCGTGCCATTGTGGCTTTTAATGAAGAGGCTCAGTCAGATGCTCAACCAATTGCGAGGGATGATACACAAGCTGATGGTTCTATGTTGGTGATTCCATGTTTGAAGATTGCAAGTGAAGCTATCGACGTGAAAGTAAGGAAAGTTGGGTTGGGAAAGATTTCTGCCAGGTTTGCTGAGAAGGATGGCTCTTTAGGAAATGAAATTAGAAGAATTTGGTGTGAATGGTTAGGAAAAGAGAATAATCAACAAGATGATGCCGAGGTTCAAGATCATGACTTTGCGGTTGTAGTTTTCCCTTACAGTTATGATTTGGGTCGGGACAAAGTGCTTGAGGTTGAGGATGCTAAGTCATTACTCCCATCCTCCCCTGTGCTAGAACTGGAAGATGAGAGGGAAAGTGGTCGAAAGAGAAAAGAACCATCGTCTGACGTGGAAGATGTTGATGAAATCCGCAGGCAGTATGCTTCAGAAGAGTCTCCACCTTTGAGGAATGGCCCCTCAACATTGGCGCTTGATCAATCCAACAGTCAGCTTCTTCAAACAAACTTTGTTTCAAACAGGGCTATCAGGAAGGCAATCAGAAGGCGAGAGCGCTTAGCAGCAGAGAAAGTTTGCAACATCTGTCAACAAAACATGATTCCTGGTAAAGATGTAGCAACATTTCTGAATTTGAAGACTGGAAGAGTAGTTTGCTGCAGTCGGAATCCAACTGGGGTAAAATCATTTCATTAATGCTCTGATCTTGTTTTGCTATATATTGTATTTGTTAGTAATAAAGTAAGCATGTGTAAAAACTTATGATATTGAAAGTTGAAACTGCATTTTATTCACAATGCAATATATGTATTCAAAACTTTGGAAATGAGTTCCATTCATTTTTCACTGGGTCATGCTAGGGCACAAGTTAAGGAACTAAAATTTGAATTATGAAAAGAAAATTGTATTGAAAATATAAATATTTAAACTTGAAAAACATTGAATAGTGCAATTTCCTAGAAAATATTGTCTCTAGTTCCTTAACTTGTGCCCTTTAGTTAGCATTTCCCTTTTTCAATTATCAAAACAGAAAAGTTATATTTGCATTTATATGCAGGCTTTTCATGTGTTTCATACGGCCTGCGTCATACACTGGATACTCTTGTGTGAATATGAAATGATCACAGATCGTTTAGTTAATCAAAATGCTCGTCAAAAAGGGAAGAAAAAGATTGTAACAGGTTCTGGTAAAGAAGACAGGGATATAAAACATGTTTTCTGTCCAGAGTGTCAAGGTGCTGGTCTGATCATTGCAGATGGGTTGGAGCAACCAAAACTGTGCTCTCTGTCCCAGGTTTGTTCATTACATGGACAATTCTTTCTAAATCTCTCATATTATATAATCTCTCTTCGCTTTTGGTTTTCTTTGAACATTGATATCTTAATTTTAGGTGAATAGTGTCTTGTGTTAGAAAAATAGTTCATTTGGAATTAATAATCTTTGTGCAGATGTTCCGACTGAAATTAAAGATAATTCTACAACGCAAAGAATGGATCAAGAGTTCTGAAGATTTGCAGAATTGCTCAATTGGGTTTCACTTCCCTTTGGAATCTGAAGAGATAGCTGAGGTCTTTCATACTTCTTCATTGATTTTCATCTAAACATAGATAATGAAGAGTGTTTGATCTTCTAACATATATTGTGATGGCTTTGCTTACAGGAAAATGTGGAGCCAATAAAAATGTTGCAGTTCTATCGTGCTGATGACGAGCATGTGGTGAGTAAGAATTGTGCGAATGTTGCATAGGGTTTGTTGACTGCTGCATATCCAAGTACATACATTCGCTTTGCATTCTTAACAACTATGTGTAGCTTTTTAGGTAGATGTAGGTTGAAAAAGACAGTTATATAACCTCGCAGACAGTCTCCATTTTTAACATTGTGTATACACGTTATGACATATGATATGTACATGCTAAAGGAATGTCAAATATTGTTCTAGACTTCTAGTAAGTTATTTTCCAATTATGTAGTTCATCATTGTTATGCACAAGGATTCTACAGTAGAGATTTTTTATTTATTGCCCATACATAATCGTAAAGATCCTAGGATCAACTCTGAAACCTACACTAGTAATAATGAATGTATCTGCTCATAACTTAGTCTTGTTTGTTGTTTAGGCGCTTGGTATTTTGTTGTTGTTAAATTAGTCCCTTGAGGCCTTGACGCTTATTCAAATTTGGCAATAAATGACTTATTTGGATGAAAGTTCAAATTTTAATAGGCAGATGGTTTTATGGTAGAATGTGAACTTGAATCTATGTGTAGGTAATTAAACTTGATTTCATTTCTGAACTATTTATTGAAGAATTTCAGAATTGAGTGAACATACTCCCCCGCTCAGTTTTGATAGTTAATGGTCATAGAAGAACCTGACATAAATTTTTAGCTCTTAATGCGAATAGAATCAAATTAAGAATTGACTTTGATGATGCTATAAAAGTAAAACGGCTGCAGTGAAAGATAAAATTCTCAGTTTTGTGGTTTTTTTTTTTTATCTTTATTTATTTTATAACAAATATCGATAATTAATTCTTAGGCACTCCATATTCATCAGATTCGAATAATCATTCATCAATGAAGCAGAATGTCCGAGCTATTCGTCCACAAGTCCAAACTTAATTGATAAAAATCTTAAAATATATAGGTTGGACACTATGGTCGGGATTTGAACGCAATCTTTTTCATTTATGTATGTGAATTTTCATTAGTTATTTTCATGTTGTCTCTTTACCATAAAAAAAAACTAGGGTGAGCTATCCTCCTCCCTAGTTTGCAGAGAGCTCAGTAGTATTACCTTAAGGCAGTAGTATTACCTTAAGGTAATGCGACAATTTTTTTTAATATTTGTCGCATTTAAAAAAAAAAAATCAAAAAAGATAGCTATTGTTAGTGTATGTCTGATATCAAGGTGAATATGTCAGAATCACGGTGATTCATAGTGATTTGTTGAAGCTACAAAGTGTAGCTTTCGAAAAATTACAGTGGGTCATCGTAATTCTGACAAAACCACCGTGATGCCAAACATAGGCTTAGTTTTCAATGTAACTTTAATTGCTTATTTTTCAATTGTACTCTCTATTTTGCATTATTGATAATGAAAATACACTAATAGTTATTAGTGTAATTTGATATATATTTTTGGGCATAAACCATGTATCATTTGCGCACAACTACAAAGACTAATGTATCGAGTCTTGTAGGACCCAAATGGATGACAAACTCTCCGTAAGAGTTTTAACGTTGTTGTTTATACAATGCTGGATTCGAACCTTAAACTTTTGTTAAGTTAGAAGAGACTCAAGTCATCTAATCTAAACGCTCTTAGGTTATGTTTACATTTTTCATTTATCATATTTTCATCCGTATGAAATAGTTAAATAGTTAAATGCAACAAATATTACGAGACATTTTGATGCATTGGAGTTATCATTAATAAGTTGTTGCCACTTTGGCATTCGGAACCTGTTTTTCAACCCTATGAGCCGGTATACCTCTGCAAATTAAATGGGATAATGTAACTAATGCAGTAAGATTTTGGAAGTTTAGTACTGCCAATTTTCCACGCAAAGTCAACGCACCGTTATTTTACTCGTCCCATATAGATCTACAAATAAAATTATGTCAATGATATATAGCAATGCCCTTAATGATATTCTAAATCAAATTACACACGACAAAGCCGGCAAGACTAAATTTTTTACAAGTGCATTAATCTGTGAACATATGAGAGCTGCCAATGAAACATGTGCCGGCAATATGAAATCCCAGTTCACAAAGCTTCATTATATAAGCACTCACTTGGCACTGCAAAAATTAAAGTAATTGAAAAAATAATTAAAAGGCATAATACTATTGGTACGAGATGGAAAAATTGATATGCTTCTTAATATTTGTGTTCATGGTTTCTGTTATACAATCTTGGTTGATACATGGAAGGAAAGTTTGTGACACGAAAGAGAAACTTGGGACTCTTGCATTGATGCTTCCAAAAGGCTTTGTTCCACCTTCAGGGCCAAGTCCAGACATAGACTGATCAATGCCTGAAGTTGCATTCCACTGCATGTTATGTGTTTATATTGTTTTTTAAATCAAGGGATGTGTTTATATTGTTGTTGGCTTTTACTATTTTTGCTACATTTTATTTTCATTAGTATAGTACTAGTGAGAACGAATTCCATCTGTTTCTTTTTGTTGTTTCAAAATTCTCTGTTTTTATCATTTGTTATCATTAAGAAAAATATCACATATACTACATACATGCCTTTATTTGTTAAGAAATTTCTAGATAAACGATATTATCTTGAAGAAATTAAATTTAGAACCAGAATATTGTGAACATAAAAATTACAATGCATCTCTTGAACACCAAATGTTGGGGGGCCTAAACAGAAAAATCCAAAACTCATTTTTGGGCCTTCAACCCAGATTTTTGCTCATTCCCAAGTGAAATGACCAAAATGACCTTACGTGAGTTAACTCACGTGTTAATTTTATTTTTTGGTCAGGTAGCCTAGTGGCTAGAATTCACCTTTTTCAAGGAGAATAAGTGGGGTGTCCAGGGTTCGAACCCCGGCTCCTGCATATAACAATGCATGTCTCTGCCAACTGAGCTATGCTAACGGGGACAGTGTTAATTTACAAATACTGCAGCGTGAGTTAACTCACGTTTCGTGATATGCAATTTTTTTTTGAATTTATTTAAATGGCAATATAAATAATTATATAAATGGTAATACAAATAATATAAATGCTAATATTATAAATGGTAATATAAATTCTCAACAATTACATAATAAAACCTCATTTTATTAATACTTTGATACAATTACATAATACATAATTTGATACATTTTATTGGAATAAAGTAAATATGCATCTTTGAGGTAAAAATAGACCAACTTAGGGGTAACAGAGGATCAAGGTTGGTGGTAAAAGAGACCAATCATCTTGGGGCAAAAAGACATCATTCTTTCGAGGTAAATCTAAATATGGTTCTTTTTATAACCCAAGAAAGAGTCTTTTTACCCACAGTAAAAAGTTTTTGGGGTAAAAAGAAGCAGATTTACTTTTACCCCAAGGGTTGACCTCTTTGTGCCCCAAGTCGGTTGACCTATTTTACCCCCTTCCTTGACCCTTTTTTTCCCCTAAATTGGCCCCCAAAAAAGCTAAAAAAAAAAACAAAAACTATAAAGGTGAAAGAGTGAGAAGAAGAAAGAGAGAATGTGAGGAAATGGTGAAGGTTTAAGGGGGTATTTATAAGTGGGAATGGTTGCATAAGTTTTATATGCACTAAATGCAGTCAAAAAGCTGTAAAAAAAAAAAATCATTAAAATCAAGGTTGAACAACTGACCAAAGTTCAAAAAACGTGTTCTTGAGTTTTGAACACCGGCCAAATTGGCGTGAGTTAACTCACGCTTGGTTTAACACTAGCGCAAGTTAACTCACGTGGCAAGCATGAGCCAGCGTGAGTTAACTCACGCTAAGATGGTGGACAATTTTTTTTTTTGCATGCACTAATGGTGCCATAGGTAGGTTTTGAATAAATAAATTCGAATAAAAACTAATTAAACTCAGCGTGAATTCGAATAAAGAATTGTATTAAATAAATTCGAATAAATTTGCGTATTAAATAAATTCGAATAAAAGGTACATTACATTACATAAAGTTCCTAAATATGTTATATAATTACACTACGTTCGGAAATGCACCTTCCAACTACAACAATTATCTTACCTTTGAATGAGGTAAATTCAAACTTGCTAAACAACAGCTCTCAAGCATTCATCTGGAAGTTCTATTGTTTCATTCAAAAGATTAAATTATTGTTAGTTTGGTTTATATGATGGTATTCAAATGCCAAAAGAATGAGGTCCAGTCGTTGACACTTCAATACCTTAATCTAATCTAAACTAACATAAATTTAATCTTTTGAATGAAACAATAACAATTCCGGGTGAATGCTTGGGAACTGCCGTTTAACAAGTTTGAATTACCCCATTCAGAGGAAGACAATTGTTGTAGTTGGAAGGTGCATTTCCCTACCTAATCATGATCTTTTGGCGGAATCAGACTCTTGATAATATCTTTAATTGATCTCAGCAACGTTATTCGCATATCGATCAACTGGAACATGCTGTGCTCCCAAAACATGCTCGTCACGTTTTCGTCGTTCGTTAATTCCACCCAACTAAATGATACTCTCCCCTCGTCGAGCGTTTGGCGTTTATACTAAATGTATTCCATCCTCCTTGTGTCTCCAAGGTTGACTCCTTGGTTGAATTCATTCGGTTCAACCTTAAGACCTCTTAACGTTACACCAAGGCACCGAACTTTCAACTTCTAAGGTTCTCTGCCGTTGAATTGTGCATGAACGCCGATCCACCTGGCCATTGTTTCAAATCTACACAAAAAAAGAAATTAGAAACAATCAATGAAAAACTCATTCAAACATTTCATCAAACATTTGGAGTGCAAATTATACATAAACCCTAAAAATGATAACTACAACATAAACATGCAAACATCTAAACAATTAAGCAATATAAGTGATTTACATGTAACATTGTATGATTTCTTCGCAAAATAATCAAAATTTAAACTAAACCCTAAAACAGGGGCACTTTTACCACCCAGCTAGCCTGGGCACACACCCAGGCTCGGTGCCGAATCTCGTAGGAGACCCATAAGAGCCACTAAGCCCCCAAGTTACCTATAATTATCATAATATGCAGAACATGGCATATGTTACATCGTTGTTGCAGTGGAAAGGTGCGCTCTCTATCCCCCCATAGGTTGTGCGTTCGATCTATGGTACCTCCTTTTTTATTTTCTTAATAATATTTTTATTAAAAAAAAAAGGCCGTGTTGGGACTTGAACCACGATTCTCCATGTTAAATTCAACAAAACAAACCACTGCACTGGTCCACAATTTTGCTAGTATCTTAAAACTGTTTAATATATATTCTAAAAATATTTGGCAAAATATTTTGCCCATGCTCTACAAATTTTCTGGCTCCGCGACTGCCCTAAAACTAAAAAAATCTAATCTAAGTATAAAAAATCTAACATAATCATGTAAACATCTAAACATGATAACAATTAAGAACTATAAGTCATTTCTATGTAACATTCTATCATTTCTTGCAAAAAAAATAAAAAATTTAACAAAACATTAAACCTAAAACATTCTAGTTTAAGTGAAGAAATCTATCATATGAACATAATTTAAGTGAAAACTTACTTGGTCTTGTTACTGGAGTGTTGTTTGATTTGAAGTTGAAGGAATTTCGAATTTGGGTAATTTGAAAGAGATTTGATTGGAAATGAGGCTCTGCCTGGTATATAACAGCAAGCAACGTGACTTAACTCACAGGGGAAATATGGTCATTGCACATGGGAATGAGAAAAAATGTTTGGGTAAACAGCAGAATTCCAATAAAGAAAGGAAAAATAGAAAAGAAATGCAAATTAAAATCTTTCAGGTTTGATATTTTCTTCTTTGCTCAAAGCTAGCTAATGAGTTGCATAGTGGTAAGTGGTAACTAACGAGCATTGAAGAAAGAAAAATGATGTTAATTAGGTCAAAATTATGCAAAACCATAAACCCATATTTAGTTTCTAGGTCTATTCAAATGTACTCAACCCCCCCAATTGGTTTCACAGAACTTGAAAAACGCATATTGAAGAATGGGAACCCAAATACTTCAATGCTTCCTATTCTTAACCAATGGGTTGAACAAGGTGGTGATGTTATCGAACCTGTTCTCAAACGTATCATCGCTCGTCTTTCTAATAGTCGTCGCTTCTCACATGCCCTTCAGGTATATCCTTCAAACACTCAATCTTTTTATATTTAGTGACACGAACACTGACACATCGACACCGGTAGTCGTTTGAGAAAATGACATAATTGAACGTAATCACAGGTGTCAATGTCGGATACTGACACATGTAAAAACACCGGATACACCTTCAGTGAGAAGTAAGGTCTGTTTAGATTGACTTATTTGAGCTTATATATTGACATAAACACCTGATTGAGAGAACTTATGAAAACAATTTATGAAATGTTTATGAGTTGTTTTAAGCTTATTTCCATAAGTTCTCCAAGATAGCTTATGAAAACAGCTTATAGCTTATACGAAAACAACTTATAATGAAGGAAGATGTTAGGGATTGGTGTTCATTTTGTTGGGAAGGTTATGTACAAAGGTCATGTTTGGATAAAAAAAGTCAAATTGTTTTCGTATAAGCTATAAGATGTTTCTGTGTAACCCATTCTGAAGAGCTTATGGAAATAAACTGAAAAACAGTTTATGAACATGTCGTAAGTTGTTACCATAAGTTCTCCCTAACGGTCGCACTACTGCTTAAGCTAGTTGATAAGATAAGCTCAAATAAGTCAATTGAAACATGGTCAGAATAGTCTCATTATATACTTGGATAATTGTTTTGCTTCAGTTGTTTAAGTAAGTAGAAAACCAAGCTCTAGTCTATTGTATTCTAAGTTGTTTGGATCCTTGTGTCTTTAGTTAGTTGGTTTAACAAACTCTTTCTCTAAGCAAGCGGGCAACAAGTTGCGCCACTAGGCCTTTTTGGATGGCAAAACCAATCATCGTAAACACAACATGCATGGGTCTAGGAGACATGACATTGTTATGCATGACCCTTTGAACTCTATGTAGAAGGTCAACAACCTCTAGTGCTAAGAAACCGAAGTGTCAAAAGCAAATAGTATAAAAACATGTTGGTTGTCAGAACAAGCTTTCTCATGTTTGGCCACTTTGCTTGACACAACTTTTAGGGGTGCATGTCCAACCGTAAAAGTCTCGACTCCTAATCCAACAAGTGGTGAAACCCCAGTCAAGTCCACACATCCATGTTTTCCTCATACCCATTCGTACACCATAACATCCGCAGGCCTAAGTGTCGATCTTCTATCTAGTGGATCAGTCAGGAAGTTCACAAACGCCTCCTTCTTCACTGATACTCCCGCCCGCCTGAATATATCAAAAAGTACATCCCTAACAAAGTCATGCCTATACTTAAAACCGGGAAACTCTTTACAATGAACGGCATGCTCTCCAAAAGTATTCAGGCATGCCTTACGACAAAAAGGACACACCTCATCAATAGGAAAAGTATCCAGGGTATGTTTGGATGGAGGGTTTTGGAGGGCTAAATCTATATTTGGATTTCTATTTGATATTTTAAAAGGATTTGAAATGATAACATAATATATCTGATCATTTAACATTGCAACCACACTTAATTTATTTTTATGTTCATTTTATGGCTTCCTTAATTCAGAAAAGAAAATGAAGTTCTTCCCTCCAAAATCATCCATCCAAACACACCCTTTGATACAGTTATTGATTTATTTATTCAAATGTGTCTCTAAGTAATACTATTAAGTGTCTGCATAATTTTTTTTTAATCAAGTCTCTTGAAAGATAAAAAGTCCAAATGGAACACATTCATGTATAAAAGAGTCTTTTAGAAACATCTATGTACAAAATAGACAAATCAAATACAATATCTACTTTTCTTATATATGTGAAAATGGCAAAGTAACTTATAATAAGGGGCAGATGTATGTTTATGAACAAGTGAAATGAGCTATCTTGAATTCTTTTCCAACTTCTGTGGATCCTGGTGTGATTGGTTTGTTACCAGGTTGATGTTTTTTTGGTAAGTTAAATACAAAGGCTATAAATGATTATGATGAAGGTTCTAGTTTCAACTTGTACAAGAAATCTTAGTTTAAGAATTCACAATTATTGGGCCTGTTCATTTTTTCATTTCCTTTTCTGTTTTCAACTTTAGTTGCAAAAATGCTACCTTGTTTTCACTTTGTTTGTTGTTATAAAGGTGTTCTACAGGAAATTGTGAAAACAACTTCTTGTGATTAAAGCAAGGTGCCAAAAAATTCATTTTATCTTTCTTTTGCCGTAAGTACATTTTGAGAAGTTTATCGAAATTGACTCTATGATGAATAGTCAAAGTAGAACAAGGGAAATATATATTCCATCTTTCGACCACTAATTTTAATGATCATATATATTCATCGACTATTTACTTTTGATCATATCATTGTCAAAACACTCTGTTAGGTATCAGAATGGATAAGCAATAACAGTAACAATGATTTATCTTCTGGAGACATTGCTAAACAGCTCAACCTGATATCTAAAGTTCACGGTCTAGAACAAGCAGAGAAATTTTTCAAAGGCATCCCTGAAGCTAAAATTGGGTTCAAGATATATGCTGCTCTTTTAGGCTGTTATGCAGAACATAAATCTTTGGAGGAAGCAGAGGTCATCATGAAGAAAATTAAGGAGTTGCGTCCCGCGCACATGACAGTGTGTTATAATATGATGTTAAAACTATATGCTCAGAAAGGTAAATATGAATTATTGGATAGGTTGATGCAAGAAATGAAAGAGAAGGACATCTGCAACGGTGCTACGTTTACTATTCGGTTGAATGCTTATGCAAATTCTAGAGACATAGAGGGGATGGAGAAGCTACTAATGCAAATGGAAGCTGATCCCATGGCAACTGTGGATTGGTATACATATTCTACAGCAGCAAGTGCTTATATGAAAGCTGGCAATGTCGAAAAGGCCTCGGCAATGCTGAAGAAATCAGAAAATTTAGTTAATGCTCAGGCAAGTAGGATTCCGTATAAATCGAGGAGGCTTGCGTATGAATCTCTTCAAACTATGCATGCTGCAATTGGAAACAAGGACGCGGTTTATCGACTTTGGAATAGATGTAAAAATCTTAGAAATACTCTCAACTCAAGTTACTTATGTATGCTAAGCTCATTAGTGAAACTGGATGACATTGAAGGCGCGGAGAAGATTTCGCAAGAATGGGAGTCTGGAAACACAATGTTCGACATCAGAATTCCAAATATGATGATCACTGCTTATTGTAAATGGGGTCTGTTGGATAAGGCTGAGGCATATATCAAGAGGCTTTTGGATGATGGCAAGGAATTAGACGGAAGTTCATGGGACCGTTTGTCGTCTGCTTATAAAACAGATAATGCTATGGAAAAAGCGGTTCAAGCAATAAAGAAAGCAACGCTGGGAAGTCGACCAGGATGGAAACCTAACGCCTGGAATTTGGTTGATTGTATCAAGTACCTGAAAGAACAAGCTGATGTGGAGCAAGCCCTAGAGATTCTTAAGTTATTTAAAGAAAAAGACCATATCTCAGACACTACCTATGATAGACTAGTAAGTTATGTTTATGGTGAAATACCAGATACAGAAGCCAGTGATCTGATTACACAAGATTAATGAATGAAAAGGTTCAACTTGATGATTAAGGAAACTAATGTTTCAATGGAAACTAGATGTTTTGCAAAGGATTTGTTCAGTTATTTTCAAGGAGGAATGCTTTTGTCCTGGCTGTTTGCTCTGATTATTTATTTTCCTCCTGTTTAGACACTTTTTGTTGCAACTTTCATCGTTATGTCTCTGATTTAATTAGCATCCCAATTTATTCACTCTCATTTTTGTTTTAAGATAGATGATTCTATGTCACCAATTTATTTTTATAAAAAGAATAAAAACAGAACAAATTCAAGGGGGAAATAAACCAAAACCCTTGTGAAATAAAGGTTAGGTTTTTTTCCCCCTTTTGTTAAGTTTCATATAGTCTCTTATCTTTTATTTGTTTCGAACCGGTATATTATGTTACAAACGTTGTATCAACATGGTTCTTCGATTTCTAAAAAAAGTTAGCTTATGTAACAATTAACAGATGATCTAATAGCCGAGTTAGCGCCTACGTCTATAGTTTATTACAAATCTTTCTGGACAATGTTGGTAGAGACGTAGAAAGAAGTAAATGAAAGTCTAATGAACACAGGAGGTTCGTGAAAGAGGGATTCCCTCCCTCATCGACATGGCGACCATTGGCAACTTCTTGGGTGGTTGTATCCGAAAATGATATATTTGTAAAAACTCTTGAGTTATCATTTTGGAAAGAAGATTCATTGATCAATTTGATCTGGTTTTTATTTTTTGTTTCGATTTAGTGTCTTATGTTTTTTAATTGTTTCAATTTAATCCTCATAAACACCAAATCAAGTGTCATATCAGTAAACATGAAGAATCAGATATGAGCTGGATTGCCACAACATCGTTTATGTGGTGGAGGTTGATGTCTGAGACAAAAAATGACGGTTTGTGACTCTGTGATTTTTACTTTTTCTGGTGAATTTGAAGAGAAGGAATTTGAAAACAATAACATAAGCCAAAACAAAATAAATCTATATTTAGAGGAGCTAAATCTTGAGTTTTTTTTTTGTGAAAATTCGTATGAGGGATAAGGTGGTTTGGTTGGAGTGATAATGAAGTCATTAATTCAAGTATTCAACTTCTCCCAACTAACAACTACTCCTATCATTAAAAAAACAAACTCCATGTTGATAGAAGGACAATTAATTATCACTCTAGCCATGTGTTGGTAGAATTTCATAATCAAAACTGGGGCTTAGAAGTTGGGAAAATAATAGAAAATGATAACCGGTGCCTCTGGAATATTAGTTCAAGCAATGAATATACTATGAATAATTTAAAACTTGTGTAATCAAAGTTTTAGAAGTGTAAAAAATGATGTTTTTAATATAAGTGTTTTTTTTTTTTTTTCCTTAACTAATGTCGGAAACACTATTTAACATCACACTTACTTTATAAGTCAAAATTTAGCAAATATAGGCATGCACCCTATCCACGTGTTCTCACAGATGCTATGCCGTTGTTGGTGGAAAGTAATCCTATAATCCACAATTTCAATTGTGATCAACAAACAGCAGCTTATAAAGGAGAGTTTGAAAAGGATGTTTTAACAACCAGTACTTGCATTTTAACAGAAGCTTCCTATAACCATACCTGGTAAATTTATTCGTGATAAAGTGATACCACAAGAAGATTAATCCGATCATAATTTTAATTCAATTCAAACTTGGTAATTTTTTTCTTCACATAAACCAATTTACTTCCAAGTGATTAATTTTAGTCAGATTTGTCAAAAAAAGAGAATGATTTAGCCAAACAAAAGGATTAATTTATGAACAGAAACCGATGTTATGAAATATGATAGGAGATCCAATATGATAGGAGATCCAACATGTGAGACATTGACTTATGATTTAATTGATTCATCCACAGTTGAATCCTAACAAATAATTCAATAGAAAAATATTAAAAAGTACAACAAATGAAGAAAAAAAAACATTGCAAAAAAGTACTAAACAGAAGTGACAATCCCATGATTTGAGAGAGTGAGGATTTGAGGAGAAATGGAAGTGAAAGGAAATGGAGGATAATCTTTCACTTGCATGAAGGCCAAACATAAATTACACAATTGCAAACTAATGCAAACATCTATTGTTTTTCCTTCTGGAAATATAATACAGTTTATTTAATTTATAACAAGCTGAAAGCCAAAATAGAACAGATGCAAACTTATTCAAACATCCATTTCAAATAATCTAAGAGACAGGTAACTATACCAACAACCTATCTCAGCACCAAATGGGCAACTTCTCTATATATATATATATATGATACATCTAATGACTAAACCGCGATACCGCTTGTTTTCTGTACAGGAATGTATTGCACAAAAATATGGAATAGCATTCAAAATAGGAGAAGACACAAAACTGTGCAACAAAGGAGGAAGAAACAGATTCTACCGAGCGACTTATCAGCTCGCATCAAATGCCTTCTGATCCTTGGATTACTGATCCCCGTAAGATTGTATGAATTTGGGTATGTATATATGTTTGTCACTTGGTTTCCAAAGATCCTTGCATATATCATCTCACCAAAGACACCATAACTTGTATCCAATGGATTGGGCAGTGAGCCACCTGTGTTAAGCATTGGCGAAGGGTATCGTTGTGAATGATTCAGATAATGGGGATGATAAGCCCGAGAATTATGTTGTGAAACATTTGCAGCATCAAGTGATCTTGGTAAGTTTGTCATCCATGAAGGACCAATCGGTCTAGGTGGTATGACACTCCCTTTTTTAGAAGGCGGTGTAGTTTGGCCACGGCCGTAGAGCGGCACAAGAGATGATTTTGAGATTTCTGATTTGCATACTGGACATTGTGGCTCCTCCTTCTGCTTCTCTTGATTTTCGGCATGGAAATTAAGCCATTTGTAAATACAGGGCCAGCAGTAGAGATGACCACAAAGAGTTACCACTGGATCTTGTACACACTCCAAGCATATGTTGCAGTCAAAGCCACTAGAACCAGAAATTGCTTCAGCACTTGCACATTTCCACATTTCTTGAGATGATTTTTCTTCCATGGAATCAATTTGGTTCATACCCTCCTCAAAATACTGATTGAAGGCCATTCTCTTTTGTCTTACAATTTGTTCCTTGTTTGGTACCTGAATCTGAAAAGAAAGAGTATAAATACAAAAGTTATAACTTACAAGTAACTAATAACAGATAATTCATCCTTCATTGTTGAAGTTTCATTAATATAATAAAACCAGTCCACAATTTAACATGTAAGTAATTACTTGAAACTATAAAATTGTATTCAGATCAAGAAATTCATGTTATCTTATAAATCCTAAACACCACCAAAAGACAATTTAAGTGATTAAGAAACTAGAACCTTCTAGGAGTTTACTTGACGTGATTGAGATTCCACAACAAATTTTGGTTGGTGAAATGAATGTGAATATCAACATCTCACCTAACTAATTTTATAGCCGTTTTAACATAAAGAGTATGTGCTTCATTTTCTTCAAAATATTCAAGTATTTTCATCCCTAAGAGATAAGGTCCACCCACTAAAAATATGTAAATTATTCAGAACAGTTTAGGAAAAAAAAACTATAAAACTAAGGACTTTAGATAACCTTTGGTACTTGAATAGAACACAATGAAACATTATGTTTTGTTTACATTAATTCCACATTCACATGTTATGTTCCAACCTACCTAACAGTTTCTTAACTGAATATAACTACTTTCAAACAAAGTAGATATAGCAAATTCCACATTAAAATAATAACACCCAATAATTAAATTAAACTAAACTAAGCTAAAAATGAGATTAATCACAAGGTAAATAGAAAAAAGCCACAATCTTGCCACCTATATCAGATAAGATTAAATGAATAGTGTCAGTTATATTGTCTACTATATTATTATTATTCTGAACAAGTACATAAGAGAGAGAAGAAAACAACTTCAAAATAATAAAACCATTGACTAAAACAATCTATGGAAATTTTTTATATGAATCCCAAAAGTTAATCAAATCTCTCTTAGTCACATGGGAGAGAAAACAAGATTGAATCACCAAATACATGTTTAGATCAACTTTATTGAGCTTATCCACTAGCATAAGCAATTATGAAACGTAACTTATGAAAACAGCTTATGACATATTTATAAGCTATTCTCATTTTATTTTCGTATGATCCCCAAGATAGCTTGTGAAAGCAACTTGTGACATGACATTCATAGATTATTTTCATCTGATCTCCATGATAGCTTATGAAAATAGCTTATACAGAAAACAATTTAAATTTCTCTCATCTTTTACAATAGAAATAGATTATACATAAGCTATTCTATCAATAAGCTGCAAATTAAGCTGTTTATCCAAACATGATACAGACCAAAGTTGAAGCCACTGAAACAATTAAGCACAATATTGAAAGAAACAAAAAAAAACCCAGAAATTTCCAAGTTAAAAAAAAATGAATTTTGCTATTGAAATTTCATGATTTTGAGTAAAAATTGGTCAAAAATGTAATTAAGAAATAAGAAAAAAAGGGGGGGATTTTTTCGCATACTTGGCTTAATTTGAACATAAACCTCGTAAAGCTCAAAAAACGAATCATGATTAGAAGAATCTTAATCGCATAACAGAGGATCGAAGGTGTAGAATATTGAACTGAAAGAGCAAGTCAAAACCATGATACAGAAGGGTAATTTGGTACTTACAGAGATGAGAGACGATGGTGTGTGTTGAAGGGTGCAGAGAAGTAGAGAGAGAGGTGTGAAAAGCAAAATGGGTTGCAGCGGAACGGAAAGAATGAAATGAAGGAGAAAATCTGATATTGTTGTTTATATACAAGAACAAGAAGAAGGAGTCAAACTTTTGAGTGTTATTTTATCACAAATATTAAATTAAATTAATAATATATGAA
>Ga0228711_1005225_pt1 | contig 19817 bp, 11 predicted proteins | sample MedpolnodulmetaG_2_FD_177996 | JGI IMG/M metagenome (GOLD analysis project Ga0228711, IMG submission 177996) | Root nodule microbial communities from Medicago polymorpha collected in Santa Monica, California, United States - brown nodules | ecosystem: Host-associated > Plants > Roots > Nodule... | reverse complement strand
TTTATGAGTTTGGCATTTGTTAATTCATTATAAAAACGGTGAATTAGATTAGAAAGTAGATTTATATAAAATTAGGGTTTATGGCTTGGTTTGATTAGGATTACGTCATTAGACTTATCCAACAATCTCAAGACAAGAAGGTCTACTCACTCATGATCATCGTAGACATAGAAGAACTTTTATTAAGAAAGACAATTGTCACTAGTGAATTCCAAGAACAAAAGATGATTTGTTGTGATAGCTAGCTACTCTATTTATAGTTTACAATGACTTAAGCCCTAAGAAATATAACACTAGAATGTTCCACAAGAAACCACGGGCTTTTAGGTCAGAAGTAAACTAATAGGTAGCTTGTCCATGAAGCAGAAGCAGCAAAAGTGGACTCTGAAGGTTGGCACGGCCGTGCTGCTGGTGGCACGGGCCGTGCCAAGTCTCTGACTTTGGGGGGTGACATATTTTTGTCCCATATTTCGTATTTTCATCGCGAATCAGCTCCTAATCCTCTTTCTTTTGCTCCAAGACTAAATCCTTAGATATTCGTTCCTGAAATATAATAACTTGCAATTGAAGTAAAATAATTCTAAAAGGAAATAATATTTAAATAAAACAAAATCAAATCTAAATAAAATAGACTCAAATAATATATTAAAAACACTAATTTATTGACTCATCAAATACCTGAATGCTGAAGTTTTGATGAGTTTTATGCACTTTTTGAATTATGTTGCACGAGCTCAATTTCAGTTTTTGGGGCCAATAGAAAATCAATTTGGGGATTTTACAAATTAGAGTTCTTGCATAATAGACATTTTATTTTCACTTTCTTTTTTTAAATACTAATTATAAAATCTTATCATTATATTTTAATTTAAATGATATGGATTCGACACCTCACTTGATTGATCATGTAATACGCTTAACGTCCACATACTTAAAGACTCGTTGACTCTGCGTCCATCGAAAGTCGGGAACCTTCGTCAGCATTTGCAATGTCAAGTAGGATCTATGTCATTAATGAGTACGCCACAACATTCAAATAGGAGGAGAACTAAATTTTTTCGTTGACTTTTTAAATAGAGGGATCAGAAAGCCGGTTTTAGAAAATTAGGTATCAAAAGTTAACAAATTCAAAAATAGGGAGATCAAAATTGCATTTAAGCCTATAATTTATAAAGCTCGTCTTCTTAACATTATAAATATTCAAAATATCCATTAAATACATCATTGAGTTGTATTTGTCTCTTAAGTATACTAATAAAATAGGTCACACAAATATTCTTCTTAATATTATCTTTATCACAAAATTCTTCTTTCTATTTATAATATATTAACATTGTTTTTTTGAAGTATTAACATATATTAACTAGTACTTGGGCCCCATGAAAAACTTGTTAAGGTGTTTGTCTCATGCAGGTAACCACGATCTGCTCGTTCATACCTATCACCACTTGGTAAAATTTCATGCCTTCGTTCCAAATACCTTTGCTTCAAATTTATTTATGGATTCTCTCTTTACAACTGGTCAAACTCAATTTGCTTTTTCTGTTTTCAAACAAATCAAGTCCCCTAATTTTTTCGCTTTTGACATTGCACTTTTTCACATTTTCCATTTGAATGATATTGCCAATATTTCACATATTCTCACACACATGTTGAGGATGTATTATCCTTGTGATGATAATTTTAATAAACTTTTGTATTCCCTTTGTGAAATCAACACCATGCCGCAAGTGTATCAACTTTTGAGTCTAATGGTCGTTAAGTTAGGGATTGAAATGGATGTCAGTGTTTGGACTTTACTCGTGACTAAGTTCATTGAATTAGAAAGCTTCAATGAGATGAATGCCATGCTTTCTGAAGGTTTTGTGCCCGAAGATAAAGGTAGCTGTGTTGCGCACATACATGCAGTTTGTGATCAAGTTAGAAATGTTGCGGCATCTGGTGTGTTTCATATTCCAGACTGTGATTATCAAGCATACCCTATTTTTTATTTAAAACAAGTGGTTGATTCAAGATGGAGTTGAGCGAAACAGAGCATCTGGGGCGCTCTTCTTTAACTAGACTTGTAATTATTTCTATGTTTTATTTCAAATAAATTATTACTCAGTAGTAGTACTTGGATTATTTCCTATTGTACGGTTTGATTGTTTGTTTTTGCAATGTACTATATTATCTTGGTCATTCCATGGTTCAGCAATGGTCTACCACAAACTCCTCAAGACAGCAGCCCCTTTAACTCAAACATTCTTGTCTTTCTTACTACAGATGTTCAAGACCACCAAATTAAAGGTGCTGGTTTATGACAGGCAGCAGGCCTGCAGCGCTCCAACAGCTCACAATCATAAAAAGCATGCCAATTGGCTGGTGTTTCAAAATATTAATCACTTTTGCTATGAAAATACTAAGCTTAAGAATAGCCTTTATGGATTGAAACAAGCCAGCTGAAATTGGTTAGAGAAGCTAACTTAATTTTAAAGACCAATGATGGGTTTACAACATTTTTAATGTATGTGGATGACATCATAGTATCAGGAACATCAAATGGTAAATTGACATAATAAAGTTAATTTTGGATGTTAATTTCAATATCAAAGATCTTGGCATGCTCAAATTTTTCATGGGATTGGTGGTAGCTCATTCCACTCTCTGCATTCCAAATATTGTCTTGATTTGTTGAAAGACAATGGTCTTTTAGGAGTTAAGCATGCGAGTACTTAATTTTGGATTTGTACTGATAAAGAACACATGCATCATAAAGTAGTTCATTTTCCTGTTAGTGGACTAGCATAATTTAAGCAATGTTCAATGAAATCAAAGACTAGTTCTTCTTTGAAGGTGATGAAAAGTGTTGCAGCAGTCCTTGATATTTGATAGTAGTCTATCAGTCCTTCAATATTGTACGAATCAAATATGTATTTATTTTCATATATTTGGTGAAGCAGAGACATAAAATGAAAAACTTTTTGAATCTCCACTTTATACTTAGTTCTTCTTCTATGTTATATGGACTATTTGGTTGTCCCTTTAGATTATGTTTGAAAATGAATACTGGTTTCTTCTTCTCCTATGCTTTTCTATTTCATTCCTTCTTTACTTTACAATTTATTCGCTAAGCTGATTTTAGCTTCTTGTTAAATAAGGTAAAAAATGTTAGTAGTCGATATCCTTGTAAAAAATGTATGATTATAATAATTTTCAGTTTAGCTACAATTTGAAATTGATATGCTTAGTTTATAATTAGATTAGATGACATTTTTTTTTTACCAATGATTAGATGACACAATACATTTGTATACAGTGGAAGTTGTGCGTTATCTTCTAATTAACTCCAACCAACTTCTAGTTGATTTGAAATTGTCTAACTAAATAAAATTTCAGCTAACCAACATCAAGTAGCTAGTTGGTTGGAATCTGCCTCGGTTACTTGCAACAGAAGCAACAACTACTAACTAACTTCTGCACTACATTTCAACATTAGTCAACATCAGTAAGTCCAAATAAGTCATTAGATTATCAGCACAAATTGGTATTAGCATTACAGATTAAAAGAATGGAGTGTCCCATGTGGCAGAAAACAGGGAGCTGTCCCTTTGGGGAGGACTGTCACTATGGTCATGGAGAAACAGGTAATGATAGTACTGGTCTTGTTTTTTTTTATCATATAATTCTACTGTTCTGTTTTGGTTTGTTCAATTATAAAAAATCTGTTTTTCAATTTTCTTGATGATTCATAGAAGTTCATTTTCTGTGATATGATGTACAAATTATAGTGTTTGATTGTGTGTGGTTTTTGCTGTTGTGTGTGATGTTTTCATGTTTGGTTTGTGACATAAACTTGCCCCTCCTAAAGTAGTTGATCATATTCTGAATGAGCATTTGGTATTTAGTTCATTCATCAGATGTTGTTTCAGTTTAAAAGCAATGAAAACTTGTCTGTATGATTATGATTATTCATTACTTTATCTCCATGTTTTCAAATTGCCACCATGGTGGCACAAAGGCATGGAGGATTTTGTGCCAGCCGCCATAGGCTAAAATGGGTTTTATATCCAGCGTGTTTCTGCCATAGACCACAACTCTATACTTGTATGCCGGATTATTGGCTAGCTTCTGTAACCTGCCTTCCACTTTTGATAACGCTGCTCTATCTGAGGTTTACATAGTGTTGTCAACTGTAGATTGCAGAGAATTGCAGATTGTTCAAATTCTGCTGCGCAACAGTTCTATAGCGGCGATAACCGCTGTTTCTCAATATTTTGAACTAAATAGGGTACTACGGAACAAGAAACATTTGTTCAATTTTCGCTATGCAATACCGCTTCTATTTAATAGAACTTACATGATACTCGAGTGAAATTCTTCATATTCCCATCAACCCCAATGTCATGAATTTTTATTTGATAGAAATGTCTAGATTTTCATAAATTAAAGTAGTTAATCACCTCCATATCCTAATGGATAATTACAATTTTATGGTGTCAAAGTTATAGTTATATTCCACAGCTACATTTGTTTTTTGATAGGAAATTTTAGTAGCTTGGAGTAATGTGTGAAATATTTCCTTTTTGTGATCCACTATGCAGCATGGCACTAAATAATGGAGATAATAGCTTTACGAGTACTGTACTAGTACCTCGTACTCATCTGGATAATGATTCTTCTCCGCTAACAAAGAATTTTGGAAACATCGTCATCGGTGATGGTGATCAAATCATAGATTCTTTTTTACTGTTAACTGTTAAAGTTTTAAGGTTAGGCTTGTGCAGCTTGTGCATCTGTTAGTTTGTGAGGGGTGCTTCAATGGATTTCAGAAACTGTTTTGGGATTTTGGGTTGGGTTACATTGGTCAAATTTCTGAACCAAAATTGAGGCTATTATGTAGACCATGGCAATATTGTAGTCAATGAAGATATTCATATTGATTTTGAGATATGAAGAGTATAAAGTAGAATATCAATATCACTTGTTCTCAATACTAGTCATCCTCAAAATATGGAATTTATTAGAATGATACTACATGAACTTTTTTCTATGAAATGGGATATTTAAACTAACAGGAGGATGTCTATGACTATGATGTGAGAAAATTTTCATGTAGTATTTAGATTTAGAAATAGTTGAATAAGTTTTGTCCTTAAAATCAATATATGTAAAATCACTCCATAACAGAATAACTTTCCATTTTCATAAATTCTGCATCATACGACTAAATTCTCCTAATACCGGTCAATGCCTTTAATAATACTTAGTCAACATAAGCAAGTTAATCCAAATAATGTGTTAGACCAACATTACAAATTGGTAAGCAGGTTATCAAATCACCGTTCGACCCAAAAAACAAGCGCAGCCAGAAACTCTGAATTACGGACACAAGTACTGGACACGAAACTAACACGTCTAACCACTTAAACCGCGACAAACTTTAGGACTCATACACCATTGATTCAACATGTTGTTAGATAGTAATTTTACAAATGTCTAGAGCTTTTTTATTTTATTTTATATTATTACAACTTTTTCTATCTATGACTCCAAGAAAACCATATGAATCCATAAGACCTTCATGAGCGATTACATTTCTTTGTTTCAACATGACAGTGTTGTTTTTGTGAAGAGACAAGCCAATGTAGTCTGTCATTCCCAACCACAAACCATGTTTGTTCTCATTTTATTTTACTAGTGAATCCCTACCTTTTTTTTTTATTGATTTGGAAATGAAGTAATCTTCTTTTATTCAAAAAATAACATTTGCCTAATACATTACATACCATCATATTTATAAAAATAGTATTATTACTTAAATATAAGATTCATTTTACTATTTTATTATATGAATCGAGAAAATTAAGTGGTATAATATATATATATATCACTAATGTATATTGATTCTGTCATAAAAAATCTAATATATATTGATCTATGAAGTATAGACACCTAGCATTAGGCGTGTTGTGATGTCTGACACGTGTCAACGTTCGACACTCATATGACAGTAGTACGAAACGTGTCAGAAATCCCATATCGGTGTCCTAGCAAAATTTGTTTTATTTTTACTTCGACAATTTTTATATCGGTATCCGACACTCGTCTGAGACTCGCATGACATGTGTCGGACAAACTAATACAATTGTCTGAAAAAAATTGGTTTTATCTCTGCTTCAACACACCTTATACTCTCCTGGGGCACATCTACAAATTGGCTTTATAAATAATATTAAATAAATTAATATATGTGCAGCAGTGTCATTGTCCTAAGTTTTTTACATTAGCAAATGCTGAAGTGTTTGTGTTTGCCTCGTTTCAGATGTCAATGTCGAAATTTGTGCTTCATAGATATTGATTTTTTAAAATTGTCACACATCTGATGGGGGAAATATTGTTGATGATGCTGATCCTTCTGGTTCAATTCCTAAACTATTGAAAACTATATCCTCTGAAAACTCTGTTGAAGATGGTTTGATAGCTGAGAAAGATGTTGATTCTCATGCTCATTCCGTTTTACCTCCAAAAGATAACACTCTGACTCCTTTGATATCTGTTGAGGATTGTAAGCATATGTCGGAAAATGTTCAGTTTAAAGAAGATGCAAATGGGAGCAAAGAAGCAAGGCTGTCAAGTGACACAATCGGTCAATCTGAGACTCAAATGGAAAGGTACGGCTATTTATCTGAAGTAAGCGTAGCTGAACTTGAACAAAGAATTAACCAGCTTGAGAGAGTGCAAAGAAAGCGAAAGAGGGCAAAAGGTTAGGCTTCAGTTGAAAATGTTATTGGTGCATCACACTTAAACCTTTCTGCTTCTTTGTGGTACGTATTTCTTTGTGGTACGAAACATGATCTGTTAGTATATTAATGTTGATACTTTGATATGCTCTTACTTGATTATTACATAGAAACATAGTTATCAATTGGTACTTTCTTGTAGGAATGTAGTCAGCTATTTAGAACAGTGGATCTTTCCTTCATATCAATTTTATTTTACATGAAAGTGTGATATCTGAATTTTTATCAATGAAAATCTAATCAAGTGCTAAATTATATTGTTCTAGGTGGGTAAGTCAAAAACATCACTAATTTCATTTGCTATAGTAAACTCTATTAATGGCATTGAAAGTAATTTTAAATTGACATTACCCACTGTTAAACCTATGAAACTGTTATTACCACGTTAGAACATGGTGACTGCAGCTCTCATACTTTCAAGTTATTTGTGTCTAATAGTTATCATTGTACCAAGCTATATATTTCACTGTCTTGAAGTTTTGATGTGTCCTTTTAAGTGGTCTTTAGTAAAGGCTACTCATATGACTTCATCCCCTACTTAGCATCAAAACATGTAAGATGAAGTTCTTTGATTGGATTAGTCCAATATGAAATATTTACCCAATTTTCCTATTAAAATATTCTTTTACTTTATTGATATATAGAAAATGGGGAAAATATATGAACTGTTACAAAATAATGCTTTTATTTGATTCATATCAATCATTTCACCTTAAAAAGAATGCGTAAAAGCACAAGTCAAGTATTACTTCAACTTCTCTTTTATATAATACTATGTTTTAAGGAAAAAACTTATTTCATTTAAGGTTGTGAGTAACATCCTAAGTAAATTATTTGTTGCATTGCAGGTTGTTGCAGTGAAGCAACTTGACAGAATGGAATTCAAGGGAACATGGTATTTTGATTTTGAGTCTTTTGCACAATTGTCAACTTAGTAGAATTATAGATAGCAAGTTTGGTGATAGTTAAAAACACAAATTGTACTAGTTATGCTACATGACAAGAATGTTAAAAATGAAGCATAACTTATACAATACTAATGTTGGAAAAAAGATGTAACTTTAATCTACATTGAAACAAAAATCTCTCCTTTTCCGAGTGGCCGGTAGCCACAGTTTTTGGATTAATCGTCATCTCTCTATTCTTTTTATATAATGTTTCCTTAGTTTGTGCTCTGAAATTTAGATCAAGTACCCAAGTTGAAGATTCTTATACTGAATTTGGCTACCGGATGGTGGCATTTGATTTTAGGATGCTTATCACATGGGTATCTTGGAAATCTGGATTCTTCAAGATAAACTTGAACAGTTTTTGCAGAAGTAGAATTTTTAGCAAAACCAAACCATGTTGAATGCCTCAACAATATCGGTCATTATCACAACTTGTGTACCTTATGTTGTTGCCTTTGGTTGTGATACGCCTGGATACCTTTTAAAAGGAGTAACCTATAGTTTGTAGACATCTCTAATGTGTGTATCGTGGCTCACCTAGTTGTTGCATATCATATACATATAGTATTTAATATATCAACATAACATTTTATTATTATAGTGCTTCCTTTTTGTATTTCTGAAATGATTAACTTATGGTTTTAAATGGAGGCACGCAACCGCAATTGCGGTCTGATCTTCAATCACGGGTACGAATTTTCGCAACAGCGCCAATTACTGCATCAGACCATTGTAACAGTCGCACCAATATACCTCTATACCTGTTCATCGAAATTATCTCAGGAAAAAAAATACAGACCCCTAAACCCCTTATATGTTTCAGATTTGAAGAAAATGTTGACATTTTTAAGCCTCTCACAACTGTGTATGTCAAACACCTCTCAGCAAATATATGTGGCCAAACCGAGACGTTTCTACAATGAGCTTCTATGATGTAAACGTAAACTTATTACATACTGCAATCATATCTGCGACAGCAATTTTAAACCATAGTTTAATCCGTACATTATACACCAACTATGTTGCTAAATAACGTATCTTGATTAAACTTCCAAGTTAATTACCTCTTGAAAGTTTGGAAACTTCAGTGATGGTTGTTCAAAAGCTAAAACTAGGAAGGTTGATGATTTTCAAGCTGATGTTCCTTGTGAAAATTTTGTTACTGATGTTAAGGTTTGTAAACCTGTGTTGAAAGAGTGCAAGTGTGGCGGCAAAGTCAACGAATCTAATCATTTATTGAATGAATGTTGTTCAACCCCTTCAGCAGATTATGAGAAGATAATACCAGTGAAAGGGCCAGTTTCAAAGGATAACATTGAAGTTTCAATAGGGGTTTTGGAAGATGGGTTTAAAGATGCAAATGAGAGCAAAAAAGAAAGGATGTGTAGTGACTGAGTGTGCTTATCTGAGAGTCAAGGTGAAAGCAGAAGCTATGGTATCAGAAACAAAGTCTCTTTGTCTAATTCTGAACTTGGTGGTTTTATATCATCAAATGTGAATGGTGAAATATCTGGATGTCAGGATGAGGATGAAATCAAGTATCCATTTTGTGATGGAAATGATGTCAATAACATCAGTCGGGAAAGTGTTGATCCTTTTAGAGTATACATAGAGTTTGATCTTGAAAACAGGATTGAGAAGCTTGATAAAGCGTTCTCTAAGCTTAAAGAAGCTAGATTTGGCCAAAAGGTTGAAACTGTATGATCCTACAATGCTTTTTTGCTGGTATTGAACCGACTTCATATTTCTAATTTTGTGTAATAGTTTACAACTATTTGATTGCTAGTAGGTCCCTTTTCACTTATGCAACATGTGATAGTTGCTTTCATTTGAAGTAATTAATAGTAGGTGATTTGCATGAAGGCACTGAACTTGTTGCTATTTTGTAGATCATGGAATATCAGAGTTAATGAAGCTACTTGTTTCTACTTTTATAAGGTTTTTCTCTGTAACATTGTGTATGCATGATATAAGGGTTACTTTGTTGGTGCCTTTCTTGCTATGTCCTCTCATACATTTAATCTTTTTCTTCAATTATTGATCTTCTTTGTTTTTGACTTTGAAAATGCATTTATCATTGCAATCTTAAATTTCCTGCCTCATCCTTCTATACATGATCATTCCTCTTCTTGTCATTTTAAGTCAAGAGAGATTTTGTGTTGTGCGCAACAATGTGTGTGATGTGAAGACAGCAGGAGCGTCTGGAAACACAACAAGAAGAGGTCTTACGGTTAATAAATTTGAGGCAGAAGAGGGATGAAGAGTCGAGCAGCTCCTCTCTAGTGATCTAAGAAATCAACAACCATCACCACCATCATCTTCTTAAATCTCTATTTTGTTTTTAAACTTTCTTGATCAAACTCATGACAGTGTAATGGTGTTTTCAGATCCTCTATTTTGTTGATAATTAATTAATGAAGGAGAAAATAATACTAGTTTTTATGAGTTCTATAATATGTTTTTATTATCTGCTATGCTTGTGTTATTTGTCTTTAGTAGCATTAGCATGACTGATACATATGTTGCTATGCTCACACACACGCGCGCGCTCATACACACACACACACACAAATATATATATATAGACAGCGCAAGTATGGTGAGAGCACTTGGTTGATGTGATATGTAATTTATAATGAAGGACAGAAAAGAAAAAATCATGAAGTATAGTCTATTTAGGGGAGAACTGTGGGGAAAAAAGTCAGAATACAACTTCAATATATATTCTATTTAAGGTAAAGGGATGAAACCTCAAGAATTTGATTTCTAAACTCACTATCTATATATGTTGCTCCATAATTGTGTTTTTTTTTCCTTGAACAACCTGTTCTATATGATAGCATTCATTGGTAGTAATTACAAGTAGGTGAATATATATAAAATGTCTGAATTGAGGTTATTATCTAGATTATGGCTATATTGAAGTTAATGATGATATATATTGATTTTATTGTATGAAAAGTATTATCAATATCTGTGAAAAAAGTGCAACTGTAGAATGTAAGGTTCGGAGAATCCGAACCAATATCGAAGGAAGTGAAACCTCAGTAGTGTTCTTAAGGTTGGTGGGATTGTTCCAGTAATCAGCTCTTACAACTTTGAATCAAATATGTGCATGGTTAATGTTAAACATGTACGAAACTGTGTTCAAAGATGTGCCAAATGATACATAAACCCTTCAGGCTAACATGACGTAAACATGAGTATCATCAAAATGAAAATGTCATGTTACCTTGAAAATTGGATCTGACATTAGGGATTTTGCTTCTACGGGTTTATTCATTGATAATATGTATCGGGTCACAACAATTTTCTTAAGAAAACTGTGCTGCATAAGAGAAGTGCAAGTTCAAGGAAAGATAGACCTCGTGTAGGAAAAGCTAAGAGAAGTGGAAAGGATGTTGGTGAAAGTTGTAGCTATGCTCTCCGAAACAAAGTCTCTTCGTCCAATAATGCAACTGTTATGATTCACGATCTTCAGTTTCATCCTGATATGGCTGTAGGAGCTAAACAAACTGTTAAAAGAAAAAGAAAGAAAAGAAAGCGATGATGAAGATATGGGTTCCTTAAAAGAGAAATACTTGAAGAATCAAGAGGAACTCATGTGACTGGCACGACAACAGGAGCGTCTGGAAATACAAAAAGAGGTCTTACGGTTAATAAATTTAAGGGAGAAGAGGGACGAAGAGTCGAGTAGCTCCTCACTAGTGTTCTAAGGAATCAACAACCACGATCATCATCTTCTTAAAACTTTATTTTAGTTTTAAACTCTCTTTATTAAATTCATGACAGTGATAGTTTTTTCATTAGTATCTGCTATGAGAAAGTAAAACCTGTTTAGATGAATTATGATATATGTTTTTATTAGTATCTACTAAGCTGCTGTTAATCTTTTAGTATTGGCATGACTGACAGATAGTATGGTGAGAATACTTGATTAAGGGAAATGGATGAAACCTGAAGAAATTGATTGCTAAACTCAATTGTCCTTTTTATTAGCATCTATGTATGTTGTTCCTTAACTGTCCTTTTTTTCTTTTCTTGAACAACCTGTTCTAAATAATAGCTTTCATTGGTAGTAATTAGATACAGGTGAATGAATGTGAAGTGGATGAAGTTGAGGCTATCATGGCAACATTGAAGATATATATTGATTTTGTTATATGAAGAGTATAATCACAATCTGCGGAAAAATCAGAACAACTTGAAAGTCCTAGTAGTAGATAAGTAGATCACTCTCTTGCATTAGAATATAAATATCTAGCTGCTTTAATTTTAACCACATCTGATAGTATTAATTATACAATGTGGTTAAATAAGTAGATAAGTAGATCACTCTACTTACCCGAAACAAAGCTAACGGCCAGTCACATCGATTGATGATTGCTCAATAGGTCTCTCAAATGATCACTCTTTTTGAAGAAAACCGATCGGGAGCTACGACCAGATCGGAGTTTTCACACAAAAAAAGTCGATCAAGAGTTACGATCTGATCTGTTGATGGGCCTGTGAACAATCCTGGTAGCAAACAATTGGACACAGAGCAACATAGAGAACACAAAGGAGAACTAACCCGCTGTAACTAAACCACAATACAAGGTTCACAGTTTAGATTTGTACCCCTTCTTTGTGTTAGAGCTTTGGTTTGGGATACACAATCATCAGCCTATTCTTCGTAAAAGAAGAAATTTTTTATAAACCTAGAGTAAATTAGTGGCATTTTCTTAATCTATTCTTGATTTGTAACCAAAAAAAAAATCTATTCTTGATCCTTATTTATAAAAGAAATGATATGTATAGGTCAATTTAAAAAATGAGGACAAATTCAAAATAGTAAAACACATTTTATTTTATTTTCAATGGACGGAGTGACAGATACCATTGAACTCAGACATATAAATGAGATATCTCGAGATCAAAGCTAAGACACCAACCTAACAATTTTGACATCTGCGTTATCAATTGAACTAGGATATATAGATAGCAAAACATTTTTTTATTTTTTTGGTGGCTGGGGTTGACCTTACATATATTATGCATTGTCTAAACCAACTGAGCTAAGCTTACGAAGACACATATATTTTAATTTAAAATGATTTAATCTAAAAAATCTTTTGGGGAATTGATTTTCACAACTGCTATTAAATGATACAATTGATAACATATAAGCGGTACTTTTGCATCACATAAAACAAATGAGACACTGCTTTATTTTTTCATAAAAACCAACAAAATAATTAAACACCCAATGTTTTGGAATTGAAATTATTATTGAATGTATAATTCCTTACAAGGCACACTCCATGCTTTTGTTAAACACACTCCACCTCACTCACAAGACACACACACACACCTAGTTGAGATTTTTAAGAAGAGGTAAGCCAATATAGTTGCTAATTCCTAGTCACAAACCATGTTTGTTCTAAGTTTTAGTGTCCCTATGCAACAAACAACTCTTACAGAGAATACTTTTTAATTGCAGCAAGAAAACAAGTTTTAAATCACAACCTAATTATCTCATTCCCATAGTATAGCTTATTTAGTTCATGAACCACCATTGTAATTCAGTATTGAAAACATTGTCAATCTCAAATTCATTATGTGTTTTGTCTTGTCTTGGTTACCATAGAAATACAACCGTCATTAAGAAAAGTGAAGTAGTAATTAAAATAAGTATAAAAATAACCTTTTAAATGATATGATATGTGTAAGAAGGGTAATTTGGGTATTGAACAGAAACATACCATTAATGTGCTTTGTGTAAAAGTAAACTTAACCCAAAATATGCTACTATCAGAATTTTGCTAGCTAGCAACTACAACTACAGTGCCATTTTGTTTTCATCGAATCTGAATCATCACAATCTCAAAGCAATGGTGAAGAAGAAACCAACATTGGAAGAAGAAGATACCATTATAGAGGTCAAACAAGATTTCATCGTTTCACCTTCTTGTGACAGTGAATCAAATCTCAGAACCCATTGCTAACTTAATACTTAACCCACCACTTTATTTTCTCAAAAGTAAAGTTTCTACTTCTGTTTTTGATTCAAAGGAAGGTTCTTTGAAAATCCGTTTCAATGGCTGGCGCTACCCACACAAATGGGTTAAGTGGGTTGATCAACTTCAACCCAAATATGAATCAGTTTGGAAGAAAGCTCAAATCTTTGGCACCTGCTGTTTTGGCTAGCTTATATAACGATTTGAGTTGGTTTAAGAAACAAATTGTTGATTTCAAAAAATGTCCTCATAAATTTCCCTTGGTGTTGGATGTTAATGTACAATCACCCTTTTACTTGGTTCAAGTTTGGGTTTGGGAAAGGTTCAAAAAATTGCAGCCACAACCCAAGTTGATCAATAATGGAGACCATGTATTGTTGAGGTGGCATAATGTTAAGGTCTTGAAAATTGACAATGTGAGGTTGACATTAGATTCAGCTATTGATGATTTTATTTGGCGCCCTTATGTTGTTAGATATTCTGATAAGTGGGGAATGTTTTATCCAATTGATGAAATGTTTGTACCATTTAAGAAGGATTTGGATAAAGAAATGTTGTCATTACTTACATGCTTGAGAGTTTCTGAGCTTGTTGGGTTTGACTCTATAGAGCAATATGTACCACATAGAGTTGCTATGCAATTTGGATTTGATCAAAATGTTCCTGGTTATGTGTCTAGTCTCAATGAGACTCAAGCCATTGCCTGGCAAAACTACACCAGACCCTTATCTGATACAAGTTTATATTTTCCATCTAGATTTTTTAAGGCTGGTGTTACCACTTGTTATGCAAAGTGGTGGAAAAAACCAGTATTGGGTCCTCAAGGTTTTGTTATGAATGATATGCCCTATAACAGAATTGCATGTTCATCAAAACATAGACCTCATGCTGAGATTCCTAAACGTGTTGCCCGTGGCACTGTTACTTCTGGAAAATCTAGTGATGATGGTTCAAAAACTAGCAAGGGTGATAATATTGTTGATGTTGATGTTCCTTCTGATTTTGGTCCTAAACTTGTTGGCTTCAGTATTACAACTGGAAAATCTTCTGATCATGGTTCAAAAACTAGCAAGGGTGATATTGTTGATGTTCCATCTGTTCAAGATGGTATGAAAGCTTGGGGAAATATTGATGCTGATGGGGGAAATATTGTTGATGTTCCTTCTGTTCAAGATAGTATGAAAGTTGGGGGAAATATTGTTGATGATGCTGATGGAGAAGATATCGTTCATGATGAAATTTATGTTCCATCTGTTCAAGCTGTTATGAAATCTGGGGGAAATATTGATGATGATGTTCCTTCTGTTCAAGATGGTATGAAAATTGGGGCAAATATTGATGTTGACAGAGGAAATATTGTTGCTGATGATGTTCCCTCTGGTTCAATTCCTGAACATTTGAAATCTATGTCCTCTGAAAATTCTGTTGAAGATGGTTTGATAGGTGAGAAAGATGTTGATTCTGATGCTCCAAGTTTACCTCCAAAAGATAATACTCTGACTCCTTTGTCATCTGTTGAGGATGGGGAGCATGTCTTGGAAGATGGGAATGAGAGCAATGATTCAAGGCTGTCAAGAGACATAATCGGCCAGTCTGAGTCTCAAAGAGAAAGCTACAGCTATTTATCTGAAGTAAGCATAGCTGATCTTGAACAAAGAATTAGCCGACTTGAGAGAGTGCAAAGAAAACTAAAGAGAAAAAGGTTAGGCCTCAATTGAAAACATTATTGGCTCTTCAAACTAAAACCTTACTGCTTATTTACATATGTTACATATCTTTTGACTATCCTCGAACCCATAACGAAGAGAGTCAGAAAGTCACACTCTGATTAAAAAGAATCATATGAGTAAGTATTTGAAAATTGGATGATATATTTATGCAGCACCTAAATTAAGTATTTACATATTTTTCCATTTTCTATTCATTGTATATTTGTCTTTATTATTTTTACCTTTCCATCTATTATACTAAGGTATGCTTACATGGTTGCAGACAAGATAAATATGTGGATCTTTTTACTTTTATATGATTTCTCTCGGTACATTGTTTGTGCATGATGTAAAGGTTACTTTGTTGCTTGCCTTTCTTGCTGTGTCCTCCTATCTTACATCTCATCTTTTTCTTCAATTGTGAATCTTTTTAGGTATTGATTTTGAAAATGCATTTCTCATTGTAATATCAAATTTCATTATTTATCCTTCTATGCATGATCATTCCTCTTCTTTTCACTTTAAGCAACTCTTATGTATGTCCCCATACTAATACACAACTTTGGTGTCTATCCTTCTGAGAGATTTATATGTCAGGTGGATGTTAATTCTATCATATAATTATTTACTTAATATCTTATTGAAAGTTTAATCTTAGTCCTCTCAGTTGGAGTGGATTCCAAGCTATGATTATGAATTATCAAGTTTGGCAAAATTCTATATATCAATCATTTATAAGTAGTGGGAACAATTTACTTTTGACATTTCTACTTTTGATTTTATCTATTCTCAAGTGTTGACAACATTTTTAAGGTCATTTTACTGGTTACTAAGTTTAAAATGTATTTGAGCAGAGGAAAGAATCAAGTGTAAGTATGACTGTTCTTTTTTGGTGCATTGCTTGGATCAAATGGAAGACTATTGTATATGCAACTTATGAGCGTGAAGGGTCATGTAACTGCTAGGGGAATATCATATATTCGTGAAGGTCAACTTAAGCTGCATTGTGCTACGGTAAATGTATTTTGATATCTCAATGGTGACTGATGTATGTAATGAAATTTGTAAGTCAAAACTACTAGGGGTGTCTTTTGAAGAACATATCACATTCCATGGCAATTAACAACTTAAATATTGAGTGGTGTATACCGATTGCATCAATTTACATTTCCACGATTGAGAGAACTGTATATTTGATCATTTTTTCACTGAAGAATGTGGAGCGTGTATTTCTGTTAAGTAACCTGTTCTAATTTGTTTTCAGTTAGGACCCTCGACTCAGTACTTTCTAGTATACCATTGTATTTTTATTCTTTTTACTAAGTCCCATTTTCTGTGGGGTGGAAGATTGGTGGCGAAAAATATGTTTGCTAGGATGGGAGCAGCAGGTGTCTTCCTAAAGACAAAGGAGGTGTGGGAGTTAAAAATCGGGAGCTGTTTAATCATGTGTGTTGGTTATCTTTAGTAGTATTGGCATGACTAACACATTTTGCTATGCTTGCACACACACGTTAAGAGAGGAAATTTGGTGTGAAAACATTGTTAATGTGATAGCAATTTTGAAAAAAGATTATGAACTGAATATATTCTTAGCAATTTTGGAATTAAAGCCACTCTCCATGTATCAACACTTGAAGTAAAGCATAAATCTTTTCTGATTTCTTCGTGATGACTAATTAATGAAGCTTTCTTTTTTTTGATAGTTAAGTTTTATCATCCTATCATTATCTGAAGTGCCAAAACATTCTCCAACAAGGTTACTAACTAAACATTTTCTTTTATCACCATTAAATAAACTCTACCTATTATAATTGGGAGGGGAGGGGGAAATTGAACAGTACAAATTAACTAGCACTATAGTGCCACTACACTAAGATACACTTCTACAGATACTGCTACAAATAATTAGGAGATTAACACACTTTTAAATAGAGGGCACTGACTAAAGAAAGGGATGTCCAAAATGTTGATGAGCAAACAATGCGAATGCAGCAGAGTAGACATCCACTTCTAGTTTCTTGAGCGCTTCTTTCCACTCTTGACCTCGCTTCCGGCCTTTGAAGAACTTGGTGTCTTAACCTTTGCGACTTCAACCTCTTTTGATGAATCATCAGAGTTCTCATTCTCAGAATCTTCTTCCTGCAACAAATTACATTTCACCTTGGCAGTACTCTTGGTGGATTTTGTCTTGGAGGAAGATGCAATCTTAGGTGTTCCTTGCTTGGATTTTCCACTTTTCAGAGTTTCTTGCTTAGACTTGTCAGCAGGCTTTGGTGTTTCAACATCATCATCTTTGGATTTCTTTGTCTTGAAACCATCAGTTTTTTTGGAATTGTATTTTTTTTGTGCAGAATCAACAGATTTACTGCCACTTTTCACGGATTGATCCTCAGATTTACCACCACTTTTCACAAAACGACTCAGATTTACCACCGCTTTTCACAGAATGATCCTCAGATTTACCACCAGTTTTTTGTGCAGAATCCTTAAGATTTTTTACTAACTTCACCGTCAGGTGCTCTTAATAGCAGTAATCCTTAAGATACGGAAGTTACTAGAAAGATACTACGTGAACTTCTTCAATTATTAAAAATCAGGTTGGTCTCCTAGAAAAGAAAATGTACCTAGAGAAAATAGAGATACGAAAATATTCACAAACTGAAAACATAGCCATACATAGTCAAAAGTCTAGCCATAAGCATGAAATGAACAAAGAGACATAAACTGTCGAAAGGTCAGCAAAACAGAACAACTGGTAGTAAATCCGTATGAACCAACAACCTCCATATTCATTTCTACCTAATCCTAATAATTCTCCTATTACAAATCAGAGCCTTTAATAATACCTTACAATCTTAGTTAACAAAAGCATTGAATTTAGATGAACAACAGAGAAAGAGAACTAAACTGAGAGAAAACTACATGATTATGTTATTTCAATTCAAGTCATAACAATACATTCTTATATAGTAAAACTTGTGAATTAACTTCTAACTAACTCCAATTAACTTCTAACTGGTCTGTAACTGCTTAACCGATTACAATTTCAGATAACCGACTTCAAGTAGCTAGTTAGTTGAAATCTGCCTCAATAACTTGCAACAGAAGCAACAAATACTAACTAAATTTTGCACTGCATTTCTGCTAATTGACCACTGATACTTCGACATTAGTCAACATGCTATTAGGTAGTCATTTTACTAATACCTATAGTTTTTTTACAACTTTTTCTACTCTATCACTACTAGAAATTACGACCTATATGCAATTTCAATATTATAGTGTTGTTTAAGTGAAGAAACAAACATTAGTGTTCTGCTTGTATTGGTCTATTTATTGATTTGGAAATTAACAAATTGTATTACCTACACTCAAGTTTTCGACGCATTCAGGATACTGTGGTTTTTGGATCAAAACCAGACGATATAAATTGGGGAATTAGTCACTTTAGTCCCTGAATGAGAAAGGAGTCGTCACTTTAGTCCCTGAATGCAACGAAATTGCAAAACAGTCCCTGAATGCAACGAAATTGCAAAACAGTCCCTGAATGTAGACTTTGTTAGTCAATTTCAGGGACTAAAGTGACTAACGGAGTCTACATTCAGAGACTAAATTGACTAACGAAGTCTGCATTCAGGGACTAAATTGACTAACAGAGTCTACATTCAGAGACTATTTTGCAATTTATCTGCATTCAGGGACTAAACTGACGACTCATTTCCGATTCAGGGACTAAAGTGACTAATTCCTCATATAAATTTAGTGCAAATTTTGATTTTCTTATAAAAATAAAAACCGAGCGTTAAATATAAGCAGTATATATTCCAATCTCTTAATTCACTAATCTCTTAATTCTATCGATTGAGATGTGTTCCAATCTTTGGTACCGTAACATTGAGGATTTTTTTATTCATAACACATCATTTCAAACAAGAATTAACATGCATGTATAAGCAGTATAATTTTGTAAATTAATATAATAAATACTACCACGCCATTCGCCGTAACCAACAATTCCATATTTATTAGTTAGAGTAAAATTAGAATCCTCGAAACTAAATGATAAACCCAAAGGAGCTAACTTAGAACATAAATTAAATTCTTTAGGGACATGAAAGTTGGATTCTAGGGTGAGGGTTCAATTAAGTCCCTCACCGATGGACTACTTAGAATCGTAATTAATAGTCATTAGATTAATCAAGTACACATATCTTATTATACACCATATACACTAAATTGCACCTCTCTTACTTTTCTTCCCCTCTCGTCTCTTCCCTCCCCCTTGCTGCTATGCTCCCGTTGGATAAGAGTGTTAACAAAAGAGGAATACTGACTCTTCCCTCCACCCAATTCATGCCCCTACATCTTAAGCATGTG
>Ga0228711_1005224_pt1 | contig 19819 bp, 13 predicted proteins | sample MedpolnodulmetaG_2_FD_177996 | JGI IMG/M metagenome (GOLD analysis project Ga0228711, IMG submission 177996) | Root nodule microbial communities from Medicago polymorpha collected in Santa Monica, California, United States - brown nodules | ecosystem: Host-associated > Plants > Roots > Nodule... | reverse complement strand
GAAAAAATCAAAAAAAAAATATTTTAAAGGGGGATAAATCAAAAAAAAAAATTACAGGGGGGGAAAACCAGAAATGACCAATATTACATGGGGTAAAGACCTATTAACCCTTAAATATATAAGATAGGTAACCCATAATATATACTTTATGCATTGAGTTTTTAATGGATATGTGGAGTATGTCTCAACAGTCCTTCATCATTTGCTCGTTGTTGTTCTTGATGTTCTCCCGGACATTTTAACAATTATTGTATTGATATTATAAAATGACTGTAATTTAAGACACAAATATTTTTCAAATTAATAATTGGTGTCCGTCTCTTGACAATCCTTGATCATTTGCTCGTTGTTGTTCTTGATGTTCTCCCGAACATTTTAACAATTATTGTATTGATATTGTATTGATATTATACCATATTGATCCCTTAATCTAAATTTTATACAATAATAAATAGGGAGCTTCTACGGTGCAGTCAGGAAACTGACTTTTTTGAAAAAGTTAATTTTGATCTTAGTGTTTGATTCATTTTTAAATTGTTGATTACTGATTAATGATCAATAGTAATTCATCTAGTAATGCTTGCAACATCTTGGACTTACAGGTACTATTTTATCGTTGGAATCTTTAACATGCAAACAGAGTTGATGATATTATGTGATAGTCTTAAGTGTTACACTTTGTGAGGTGTTACGCTTATAACAAGGTAGGATAAAATTAGATTAAGTGTAGTCTTATTAATCTGATAAATTGATGATACTATGAGGACTGAACTTTTGATGTCATTGTACAAACAGTAAGGTGCTACTCATTACATTTTTGATGTTATAGTGTTAACTTTACTAAAAAAGTCATTTTCATGACTTCACCATAAAATTTTCCTAATAATATTATAAAAAAGAAAGGATAAACAAGATTGAGTTAAACCTATCAAAACCATAATATAAGATATGTAACATATATACTTTATGCATTGAGATTTTAGTGAAGATGTGGTGTCCGTCTCTTGACAATCCTTGATCATTTGCTCGTTGTTGTTCTTAATGTTCTCCCGAATATTTTAACAATTATTGTATTGATATTATAAAATGACAATTTAAGACAAATATTTTTCAAATTAATAAATTTGAGACAAAGGTAGTACAAACTTGATATTTCTATTCAATCTGAAATTTAGAAACTACAAAATATAATCCAGACATGTACTTATAACATCGTGTTTAATTCATCTTATACTGTATTAGAAAAGCCTCAACAATGATTTGGCCATAGCTATTTTTGGTAACCAAGCTATAACTTTTAATATTTAAAAAAGGAGAAGTGAAACACACACTTACCTGTTATTCCTATGGCCCAAAAAGATGATGTATTCATCTTGTGGTTGAAGAAATCATATTAACAGCCAAACATGTAAAGGATTATCATGACATGACTGTACCCAATGAAACATAAGAGTCCAAAATTGACTGTAACCCAATTTCTATCCTTGAAAGTAAGATGCCTAATGGTGAGAAAATGTAACAAAAGATAACACATCATTCCGTACCTAAAAAAAAAAAAGAAGGATTCAGCTTTAGCCAATAACCTCCATATCTATCAATAAGATAATGCCAGGCATGCTTAAACCAAAAAAGATTATAAATGACACGTACTACACTTTCTTATATTCAAAAGCTTCCATATCCATAACCTAAGATTGCAAAAAGATTGATACCACCGACTGCGATTGCGATTGGTGTATATGGTTAGACTTTTTGCTCACATTCGTTGTGTGACTCAGGCTTGAGTCTGAAGTTCTATAATTTCCAATAGATTAAGGACTTTTTGACCTCTAATAGACGGTCCAAAATATCTTACTTAACGTTTAGGTTATTCGGCCGTGCTATAGAACCAATTCACAAGTCAATAATAGGACATCCTTCTTGTTTATACGAGGTTGGATTGTCTCTCAAGGGTTAAACTTCAGGAATCAAATTCATATTCTTTTTCTCAAAGAATCATTTTACTAACTCTTACAACACTTTATTTGACCCCTTAATCTAAATTTTATACAATAATGAAAATTATAAAAAAAATAAAAAAATTGATGCTATATCATGATATATGATAAAATAGGCAGTATAGGTAGCTAAGCAAGCAGCTTACACTTGACATAATCTGATGGCACTGTTTTCAAAGAATGATGTGGAGACAGCAAAACCAAAGGTGCATGGACTAACATGCATTTGAATTTAATTTTTTCTTTGTACATTAGTTTATGAATTTCTGTAAAAGATGTCAGAGACAAGGGCAGCAGCAACAACAACAAAGGCAGGTGCAGAGAAAAAAACAGAAGCATCACAGGTTCAGTCATTATAAGTTCAGACTCACTATCTCACCCATCCACCACATAGCAAAAATTAGTGAAGAGGTGGCAGAACACAATTTTCATACTCATTAACTATTATCCATCCATGCACAGTACAATAATCTCCAACCCCTCTTAACCCTCTTAAATAAAAGCATCTTCAAAAACTATTAGTTGTTCATCTAGAAAATCTCAAAAAATGATGAGTGCAAGTTCAAGAAATAGGTCTCTTTTCACACCAAATCAATGGCAAGAACTTGAACAACAAGCCCTAGTTTTTAAATACATGGTTACTGGAACACCTATTCCACCAGATCTCATATACTCTATTAAGAGAAGTTTAGACACTTCAATATCTTCAAGAATCTTTCCACATCCACCAAGTAAGTATTGTTATATAACTCTTTTTATTATATTTTATGAAAAAAGAAATACTATACTTTATGTTGTTATTATTATATATATGTGTATACTTTATATTTGTTGTCATAACTGTGAATGGTGCAGTTGGGTGGGGATGTTTTGAAATGGGATTTGGCAGAAAAGTAGACCCAGAGCCAGGGAGGTGCAGAAGAACAGATGGCAAGAAATGGAGATGCTCAAAGGAAGCATATCCAGACTCAAAGTACTGTGAAAGACACATGCACAGAGGTAGAAACCGTTCAAGAAAGCCTGTGGAACTAGTAGTTTCTTCTTCAACAACAACACCAACAAATAACACAAACACAGCATCTTCTTACAACAGAAACATCTCCTTGAACAACAACAACAGCAGCAGCATAAACTCACCTTCTTCTTTCCCTTTTTCTACTTCATCCATGGCTTGTCATGATCAGTCACAATCTTTTTCACAATCCTACCAAAACTCTTCTTTAAACCCTTACTATTACTCTCAATCAGTTACCTCTTCTAAACCCCTTGATCATTCTGATTTTCAAACTCAAGATGCTACTACTCATCACCTCTTTTTGGACTCAACATCTTATTCTCATGATGACAAGGACTTTAGGTATGTATAAAACCAATAAATATATATACCATGTCTCAGTTACGCTGCCAACTTTTATATTTATATCAAATGCTGTTGAAATTGCAGTTGTGATATCTTTATAGAAACCTCAAAATACATTTATATTACGATTGCTGACTACAATTTAAAATCATAATAAACATAAATATATATAAATAAAAAATTGCTAGTTTTTGATATTTTCTTGTGTAAGTGTTATTCTACTTGATTGTTGATAAAGGAGGCAAGTTCAAGGAATAAGGGATGGTGTGGATGAGAGAACTTTCTTTCCAGAAGCTACAGGTTCATCTAGGAGCTGCTATCATGATTCATATCAACAGCAACTATCAGTGAATCCCTTTAAGTCTTACTCAAGCTCACAGTTTCAGAATATCAATGATGATAATTCAAGACAACAACAAGAACAACACTGTTTTGTTTTAGGCACTGACATCAAGTCAACAAGAACAACAAACAAGGACAAAGAAAGTGAGACATCTCAGAAACCACTTCATCATTTCTTTGGTGAGTGGACACCAAAGAACACAGATTCCTGGCTAGATCTTGCTTCCAACTCCAGAATTCCAACAGGTTGATTATCATTCATCATTCCTATGTTTTTGTTTTTTTGTTATTATTAATTAATATTATTATATTTTACTAGCGTCCAGACGGACACTCCTGTCTCTATCTGTCCGTTTTTTCTAATACGCTAACCTATTTATATACTTTATTATCCTTGGCAGATGAGTGAAGTTATTATTTTGATTAAGAGTTGCTGGTGGATACTGCCAAGAGAGAGTTAAAGATCAAAATGTTATGTGTGGCTGGGGTGAATTTTCTTTAGCAAAAGGTGTGATCTTTATTGTGTTATGTAGGGGACCACATTAGGATTTTTTTTTGTGTCTTGATGATATCTTTTATTATTATTATAATATGCTTTGTTTCTTCAACATGAAGAAAAGTTAAAAAAACATGTCTCAGATTTTCACACTTAAGATGTTTGACTGGAAAGCATATTAAGTTGCTTATGCAGTCTACTTTTTTAAATGGGTGGTAGTAGCAATAGCAATCAATCAAGGACAAATTTAAATTAACTTTCTGATGCTTGTGCTTGTTATGTTGTGATGCATGGACCCAACAGCCAGAAAACATGTGCAATGAATATCTTGCAATATATTTACTTACTACTGTTTTAAGATTAGGTGGGGAGAGACTGAGAGAGACACTTCCCCCACATCAAAATTCTCTATAACATAATACTTCCATTTGACTGTAACTAGAGTAGTTGTAAGGTTTCAAACTTTGCATCAACACCTTATATTGTTTCATTCATTCACCACCCTTAGGATATAGAAATCAATGTGGTGTAACTAGGTACATGTTTAACTTTATAATTTGCATACTTCACTTTGGTTCCACTTCTAGAGGGACTAGATGTGTAGAATTGATTCTGATTTAGTCGGTTGTTGTCGATTAGAATTGATTCTACTTGAAGCTAGAATTTGGAGCTTTTAACTCTAGAATTGATTTTCACACACAATTTTATAGTTCGACTCACTTTTACATGAATGTATCCAAACACAAATCACTTTTAGTAATAATTACTTGTAATCGGAATCAATTCTAAAGAATCAATTCTATCAAAATCAATTATCCTAACCACACAACCAAACACACAATCTAATTGGCTATCTTTTATAACATCTTACTTTATAAACTTAATTAATTATTTGGTTACTAGCATATCCTTAATTAGTTTGCATCATTTTTTGGTAACAATAATCAATTCTCTGTCTTGAAGGATAAATGTGTAACAATATCAACTGTTACCTAATTTAATACTACGTACAACTAGTTTTCTTATGTTTTGTGATTTAGTCGACAAAGTTCTATACTTAGGGACATAGGGAGTACACATCATTAGTATGTGTTTTTCAAAGTTCTTCTAACAAAGAAAGATGGCATAGCATAAGGGTATTATGTGCCAATTGTACTATATAGTACTATTCACCAATATTACTTCATACCCTCTTGGAGATATTTATTTTGAAATTACAATTTTCTCCTACCCTACCTTTTATATCTGAAGTAAATCTATCATCTGGTGGTTGGGACTTTCGGAGACATATCAATAATTCATTGCTTTGTTTTTTTGGTTGGACCATAGTTCATTTTGTTTTAATTGAAAGAAAACATATTCAAATTATTGCATGCTAGGAGGGACAAAAACATCCATAGCTTCCTCACTCACAATTAATATAGCAATAAATGAAGGATATTAGCTGAGATAGTTCAACTCAATGACCATAATGCCCCTCATTTAGCATTAGCATTACCTTCAAATACCTCATAGTTCAGCAAGTATAGAATTTTTCACTCCCAATTTGCAATTATATTCTTTCTAAGTTACTCCAATAGAGGGTGTCCTTCTAGAGAATAAAATACATATCTTAAGAAAAAAGTTTCTATCTCCAAAATGATACTCTCTGCTTTGGCACCAGAGAGGATTCCAATTCACATAAGATGCCTGAGCATGCTGACATACACTAATCACTTTCATGCGAACTATCTATATGTAACTTTTTTCCTTTTTCCAAGTAACAAAGAAGAGAGAGTAGGAAGAAAATGATGGTTCAGCTTAAAGACTTGCTCTATAGTAGAAAGAGCACAAAAAATTTCATTATGATGATGAGAAATAAAAGATCAAACTCATGTCATATAGTTTTTCCTTGGCCCCTTGCAATAAAACTGTTAAGTCATGTCTACAAGAATCTCCAAACCTTTCACCACTCTATTTTTATACATGGTCGGTTAGATCGATCAAATGTCTTCATAATGTTCTACTATCATATAACCACACATTTAACATTGCTAAAAAAAACACACATTTTACAAAAAGTTGTTCTTAAATATATAAGCATTATTTTAAATTACTAGAAAAATTTATATATTGTTTCGTTTCGAATAAACCAGTAACTAATACCAATATTTTGGAATATAAAAAGTCAAAATTAACATTTATATACATAAGCAAAAGGTATTAGGTACACCTACCCATAAAATAATAACTACCTTATTAATTTTTCTTAATAAGAGTGAAATATGCATGTGTTTAAACGGTGTAATTGAAACTTTAATAAAATCACGTTGTCATGTGATTTCTCCAAACTCACCGTTTATACTATACACTCTCTGGTTATTAGATTCATTCATTAAATGATGTACGTGGTCTATAATATTGACCGGAGCGGAGGGGTATAAGTTAGAAACATAGTATGACATAGAGTTGTCTAGAATATTAATTTTTCTCGTTAAAACTCATTGATTCATATAATTTCCTAGCAAACCAGCGTTCAAAATAATAACTGAATCTACAGATTGCTACATGATTCCACATCCAATGATTCCAAATTCATGATGGACCATTTATGAAGATCCAAGGTATAAAACTTGATCTGTTGTATTTTTTCACCTCATTGGTTCAGAGTTGAGAGACCACGTCATAGTCTCAAATTGCATGCATGAGAGTTTCTGGTTAATCATTACTTATAGGGCACAAATTAGAGGTTATTCTCCTGCTACATTTGCCATAGCAAACCTCTAATCCATAGGCAAGGATTTTAAGAAATGGAGATTTTTCTAGTTTCAAGTCAAACATGATATGCAATAATGCAGTATAAAATTTGATAGGATATCCATAAGAAAAATATTTTTGGAAAAGAAAATCCTTTTTAACACGAATTATGACTGCGTGAAGTATTATGAAAGAGAGAATACAGCCTGATTACCTTTTAATTATTGAGAAATGCTAACGAATATTCTTAGAGTATTTGTTAAGAAGTTTAAAGAGAAAATATTGTCTTAAAAATGATGCATTTAACATATTGAAAGTTTGAAAAATAACTTTTTTTACATAAAATTTGTAAACCATTTTCATTTTTTAATCCTAAAAGACATTTGTTTGCAAGACTCTTGATTATTTTATCCTGTAAAAAACTTTTTAATTAGTTTTTTATTTCTTTTCCATCTATACAACTAGTGCCTTTTATAGGGTTGGCTAGCTAACATTATTATGACTTATGAGTTCGCAAGTAATCCTCCCTAATCCGTACATGAATTGCTTAGTTAAAAAAAAAAAATAACATTCATTTCTTTAAAACTAAGCATGTATCTTAAGGGCATATCTTAAGGAACTCAACATAAATAAAAAAATCATGTTAGAAATTGTGACAATTTATTGCTCAAAAAGTTTGAAATTTTTATCAATAAAATTTTTCTATTTGTAGAAACCTTAGCTTAGCCCTTACTTAAATTGGAACATTAGACATACCATCAATCAATTATGGGATTTTGTCCCAGTAGTTAGAATAAGTTTGTTCCGCAGACACTATATTAAGAGAATTGGTAGTTAATAGAAGTTAGTTAGTAACTGTCAAATAATAACTGTACATAGTAGAATTAGTTTTTTCTGTTTTAGGGACTTCATCACTGAGTATATATTTGATGAAGTACCACTTTGTAATTCATTTAGCACATTCATTTCAATAATGAGAATTGTTTCTACTCATCATAGTGTTAAGTGTAATGCGCTGGAACTAAAAGATTAATTCTGTTTTTTTTTTTTATAAATAAAATAGAGAAGATTGGTTACATTAATCCTTTTCTAAACAACTTTTTTCACCCTTGTTTCGTAAAAACAACACATGTATGTATCTGAAAGTATACTCTTTGACGGAAAAAGTTGTGTTTTTTGTGGGAGATGGAAAAAGAAACTTCCTTTTTCTCTATGCAATAGGTCTCCATATTCGTGTGTACTCAAACGTACTGTTGCTAAAGACTAAACTGTGATGAGGCTTACATGTTTCCTTATCTCTATTTTATGGTGGAGGGTTGTTTTTTGCACAAAATTGAACAGAGACATTGTGTATTTATATGGTTTCTGTACGTATCGGAAATTGTATGTCCAAACATCCCAACTATTAAAATCTCAAAAACAAAAAATTTTACATATCATTTGTCTTAAAAGAAAAATTCTCACACGTGGCTTTCCACATGATTGGCCAGAACAAACTCAGCAAGAAATTTATTGCATTGCTAGTTTATTGGACATAAATACGTGAGAAAGGAAATACTAACTATATATACAAAATCAATTTTTGAGGGCACTAATTAGAAAAATTGTCAACATTTGTATGACATTTACCATGGGAAAGTTTTTTTGGACCATTAGATCAAGTAAGAAACATAGTATTATAATAGTCTCTTAACACTATATCTTCTCACACCATCCTACTCTTCTTCTATTTTTCCTCAATCTCGTCGGAGACAAAGTGTACCTCGTTTTCCAATTCCTCATTCTATCATTTAATTATAGGCTAAAGTGCACTTTTCACCCCTTAAATTTTAAAAAGTTGCGATTTTGGCCCCCTATGAAAAAAATGGCAAAAGTGACCCCCTATGTTTAGGGAAATATGCTCTTTTGACCCCCCAACATAAGGGAAATATGATCTTTTGACCCTTTATCTTCTCAAAAAGTTGCGATTATGGGCCCTTTATTGGGACACGTGGCGTCTTCTCAGCAATTTTAGGACGAAAAGGCCAAAATTGTAAATTTTTTAAAGAGGAGGCCAAAATCGCAACTTTTTGAAACTTAAGGGGTGAAAAGTACACTTTAGCCTTAATTATAACACTCAAAAACAAAAATTAACAAGAATTAGCAATTATCAGAGATTAATTTCATTTCATTATACTCATTTCTCCCTTTCTCTCTCAAATCTCAATTAACTGAGATTAACAGAAATAGCAATTAACAGAGAAAACATAAATTAACAAGTAATTTTTAATTAATTTCCCCCTTTCTCTCTCAAATCTCAAACCCACAGAATCAATTAACAGAGATTACATAACACCGATGTCATGTTTGTTTATTATATAACTGTTTTCGATTTCGAATCGAATCAGATGTCAAATCCAGTTTATGCAGGGCCGTGGCTCAACCATATGATAAGAAATTATGAGTGACATAAACACTTATGAAAGTGTTGAGATTCAGAGGCAGATACAACGTTTGCAGGTTACCGGCTGAAAAAGCAATTTTCCGGCGACGGCTTTCTGGAAAAGCACGTTTACATGATGCCGGCACCGAGGATGTTGTATCAAACAACTCTTGAGTTTCCTGTCTCCACTTCCAGTAATGATATCTCTATTTTTGCTAAGTTTGGGGTCAACTTTAGAGCTCCCTTGAGGACAAGGTTGTGAAGTTTGGGAGGAGGGCGGCGTTGGTGGTGAAGTTGATGTTACAGGTGGGTGAGTGGGGACATGGAGGAGAGACAAGGGTGGTGTAATAGTGTAAAAATAATAGTGTGGAGAGAATATGATAAGAATATAGTCTTCATTTGATTTAATGGTCCAAAAAAACTTTCCTATGGTAGGAAAGGATTCCCCATTCCCATGGTAAATGCCGTATAACTGGATCCCAACTACTATCATAAAAAATCCATACCAAACTATTGTTCAAATCCTTTAAACTTTATTCTAATTATATCCATGCATTTATTCCACAAATATGGTCGGCTGGTTGATCAAGAAAAGGAATAAATGGGATGTAAAACTCTACCAGTCTATATTTTCAACAGCAACGAACCTACTCAATTTAAGTCATATGAACAACAAACTATCTCCCTGGCCATTATAATATCTTGAAATGACAAACAAATTGAATTGGCATTTTTTGCTACTATTATAACTGTATTTCATTGGGACATCAGAATTAGAAACTATGAAACAACTTTTTCTTTTGCAAGAATTTTGGCAATTCAGGTAATTTTCAACTAATCTTCCAGTATAGAGTTTGCTTAATTGACACTTAATCATCAGAAAAAAAGAGAAGAGTAAACTGAAAAATTTATGTTTACTAAAAAGGTGTTACTAGAATACGTTTACATAAGCTGCACAATTTTACTAAAACATGCATTAACCTATCAACATAGAGGACTTTCTTTTGACTAAAACATAAGAGGACTTGTATCCAAAATTCTAAATAACAAATGTATCAAAGAGCCTAACAGTGAAACTCAACGCATTAAGTGTGGAGAATAGGAGTATTGCGATTTCAAATCCGACCGCACTAACGGGACAAATAACAAATATGTTTGATGATGTCTAAACTCGACTCAAACTGATATAACTATGGACAAGATACAGAATGTGGCAATCAAATGCCACATGATTAACCATGCAAGTTAATCATATGCCTAAATTCATAGTTCTACTACACACCTGTGTTTCCAAAGTCCTTATTTTGCTTCGTTTTGATAAAATTATTCCAAATTCAAATTTAAACTAAACATATTAGCTCAAACAAACAAGGTTCTTCTAAAACACATAGGAACACAATCCTATAGATAGGCACAGTTCAAATACCAAATAGTGAATACCCTTGAGACAACATATTAGCTCAAACAAGCAAGGTTCCTATAAAAGTTTCCACTTTCCACCCAATTATTAACCTTGGCAGCCACTCAAGACAATTCACTACTTTTAGCATGACAAGGCAGAACACCATCTCTATCTATAACTCAAAGTTTGACAACAAAAAAATGCTGTCGTTTAAGTGTGCGCTACACATTAAGAAAACCACATAACAGTTGAAACATCATAATCACTATAGATTAGAAATCTATACACACACGGTTCATGACATCATTGGAGGACGAAAAACAAAAAGTACTATCATTAATCAATCAAATATTCCTAACATCATCATTGTACATCTAACAAGTTAGAGAACAACAAACAAAAAAACCAAACAAGTACAAAAGGGTTTCTTCCATTTTTCATTATAACCCAATGTGATAATGTATCTAAGGGTTACATAAAATGTGAAAGGGAAACGTAAACTAACAATATCAATATCAAATATACAAAGAGTAACGTTTGTTCCAATGACTCCACAAATTCATACATTTTTCATTTCCCTACTTGAAAATCTCAACCTTTCTCCCCCAAAACAAAGAATTTCAATTTGAACCCATTAATTTCTCTTTTTTTCCGAATGAATTAAATAAGAAAAGTAAGGAAAAAAAAATCAAGAACAATTCTCATATCTGTCATTGTCCTTCAAAAGTTGTCTTCTTTTGATTACCAAGAACCCAACAAAACCAACCTGCATAATTGCCGCAATGCCCACAAATAAAAGTCCAACCTTTTTGCCAGCATTCATCGAATGCTGAGGCGGGGGCGCCAGGGGCGGTTGTAATTGAACATGGTGGTGCCAGCGTCGGTGGTGGGGCGGCGGCGCCAAACTTATTGGGCTGGGATTTTGATTTTGTGGTGGAATATTCGGCGATGTTGGCGGTGGAGGTGAATTGAAATCCTGAGGAGGTGGTGGAGTTGATGGCGGTGGAGGTGGTGGTGGTGGTGGAGGCGGTGGAGGTGGCGGAGGCGGTGGTGGAGATGACACCATAAAAACTTGATTTTGTTGTGATTGAAAACCGTTTGGATCTTGTATCTGAGATTGAACAACAAAAGCATAAAAACTAAGAGAAATACCGAAAATCAAAAATCCCAAATGCGAATAAAATGTTGAATCCATGGAAGAACAGAGATCGATTTATATATTGATTATTAGGGTTTGTAGATACAAAAGGGGGTTTTTTCCACATCTACCCCCAGGTTGAAATTTTTCTATAAAAGTGAAATTAACCCTTTAAATTGAAATGGGTATGGATCAAAATCGTTGATTTGTTGTTGTTAAGGTGAGAAATTGAGAATGAAGGTAATTAGGGTTTTTGATGTTTTCATTGTGAAACGCAGAAAAAGGGGTCGTTTTGGAGAGAAAGAGAAAGAGGGGTTGAAAAATGAAGGAATATGTGTTCTCTTTCTCTCTCTCCGAGATTGTTTCTGAGAAATGGGGTTGAAAGAAATGGAATGGGGGTTGGAGGAGAGAGAAAGAGAGGGAGAGATGGGGTTCAACGGTTGGGCTAATTTAGGAGAGTAATGAGCTAGCAACATGGAACGAATCTTCCTACCTGTCATCACTCTTCATACATTTATTTTCATATGTGTCTTTCTATTCATTACTCAATATTTTATTTAGTTGATTAAGTTTCTTTTCTAACAAATTTGTTACCTAATCATTGTAATTAAAGTCTTTGATCCAACTTAGTGATTGGGTTAACTGGTTGATGAGTTTCTCTTAAAATAAATCGTTTGAGACTTAAGTTCTCTAAATCCGTTATTTTTTTTAAGTTGTGTGAGATGTACCACCTAAGGAAGGGTGTCATTCTTCACGCCAAGTGTTGATGATCCTCGCAACTAGGTGTGTGCTTGTTCTCCAAAGGGGTATATACATGTAAATGATAATTTGATGAGAAAGTCATATAGTGTGCTAACATGTAGCGAGTGAGTATAAACTAACGTAATCATACATGAAAGAAGATTCGTTATTTATAGTGTGGCTCTAAATGATACGTCTCTGGTTGTTGTTATCCTCGTGTTGAATTTGTATCAAATAAACTCAATTTGTTATGAATTTTTTTTTTTAGGGATTGTTATGGAAAATTGAATATGAGATAACATAAGGCTATTATAATATTTGAATGTATTATAAGATGTTAGGAATGATGAAGCATATCGGTATTTCTAGAATCCTAGTACCGAGATGAGTTTGTTTCTTGGGATGACGTTGAGAGTAAATTTTTCTGTTGAATCATCCTTTATGTCGAAGTAACCACCTAGGATGGAATTGGTATTTGGACCTCGTTATTAAAAGGCAACTCACTTACATACTTTTCAATTATTTTCCAAAACACTTATATCAACTAGAATTGATTAAAAACATGTGATTTTTTCCACTTTATTGTATATATTTGGTCATTTCGGTTTGAGACCAGAAAATGATGATTTTTACATATTTTTCTTGTTTTCGAAGGTAAATTTTTTTTTTTGAATGGCAAAATATATTATATATATATATATATATAGGGGATTAAATCCCAAGAATTACACCAATAAGAAAAATAAAAGCCTCCAAAACACCCAGCTAAAAATCAACAACACAACAATTTCCGACACCACCAACAAAGATCAAAAAAGCAGCCGACAATAATTTGTTGCTTCAAACGATCAGACTCGACCACCACTCAAACTCTGGTAAGACAGAGGAGCCACCAACAAAGCCTAAAAGAACCTGAGTCAAAAAACTAGCTTCCGATCTCAAAGCAAAAGTGATCGGCCCACCAGACTCCCGACACAAATCAAATAGGCACCCCCTCAACTCACGAACCATCAGAGCAGACACCATCACCTATCCAAAAACTCGGTCCACCATAATCCAGATGTCAAATTCACAAGACAGAAACGGTGGAATAGTAGCGCAAATCGATCCAACTCGAATAGAAACAAACCTAAACAAGCCACAAGATCAACCACCACAAGCACCGCCTCGAACACCGTTTCCGCACCACCCTCCGGACCACTGTACCGTCTAACGTCGCGGAGGAGAAAACCTCCAACCATCCAGGGACTGGATCCACCACAACTGCACGACCCTTTGCAGACCTAGAGAACGCCACCGACTAAACACCGATGACGAGCGGGAGGTTGGGAAAGCGCACAGAAGCTTGGACGACTAAGAAGAAGGAAAGTGACCAAAAACCAGTGCGAAACCAGCATAAGCCCCTCTCCACGAATGAAACACGGCAAAAAAAACACAAGACCCAAACAAACGAAAACACAACAACGACGACCAACCCCACAAAATATCTGAAGGTACATGAATGACTGCTACCGCCAACGTGGAGTGTCTACGCACCAAACCCTTTCGAGTAACATCCAGAAAAGAAAGAGATCGCCATAAACAACACAAAACGACACAAAATAGCCCGAGAAAACACAACAAAAATAACAAAGAATCGGCAACACCCAAAGAGGGCGGTGGCACAACACCACCACCCACTCCTTCGGCACCACGCAACACACCACCAAACAGAAAAATGACCAACAACAGGGTAGGCTGCTCAAACCGAATATGAGCTTAACCGATGAACAAACCTCAACAACAACCTTAGAACAAGCGATGGAAACAGAAGGGTGAGTAGGCAGCCACCGACGAAGCGATACAAAAGCCACTAACAGAACCCATTGGAGTTTAAAGAGACGCTAGATCTGTTGAACTAACCCACCGACACAACCAAACAGATGAACATAAACAAAACGACAACGACTACGCAAAACAAACGCAACCAACGATTCAGATCAAGATCCAAATCTACAACCACAACCGGCAACACACACGACTCTACCAGAACCAGACCAACAGAACACACAACCACCAACCGACACAACCACAGCAAACAGAGACGAACACAAACCCAAACACCACCAAGAGCAGAACGCAGCCAGAAGCAAGCTCGAACGTTTCGGGTGGAGAAAGCTCAGATATGAGTTCACCAACACCAAGAACCTTGCAACAACGAAGATCTGAAAGGAAAAAGACAGAGGAGGACGAAAAGAAGAAGACGGCAGAGGACGGAACGGAGAAAAGTAGAAAAACAAGAGATTCGAAGGTAAATGATTGATAAAACATTAATAGAGAGACAAACATCATTTGAGACTGGAGTAGCCCTGGGAGCAGCACTTTTGATGGAATAACAAACAATAAAACTATTATAGATGCACAACTAGGGGTGTTTGTGGCGCATTTTGGGTCGAGTTTGAAGCAAAAACTCATCTGATCGAAAATAAAAATCACATGTGATTCAGTTTAGATGATTATTCTAAAAAAAAATCGATTCAAATATATGTCGTATAATTCGGATCAATTTTTTATATCTAAAATGCAACTTGTAATTTTTTTTATTAATATTACGCATACACGATTAAATAATATGTTTGATTCAAAATCTAACGCAAATATATTAAAAAAAAATCAACATAACATAATGAAAATGAAAGAATATATTCAAAACATATGAAGTAGTAATAATATAGATTAAATTAATGAAATATATAAGATTAAAATACAACAAACAATATATTAATGCAATAAATAATACTAATAAAATAATAAATAAATTTTAAAATTTACTTTTGTAGTTCGGTTCAGTTTGGTTTTGAAAAAGTTATCCAAATTTTGATCTAATCCTAACAGTTTTTATAAATCAACATCTAAACATATTCGGTTTTGGCGGTTTCGACTATGTCGGTTAGTCGGTTTGAACGGGCAGGTTTAATCGGTTATGGGTTTCAGAAATAAAAAAATACAGTCAAATATAGATGAAGAAGAAGAGGATATTGGTCAACAAGAAAGTATGAGCAATACAGTTTAATGGAACATCTGCTTATGAGATGGAGAATGGAGAGCAGGTGACAGTTCAATCGAGCAAGACAATGTGATCTGAGGTTGACGTTTTTGAGAGAGGGAGACATGAGAACGTTGTAGAGAAAGAAGAAGCTTTGATTTTGAGAAAGGGAGAGAGAGGAGGTAGGCACAGCCAGTCAGTCACAGATAAAGAAGAAGCTCTGATAGAGAAGCAGTAATGTTATGGATTATTAGGGTTTGGATTGGATAATTGGATTCACAAAATCATTGGGTTTGGGTTACTTTATTTTATCAGGACTGGGCTTATATATGTACTTTTGTTGTGGATTTAGTAAACTAACGGTCGGGTGCAAGTAGCACAATTTGGATTTTGGTAAAACCGATTCCGACCTTTCGAAACCACATAAACCCAAATTTTCCTCAGTTTTAACCTGACACCCGTGCTAACTCGTCCCGTGATACCCACGGTTGGCTCAGATAGTTCGGGTCTTGGGCGGGTTCGGTTGACTTGCTCAGCCCTAATAATAACTATCATTTTTAACGTGTCACTTGATACATTTCAGTACCATAACCGGAGGGAGAGAGTGACTAAGAGAGAGTGAAAAATGTTTAGGAGCTTTAATCAACTTCGACAGTCTATCCCTTCTCAATATGTATTGTAAGGTTTCCATGTGCAGCTAATTATCTCTTTCATTGAGATTTGAATTAAATTATCTATACTCCAGTGTATTATTTGTCAACATATTGGTTATGTATAATATTGCTTTTGTTATATAAATGTTCTATTCTAACTCTTGACACTTTTTCGGAGTGATGATTTTGAAATTAATCTTTTGATTTTTCTTAATTGCTTGAAAGGTTTTTTAAAATAACGTGTCTAAAATAAATTCATTTGTGGATGCTAATTGCTAGAAATTTGGCAAGATTTAGAGTCATAAACCAATATCGGATCTTAATGTTATCATCAAGGTTAACCGAGAAAGGAATCAAAAGTTAATCGATATGATAGATCTCTCATTATTTGTCAAGAATGAAAATGTATGAAGAGTGACATGTAAAGATACAGTTAAAAACCTGAAAGTGTGTAATTTATCAGGATGATACATTGGAAAGTGGTTGACAAAGTCAAATCCCATAAATCTCATCTTTTTGTTATTTTGATTTCTAATTATCAATTTTATACAAATTCTATGAAAAACATACTTACTATACTTTCTACTTAAAATCATATTAATTGCTGAAAGACATTGATATCGCATGAGTCTTTGAGGATGCGGTAACTTATGCTTACTTTGATGTGTTAAAAGATGTGACATCATTTGTTGAGTCAATTTGATGCTCTTAAAATGAGTTTCTTTGTTGGATGATCCATAAGATAATTGAGTTGAAACTTTTAGACACATACCCTTAAACATGATTCCTAGGCTCTTAGTTATTTTAATGGTTAATTGGGTTGAAATTTTTAGTTGATGGTGAATTTGATAAAAATATGTTTATAGACAATGTACTCTTGTACCTAGATTTGTGAGAATAATATGATTGATCAAAAGAGAAGTTTTATGTTTTATTTATTATCAACAAGTGACGTACCTTTTCTCTTAGGTGGTGGATTCCTCGTCACCCTTTCTAGTTGGGAAGGATTTCTTATCTTCTTACATTAATACATGGAGTGTGGAAGTGGAGTTGTGCCACATCTTTACTCCTAAGGGTCTGTTTGGTTTCACAAAGAGGGAAATTTAATGGAGCAAGAGGAAAATGATGTGAGATATTTAAATAAATATATTTTTGGTTTAAAAGATGAATGAAAAATGAGTCGAGATATTTTGATTTAATATATGTTTGATTCACAAAGGAAATGGAGGGATTTAAAAAAAATATTTTACTCTTAAAATCATACACTATGTTTTACAATGAAGTGTCATTTTATTATCATTTTGATTACACATCTCATGAAAAAAAAATACAAACACATTATTTTAACTCAAAATCAACATCCATATACAAACAAAAGAGCATACAAAGAATCGTCAAAGAGGCTAACTTCCAAGCACGTTGCCATAATCTTGGCACAAACAATAATATGTTATCTTATACTGCTTAAAATTTCATATAATATGCACAATAATTGGATATGTCAAGCTTGGTACATTAAACACATAACAAACTAGGTTTCTTTGAGCATTTGAATAACGTAATATGAAGTTTGATAGGCCACACAAGTTAGCACATAAAATTCCTCTATTTGATTATCCTTGAGAAATGTGTCATCTCAGTGATCCACAAAACAAAAAACAACATTTACAACATAGGCAGAGCATGCTCCAACACGACATAAATACAAAAGTTTGACTTCATCATTCTATGTTGCAATATAATTTTAGGAAAAATAAATAAAGGAATCAAGGAATTTAGGATTTAATAAAAAAAAAAAACAAAGATAACGTTGTTAATATAATAAGTTAATTTTTATCAACTCTACCCTCCTCTTAAAACCCTTCCGAATATAGAGGAACCAAAAATTGTTCTTTATCTCTTCCCCTCGTAAAAAATTGAATCAAACAAACTTCACTTAAAAATATACCCTCTCATCCCCTCTAAACAAACTTCTATATTAATAATTGATAGGTATTAGGACAATTAAGGTATTTTTAATTTTCATATCAACATAAACTTGCAGTATATTTTTGCAGTTCAACAGTTTATATAGTTATAAGTAAGGTTTAGGAAAGTTTGTTCGTTTAGAAACTAAAATAACTATAAAAGATGATGAAATAATAGATAAGTAAACTTGCTGCTAAAATAACTATAAAAGATGATGAAATAATAGATAAGTAAACTTGCTGAAAATAGACTTTGTAATAACTATTTTTCAAATGTATCCTTGTGATCGATTACATACATTTAAGTAATCATTGATATCATCATTTTGAAGGTGAGAAAAACCACAAGAAGGGGGGGTTGAATTGTGTTTTTAAAAAACTTTTCTTTCTTACGTTCTGAAAAACTGTTCCCAGATTCAGAGTCTGACTTGAGTTCAGAGTCTTAGTGCAGCAGATATAGAACAGAGAAAGAAAGAACACAAGCAATTATACAGGTTCCTTCCACAAACCGGAAGTAGTCTTGTCCCCCTTGCACTTCCAAGGAGAGTTCCACTAAAATGTAATACCAAATTACAAGTTGCTCAAACACACAGTAAGAGACTTCTCAACGCTCAGGGACAACTCCAAGAGACTTCTATGCTCAATCACAAAAGAAAGAGACTTCTATGCTCAATCACAAAATAAAGAGACTTCACTAAACAATTACAGAGAATTGAAAAGAGTTTTGAATACTTGATATACAATCAGAGGTATTCACAAAACAATACAAACAGAATAGACTCTGTTTTTCTAGACACTTAAGAATTCTAAGATATGAACTTTTGTAAGAATTCTCTAAGTTGTTGATGTATTTAAACTTGCAGCGTTTTGGCTTAGATATGCGTTTCTTGTATATGTGTTGTTGTTCTTTTCTTCAAGTCTTCATCCCTATTTATAGAGGATTTGAGAGACATTGAGAACTAGCCGGTACATCAACTTGTCTTGTCTGAAGCTTTGATTCTTCACCATTGATCTTTTGTCTGATTTGATGGTTGTCCTATGAAGAACTAATTTCAAATCCATTCCACTTGTGAAGAAACAAGTTTTGTGAACATTACTGTTATACTTGTCTTGATGTAGAGACAAGATGCAGATATGGTGGTTGCAGAGGCATGCGCAAAGTTAGTGGTTGTACAATTTGTACATTGTACTATGTCAACGCTCTTACGCTTCTGGTGAAGTAGCTTCTGATGATCTTTCTTCTGATGACGTGTCTTTAGGAGCGCTTTTCTTCAGGAGCATATTCTTCAGACGCATTTTCTTCAGATGCACTTTAAGCTTCAACAAATTCCATTGCTCTTTGACTTGTTCAATCAGAATCTCTATGAATGATACTTTGATTAAGATCTGATGAGCAAAACCGCAAGTGTACGTTTTTACCGAAGTAGTAAAAAGAGAGTATCGTTCCAACAGGGAGTTGTTCAATTTGATTGACTTTTAAAAGATGATTAGAAGAGAATTTGATTATAAAGATTGGGTTTTAAAGGTTTTAAAACAATAA
>Ga0228711_1005222_pt1 | contig 19823 bp, 11 predicted proteins | sample MedpolnodulmetaG_2_FD_177996 | JGI IMG/M metagenome (GOLD analysis project Ga0228711, IMG submission 177996) | Root nodule microbial communities from Medicago polymorpha collected in Santa Monica, California, United States - brown nodules | ecosystem: Host-associated > Plants > Roots > Nodule... | reverse complement strand
AAAATTGGATTTCACGTTGGTCTCTAAAACCAAGTTGGTTTCATTTTTTATGAAAACGTGAAATGGATATTTTGTATGAAGAAAGGATGAACAAAACTGGTTCTAAATGGACAATCAATTTCTTCGATTTTGGGTTTGCAGATGAAGAAGAAAGGAGGAACAATTTTTTTATTTGGTTGGGACGAACAACACAGAACAGAAGAAATAACAAAAAAAATGATTTTATTTTAAATAAGATAAGTTAATAAATCAAAACTAATTAATATTTTGTATAAGGATTAATTTGTAATAAAGTAAAATTTAGATTACAATGGTCCATCAAAATGACATTAGCTGACATGACATCAACAACTATGCTATTGGTTGAACAAAATGACTTTTTCAAAAAAGTCATTTTCTTGACTACACCATAGAAGCCCCCTTCTTAAAAATGTAGAAAATGTTGTTTTTAATGCAAAACTTACATTTTCTTTATTTTATTAATTAGCGTCTCAGAGATGAGAATGGATTGTCTCCTGTGACAGCAGAGTCAAGTGAATTTCAATCCCTTGATTTACAATGAGAGAGAAAGAGAAAAAAGGGAACGATGGTGGGGATTAAAACTGAAGAGAGTCCAGTGAAAACCTCACCGGAGGGGATTCATTCCCCGCAGAGACACTCGCTCAAAAAATATGTATGAATAAAGTCAAATAATTTCATAATCCAACAATTATGATTGATTGTCGACGTTAAATGTTTTACCCCATGTATATAAATTAAATTCTTATTTTTATTTTGTCAAGACTCAAGACACTATATGAGTTTATTAAATTTAATAATTAAAAAATATTTAATTGTTAAATTTAATAGACCGTGGGAAAGAGAGGGGGGTAACTCAAATGCAAATTTAGCGCCAGCATACAAAGTACTTAAATGTTTGCTATGGTTGTACTTTTGTTCATGATGCATGTTACCTTGTCCCTAATAATCACTGTAGGTGATGTAACTGGTGAATGAAGTAAGGAAAAATAACAGAACCCCCCTCAAGAGGGGCCAATGAGTCAATTTTGAGAGTCTCATGGCATCTTACTCACTAAATCCAAAGGAAGGACAGGAAGTAGCCATAAAGTCTATTTCAATTTTCTTGAATTAGTAAAATGAGGCTTTGTGGACCAAAATTTGTGAACAATTCTGATTATACTCCCTTGTTATAACCAAACACAACCACATTGGAAAACTTATAAAAAGAAATTCCAAATTTGAAGCAATCAATGCAACATGTGTTTATCGGACAAAATATATTTATAGTTATCACATAGTAACATTTATCCATACACAGTCAAACTTATTGAAGTCAAACAAATACATTGGTTTCACTTTCAGAGGTAAAATAAAACAAGGCCTATTTTTCCTTGTACAAGAACAAACAACAACTTACATTATACATTGTCCACAATTTCCCATATATTCATTACAACAAAAGACAGAACAGGGGTCTGCATTCTATAACACTCAACTCAACAACTAGAAATTTCAACCACCAACTCAACTAGAAACTAAACTAACCAATGTTTTACTAACTAATTGAAATACTAATAATCAAAAGTTTTTTCTTCTTCAAAATATACAACATGGAAAGACCAATATAATGATGGATCACTCTCTTGGATTTCTCCTTATGAAAGTTAGTTATTTATTACCATTACATTACCGCTATCTTGCAAGTGTGATCGTATCAGCATTAATGTCTCGCATTTCATCAGAACTCAACAATTAAGCGTATTTGAACGAGAGTACTACTAGCATGAGTAACCTCCTAAGAATTCATTTGCATCTCATCCCCATAGCGAACAATAACTCAGAAATGTTGTTCGAGGTTGAAACAACAGCTAAATATGTTACAGCGAAATAGAATGAGCAAGTATTCTTATTACGTATATATAGAATAAAATTTAGAAAGAAAAAAAAAGGAAATATTATTATTAATTAACAAGAAGAAGAAGAAGAATATTGGTGGTTTTTTTTTGTTGTTTTGGTGTTGAATTGGAAGCTAACACTAACAAGCGTAAAAATCGACAAGTTCATCAAGAGATTCAGGTTGAGGATCAGCATTTTCAAGCATCCATAACAAATGTTCGAAAAGGACAACCTCGCAAGCAACAACATTGACAGTGTCGTTTTGTTGTTCTGTTTCACGGGACCTTTCTACAAGTTCACGGAAGACAGGGTTGTCAACAACGTCGGAGGTGACACGGTAGAGACGTCGGGACTTGCCTACGAAGACGGTGTGGAGGTCGGATCTTGAAGAAGAGGAGTCTTCGTCGGCGACGGCGCTGATGCTGTGACGGCTCTGTTTTCCGTTTCCAAATGAGTTCCATTTTTTGAGTGCTGATTTTAGCTTCATTAGCTTTCCACCTTTTGCCATGTTTGGTTTGTAGTGATACAAATGCAATGAAAATATGTTTTGTTTGTTATTTATTAAGACTGAAAATAGAGAGTTAGAGAGAGGGAGAAACAAAGAGGGATGGGGTGGGAGAGGGACGAGGGAGGAAGCTTCGTATATAAAGGGTGGGAGAAGGGTGAAATGGTCACACCAAGGCAAAATGTTGTAGGAGGGGGCCTTGTGAGTTGGGACCCGCTTCTTTCTATTTGAGCAAATTACTCTACTACTAGATAACTTAACATTTAATCATGAGTATGATGGATACGGTAAATAATAGGATAATGTTTCATCGATACCTCATTTATCTATTGAGCAATGTTATTCGGAAAACCATTTTTTAATAATTTACGAGACAAATAAAATATACAAAAATAAATATAGATATTGACACAAAAACTAAAGTAAAATATAAAGAAAGTAAAAACACAATATGAATGTGAGAAATAAAGTTATCATAAAATGGTTGTTCAAATATCATTTCTTTTGACCATAATATATATATATATGGTGGATGTGAAACTCATATTTTTATCATCTCTCCTTGTTATATTTTTTTAAGAGTGTAAATGTTGATTCCATTCGAGTTGTAGAATGGTTGAATGATTGTCCACCAAACATTACCATAAATATTACCCTAAAAAATATAGCTCTTAATGCTACTCGACCTGGTCTTTTTCCTTTGGACCAAAGGAGCATTTTCCTCTTCTTATTCTTCCTCCTCCACCTTGGTAGGAATTTTCGCTTTCTCCTTGGCTCAAAAGGAGATTAGAAAACAGTCTAAGAACACGATCAACAAACCAAAAAAAGAGGAAAACAGATAGAAATCCAAAAGTTTTATTTTTTGACAACTGAGAAATACTTTGAATGCGAGGCTTGGTCGCTGATGATTATACTACCTTAGCAGTCATAATCTTTTGGGTTGAAACGATATTTATGAAGTTTTTGATGTAGGTTGCTTTCAGAATGCATTGCCTTCAAAATTCGAGAACATCTTGTCTTTAATAAAAGTCCACCAATTATTGAAGGCAGTCATTTCTCCATGTTAGCTTCCAAATAATTCCATCCTTAAAACTAGGGTCTTTTGTCTAGTTAAGGCGGGCTAATCGGCTTACATTCTGATTGTCTAAGAAATTCTGTGTCAAAACTTGGACCACATATTTGTAGCCAAGAAAAATGTGTTGGAGGAGCCCAAATTTATTTGCTACACATTGGGGGGTTGTATGGCTCAATTGATATCTTCTTGTGCAGGCACACTAGTTTTAAGCCACACAAGCCTTTGGCATAATGATCTTAGTTGATGTCAAGACGCCAGCCAAATTCTCTTGAACAATCAACTTAGCGGAAGCAGAGATATGAGTGTCCGTCAATTGGAGGATCCAAGCTGGAACACAGTTCTTGGACAATATTAAGGCTCAATTGATTAAACCTTGGAGTGAGTATAGGTTTTAATATATTTCAAAGATGTTGGTTGAAGCAATGAGATATTGAACTAACGACTCCCATAAAACTCATTTGGTCTCAATTTCATGTGGTTTGAAATTATTGCGAAGGAACCCTTTTTTGGTATTGTTGATCATAAATATGGAATTGGTTGAACCGTTTTTGGAGAAGACGAACCTAACTCCTTAGGTTCAAAAGCCCGAGTCATTGGAACTTCAGTACCTACAATCGATAATTCAAGAATGGCAACCACATGAAGAAGGGTTGGAGTCATCATTCCTCGGGGGGAAAAAAACATTGGTACCCAGAGACTAGCAACTAAGGAATCTTAGGAAGTATTCCATGTTCAATTCATGACAACCATAAAAAGCACGATCATATCATATATTCCCCATGATCTCCAGATTTTAACATCGGCATTTTCCATCCGAGTTAACAAAGAGAGATAAGTATTGATGAACAAAATGACTAGCAAATGTACTAGCATGTTGTCAAGTAGTAATATTTATAAAAAAAAAAAGAAAAAAAAATGTTCGTCTTCACAGGGATTGTCTAGTTTTGACATAACTACTATGATTATGATTAGGTTAATAGTAACAAATGGGGGGTGCATGTGTCACATTGGTTGGTTTTAATTACTTAAGAGAGAGTGAGAAATCGACTAGGTCATGTCAGATTTCATTCCCTTAATTACTTGAGTAACTACAAACTATGAATATCGTGTTACTGATTACTTGATTTCAATACCTTTCAACAAAATAGTCAATGTCTTGGTCGCTAACACTCTCTAATGGCTATTGCTTCTTAATGTCTTAGGTGATCCCAAACCAATTGGAGGTTTAAAAACGCCAAAGTAAGTAACAACTATTATTAGTTTATGTCTAAAGTTAATCAATAATTGAATGATTAAACTAGGTCAAACCAACAAAGATAAGGTTAGTAATCATTGTGACATAATAATTGATTTATGGAACAAAGTTAGGTTAATACTCACTGATCACATAAAAAAGCATTGAGAATGGATTAACCAATTGAAATAACAAAATAATCGACTAGATATTTATGGAATCATTTAAAGTTACATGAACAAAAGAAGCAAGAGAAAAGAGTAATCAATTGATGATTACTTGCCTCTTGAATGGCCTTAGTCGCTCCAACCAAATCGCGTTTCCTACCTTCGTCTGCTCATGAAAATGTATTTTTCTACTGAACTAAGGGTTCAATATTTATAGGTGTCCATTTCTCTAAGTTTTAGGGTAATTGGTTCGTGATGTAGGCTTATTCCCTGTGATGCGATAGAGGTAGAAAGTGCATATTTTGACCTTATTGCTCTATCTCACGTTGCAGGACTCGTAGCTCGTGATGCGAGATAGACAGTAGTGACCCCCTCAGATTTCCTCGTATTCTCATGATGCGGGGCTCATAGCCTGTGATGCGAGGTCGTTAGTAGTTGAATCTTTGGTTTCTTTTCTGTTTGTTCCACTTAGTGTCACCAGAACATCCGTAAAAAATATACCCTAAACTTAATCAATGATAAACTTGTAAAAAGCATAACACAGTTGCAAAAGTTGTATGGTTCAGGTGGATTTCCTTGGCTTCAAGGCATCTTTTCGTCTCTTGGTCTATCATGACTTTTTTGAACGAATTTTTATTACAAAACTAGACCAAAACTAACATAAATGCCATATTCTACTACTAAAATGATACTAATTGATGACTCATAACCAATATTATTTCTTGTCATTAAGTATGTGATGGATTTGTGAATCAATTAGCTCACTATAAAACCATTTTTTAATCACTAGCAGAAGATAAGCCCCCATTGAATGAATGCAAAATTTCATAAACAACGTTATGTTGCTCACGATGGAGGTTGAAAGGTGAAGGGAAAAATGGTTATAAAAGAGATAATAAGATCGAGGAATGGTCAGGCGAGGGTTGATCGACATGGACATGGCTTAAAGAGACGAGACATTTTGGTCGTAGTTATGAGAATCAAAGGAAAACATTTTCTTGGGATTTAAGGTTTATCAAAATAAGATAAAAGGGTTTGGAAGTTTTAACTCAGAAAGGAACATAGAGAAAAGCATGAAGAAATCCTTATTTATTAATTTTGTTAGGTCTGCAGCAACTTAACCTAATAATTTCCCTCTAAAATACTGCATTAAGTTAACAACAATTTAACCTAACAAATTCTATCTAAAATGCAGCCCATCAATTTAACCTAACAAATTCTCTCTAAAATGCAGCAATCCCTAATATTTCTCCTCACTTATGAGCTTTTCATTCCTATCATGTTGTGTCATTGTTTGTATATATCTATTGTTTCGGTAGACTTTTATGATATATGTAGATATGATATGTATTTGGTTGGAAAAATATATTATTACTTTTAGTAAATATCAAATTGTAATTATTTTATCTAAAGCTGTACGTGTAATTTAGAAATTCTATTAATTAAAGTGACTTTGTTTTTCATGTTAGTAGAAATTTAAAACAATTATTACAAGTCAATTTTTGATGTTTAACTATAAAAGTAATAAATAAAATTGACCGGTGCAACAATATAATATTGTATTAAGGTTAACCTAAATACCTAATAGTTAGGAGAAAATATTGCTTAATCATTTAGGAAAGTCAAGATTACTGTTAGAACAATTGAATCACCGCGAGTTATTAGTTTCAATCCAATCACAAGCCAAATAAGGGTTCCTAACAACTAGTTTTCTCATCTTTTGGTCAAGTAGGTTAGTGGCCAGAGCTCACACATTTTAAATGTGGAGAAGTGGGTGTCCGGGGTTCAAACCCTGATCCCTGCATATAATATGTAATATCCCTACCAACTGAGTCAAACTCACGGATAATTAGCTTTCTATCTTTACAACACAATGATAATATTGTTCACTCGTCGGCTTAATTTACATTTCATATTGTTTAACTCAAAATTAATCAATAATACAACACATGAGCATTTGTTTGGGGTTTTGGTTGGGGGTGTGAAGCGGTTGTGCTATGAAACTGAATTCTAGAGCACATTCTAGCTCTAGCTCTTTTGGCTTGGTTTTAGCTTCTCCTACAAGACCTTGTGCCGTTTCTTTTTTCAGGGAATGGTTTGGTGTTGTTTATTGATGTTACGCCTATATGCGGACATTGTTGTTTTCCTTCGTTTCCGCCTCTCTTCATCTTGCGAGAGTTTCATATTCAATAATATTTACCGATTCTAAAAGAAAAAACACAAGCATTTGTTTACACCTAAAATTAATTATCTTGTTAGCTAAAATCAACATGCATCTGATTTAAGATTATACAAACTACCCCTCGATCAATGTAAGGTATGGTGAGCACTATGATATACCCAAACAATGGCCAACTGATTCATTTAATACATCACTCATTCAATAATGAAAATATATAGATTTTTGTTTATAATAGTCATGGAATAATGTATTTAACTATATATACAAGCCTCCCTAAAAAAAATATATACAAACCATTTATTTTTGCTTCTCAAAAAGCCATTTTATTGTTATAGCTTACGTTGAACTTTCAACTAAAAATAGTCTACAACCATTTTTAATGTTTTTCATTTGCACCGAAAGCGACAGACATGTGCAAGTATGTTTGTTGCCAAAGTTCTCGAACTTGTCTGAACCTAGATATATTTTATAATCAACATTTTGTTCTTTTATTGATTATTAATTTAATTTCTTATAATTACAAAATCAAGTCGTTTGATTTTGGAGCTTACAGTGATAAAGACAATACTTTGCTCTTGTTTTTCTTAGAATAATAGCCAACAACCAAACATGCTAACTGCCATCTGGTTTTAAACTTTTAAATTTAGCAAGAATACCAAACGAAGCACATTTTTTATGTTGAGGAAAAAGGAAGAAGAATTCATATATTCATAATGTTCCATAGGTATATACACTCCATGTTATTTTACATACTTGAAAGACTCTTGAAGGAGGTGAACTAACTTGTTATCCTAACATGTTATTTTATATTTGCTCTACTCTAGCCCCCAGATCTTACATTTTTGGGGTCAGTCCATTACCTCTCACCTCTGGAAATGTTTGTTAATCAACGACATCAAAGGGAATTAAACATTGGAAAATACTCACTCTCATCTTAATTATACAGAGGGAAAACCAAAAATTCCCAAAATTATACTTATTTGTTCTTGTAAATTTTTAATGTTTACCTTTTCTAATAGAAAGAATCTTTGGCATCTTATGTACGTTTTTTTCAATAGAAAATTTAGGTAAGTTGCATTTTGGTGACTCACCAAGTAAGACAAATTTCATAGATCTTAAAGTTTCAATGAGCGCTGAGGTAATAAAAGTTGAACTCATACTTTTACGTGATATGAGTCCAATTCTTTATCAATTGAGTTAATATTGATTGTTTATATATGTTATAAATTGTGATGATTAAACAAAGTAAATTCACTACAAATTGTTAATTTGTTAACAAAATTAAATAATCGTTAATTCACTATAGCATTTTCTCCAGTTATATCGGCAATCTGCTAATAAACAGAAATAGGCATGTCAAAGATGAAAGTCTAACATCATGCATGAAAGTCATGCAAACATTCAATCAAGGTTTCTGAATGTTCATATTTTTACTTCATGTGTGTGTCACACTGGGTGAATACATTTAGCTTTTTTCATGATTATATATAATACTGAAAGAATATTATAAACAAAAAAATAAAGAGAAAGTAACCAATTTTTTTTAAAGAGAATAACTAATAATTTCACCAATTTACCTTGGTACAAGATTTCACTAACATAATCTTATCAGTTATTAATGTATTCATCAATATTATAATATGAATATATTAATTTGAGAGTGATATCGCTCACAGAATATAGAAAATAACGTGATAATTATTTTAATTTGAGAAGGAATAAATCTCTATAGAAATCGAAGAAGACTTAGAATTTCATTTATATATTTAATAAACTACTAACTATCTATTACATTTTTTTTTACAAAACCACCTATTAGATATAAAATATATATTTACAAATTTATTTGATATTATTTTATATGCGTATCAGATGCACAAAATATTTATTAGATGTCACAATTTAAAAAAAATAATTAATGTATTACATTAAAAATTGAAAGTGATAGTCATTTTTTAGATCAATTAATTTTTGCAGATGTGACACTCAGTTATGGGAGGGGATTGAAGTATATATCTAGCTACTTTACATGATACTAATTTGTTAAACTTCACATGATTATCTACCAAAAAATCTACATAAATATCATCTAAATATAAATAATTCGAGAGTTTGCTACCCAGGGCTGGGGACATTTTAGTTTTCAGAATCAGCAAACAGAAGCTAATCATTTTGGACTGTTTTGGAGATACACTATATAGCCATTAATAATACATTACTACATTATAATTATAATACCATATATATCATAAAATTTGTTCCTCCCAAATGAAGTGAGCACAATATACATTGTATTTGTATTAAGAGACAAGTAAACTAGATAAGAAAATTATAGAAACAAAACAAAGAAGAATATCAGCTATACTATTACTTTCTCATTCTAAGTGGGAGCATGTGCATGTTTTTAAACTAAAATCTGAATGGGCTTGATGAATTAGCATTCTCTTTCCCATGTGCTCGATGTTCCTGGGGATTTTAATCAGATTCGCCGTAATATGCATATGCTGACTAATTAGTAATTTACATCTATAAATCTAGCTTTAATTGTTAATTAAGAACATGATTAGAGATAGATACTGATAAATTTGGATGTGGTTCTGTATATGGGGACCAGATTGATGACTCTCGTGTACTATATTTGTATGGTGATATCATTGTTGGATTATAGCAATTGATCTCTTCCATGTGCTTGATGTTGCCAATGATTAAGTACTACTATCAGCTAGACATGCTGACTAATTGCACGTAAGTAGCATTATTAAGACCCTATAATTTGGTCTTTGAAGGCGATAATGCTGAAAATTTTGGATGACCAATGATTAAAGATAATTATTTAAAAAAAAGTGATTGTTTTCTCTTATTGTGTTTAAAAAAAATAAAATGACAAAAAAACTTTTTTAACGTTAAAATGATAAAGATAATTACTTCGTATACTGTTTTTTTTACTCAACATATACCAAGTCTTTTTTTGAAGGAACATATGCTAAGTCTTGTGATCCTCTAAAAGAATACTAAGTATTTTTTTTCTTCTTGAAGACTTTAAGTGTTGTTATCTTAAAAATTGAGTCCTTAAAACAAAATGTTGGACCTCAGAATATTATATTTTGGGTTAAATACGTTTTTAGTCCTTATAGGGACTAAAAGTTGAAGGAAAATTTTAGAGGGACTAAAACCAAAAGTTAGTATATTTATAGGGACCAAAAACATATTTAGCCCTTATATTTTTACCAAACGAAACACCAAAAAGTCCTTTAATATATTTTTACCAAACGAAACACCAAAAAATCCTTTAAAACGCATATTTAGGGTATTTTTTATAGTAGTGTAAAGAGAGAATACGTTTAATTGGTCCTCTTACCAAATATAGTTATTTACCAAAAAGTAACTTAAAATGCTTAAAAAATATTTTCTGCAGTAGCCTTAAGACTTTTCAAGTGAAAAATAATGTACTTATTTTTTGGAAAGATAAATGTCAGTTAATTTGTAGATTTGTTAGATTAGATGTTACAAGTAGAGAGTGAGATTTTTAGCTTTGTCCTCTTGTAAATCTCAAATCGTTTACCCCACGTTCGGGTTATCCTTCCTTATGTCTCCAAGAAATAACATGGCTAGTTATGATGATGTAGATTGTAGGCAGAACCAATCCATTAACTAATCAATTTAGAGTGAATGACCAATATCTACATTGAAATTGTAACAATCAGTTCATTCCTTCAAATTTACGAAATAATGGAAGGTTCATGAAATTGAAGAATGTACATCAAAATCATACATTTTTTTTATTTTTTATTTTATGTCTACTATGAAACTGATAGTTATGTCGATCTCCTAGCCAACTTGGATTATCTATGTAATTTAACTTGAACAATTGGGAATGCCACCCAAACTAAGTCTTCGGATTCATTTTGATTTAGTTAGGTGTAAAATCTCTTACTTTACTACTCAACACTTGTGGAACTTGTTAAAGGGAAAGCACCTAATCAAATTTAGATGTGCACGTCGAACATTTTTCACACTAATCAAATGAAAGAGGTTATAATAGAAATAAAATATGTCAACAGAAATATATTAATGTAGTTAATTATGAAAAATTTAATTGAAAAGAAGTTATACATGTCGCAAAACCAAGTTGAAGACAGAAAGAAGATAGAGAGATGAACAATTGAAAAGTAGGGGAAGAAAGAGCGAAAAGAAGCGGAGGAAGCGAGACAATGCAAGGATGAAGAGAGACAAGTGAAGAAGAGAAAAGAGGGATAATGAAGAAGTGAATAAGAATGCGATAATTTTTTAGTAAGCAAAAGGGGGTTAAACCGATTATCGAGGTTATATTTTGTAGGATTAATAATGATTTACTCCATCTTTAAAAAAATAAAAATAGTGATTTATCCTTTGTAATACATATCATTTTTGATTTTTTATCCTGTATTTTTTTTTTAGTTTTCGTCCTTATAATTTAAAGATTTTTGGTTTTGGACATTTATGAATTTTAAAGTATAAAATTAATGATATGACAGGGGTTAAACGAAATTTGCTCAAATTTATAGGGGTAAACCAAATTTTGTTCAAATTATAAGGAGGTAAACCGAAATTTTCTCAAATTACAGATGACAAAGTTTTCTACGAATGTCCAAAATAAAAAAATATTCAAATTAGATTTTTTTTCTTAACCTTAAGATTTTTTTTCTCTTCTTTAACATATATCTTTTGCTTTTGTTGATGTATCAACCCTTGAATTAGGAAAAGGAAAGATTACAATATGATAGAATTCAAATCCGTAATATTTTAAATGACTTAATTTAAAATATGTATTGTTCGTATAACATACTCTGACTCTATTTTTCTACTAAGATATAAAAATAAATAAAATAAGTATATAAGATGCTGTTGAATTCGTTTCGATGATTATTTTTAAAATATCAAATTTTTATATTTTTTTCAGTAAATTATTAAAGATATTTAAGATTAAAGTTATGCAAGATATGTTTTTTTTTCAATAAATTGACGGACAATATTAATTTGAAGAAACTAAAAGTTGAAATGAACCACTCCTTTACAGCAGACAACTGAACAGATAAAGCAAAAAGGATTATTAAAATACATTTAGAAGAAGCCGGAGCAATCTGGGTGAAAGCAACGTTCAAGGCGGTGTTCTTGATAGTAACACCTAAAACTAACAAACAATCAAATTTGAACCGTTCAAAGCAAACCGGTTCACCAGAACATATATCATACAACCAATTCATCATTCATTCAATTCAATGCAAATTCATTTTCATCATCATGATGGCGGTTACAACCCTAACAACCTCTTTTCTTCCCGCCAAACCCTTCCCTTCCCGCCAATTCCGTCTTTACAAACGCCGCCGACTCAAAATCAAAGCCTCATTCCCCGTTCCGCCACCGTCACCGTTTGAAAATCTCTTCAACACGCTAATCTCTCAATGCTCTTCCGTTAATTCAATTGATTTCATTGCTCCTTCTCTCGGTTTCGCTTCCGGTGCTGCTCTTTTCTTCTCCCGATTCAAATCTCATCAAAACTCCGACGTTGGTGAGTGGATCCTATTTGCTTCTCCGACGCCGTTTAACCGTTTCGTTCTTCTTCGGTGTCCGTCGATTTCGTTTAAGGAGAATCGTTACGATGTGAATGAGAGGTTGATGAAGGATGAGAAGCATTACGGGAGGATTCGTGTGAAGAAGAGAGACAAGGATTTGGAATTGGATTTGGAAGAGGAATTGAGGTATCAGAGAGTGTGTTTGAGTGCAAGTGATGGTGGTGTGGTTTCGTTGGATTGGCCTGTTGAATTGGACTTGGAAGAGGAACGTGGTTTGGATTCTACACTACTCATTGTGCCTGGTACTCCTCAAGGGAGTATGGATGATAATATTAGGGTTTTTGTGATTGATGCTCTTAAGAGAGGGTTTTTCCCAGTTGTTATGAATCCTAGAGGATGTGCCTCTTCACCTATCACCACTCCTAGGTATTATTATTACTTTTCAATTTTCATTCTCTTTCTATATTTTTGAAATTATTTAGCTGTTGTTAATTTTAGGATATAGTGTTCAAAAAGTAGCTATGAAGCACGAACACAACATGGACACTGACAAGCCGACACTGATAATAATTTGAGAAAATGTCATAATTCAATGTAATCACACGCGTCGTTGTCAGACAATGACACATGTGAGATACCCGACACGCATTCAATCAAAAGTGTCCGTGTTACAGAACATAGTATTTGTAGTCAATTTTCCTGCTGATTGGTATTGGTATGCTATAGTGTATCAATGTGATCATGAATCTATTCGAAATGCTAGTTCTTTTGGGAGTCTGTGTAGTGGAAAACGAAGTTACTGATAGTATCTTTTTTGACACTGGATAGTAAATTTAGTTCGTAGTTGTAGTTTAGTAGTTTTGGTGTGGATGATAGACATAGGAAATTTTACCTTTTGGGTTAGGATGATGGTGGGTTAGGGTTGTAATCTTCATGGACAGGGGAATGACTTCCTTTTGATATTACATTTTCATCCAATACAACCAACCAAAGGATTATGAGAACTGAGAAGTGTCAGCAACACATTATGTGACAATCTTTCCAACACTTTTTCTGGTATTGGTTGAAACTCATGTAAGACTCACCACTTTGAGAATAGGTTGACCATGTTGGAAATGGAATCCGTATGAGTTAGTGGAATCTAGATGAATTTCAACCAACAGTAGAGTGTTGGAACGAGACTGTCAGATGGTGTGCTTCTAGCTCTTCTCAGGGATTATTAAGCTATATGTCCTCTTCCTCTTCGTCATCTTTCCTCACTCTTAGGGCCGAGACATTGGTCATTTCTTATAATACACTGGGACTTGGGAGTGCTTTTTTCTCTCTCATTAGGGACTTGTGGCGAAGATAAGACAATGGTAGCTTTATTTTCTGTAGGTTATTTACAGCTGCTGACAGCGATGATATCTGCACAGCTATAACTTATATCAACAAAGCTAGGCCGTGGACTACCTTGATGGGTGTTGGCTGGGGATACGGTGCAAACATGCTGACAAAATACCTGGCTGAGGTTGGGGAAAGAACACCACTAACAGCTGCTACATGTATAGACAATCCTTTTGATTTAGATGAAGCAACAAGAACCTTTCCTTATCACCATGTTACTGATCAGAAACTCACTCGTGGACTTATAGATATTCTACAAACGAATAAGGTATATTAACTGCTTTCAATTTTCACCCACCTCTTTCCCCCTTTTCAACTTGCCTGCATCCCATTCAAACTCCAATCTGTTTATGTGGCCGCACATTTTGAGTTACCATTTCTCTATTATCCAGTAACACCTTATGACTTAGTTAAAATCTCCCAACTTCTGCAGGCACTGTTCCAAGGCAAAGCAAAAGGTTTTGATGTGGGAAAAGCTCTGCTGGCAAAATCAGTACGTGATTTTGAAGAAGCAATATCCATGGTATCATATGGCTTTGTGGATATAGAAGACTTTTATACAAAATCCAGCACAAGAAATATGATCAAGGATATCAAAATTCCTGTTCTGTTTATACAGGTAATTATGCATTACTATGTGCCTTTATCTCATATAAATCCCTCTTGATCTATTGCATCCTTTGCATTTTGCTAAATATTAATTTATTAAGTGTTCTATTGCTTTGGTGGTTCTGATTATCCACGACATACTAAATAACCCTTTGCAATTGTGTTTCAATGCTTTGTGACTTGTAAGAATGTGGAATAATTACAACTTTCTGGTGCTTGCACAAAAATAGACGACATATTTAGAGACAATATCTGTCGACACCTATGCATTCAATGGCAGATAGCGTAGTGGACAGCTCTCAAGATGCTATAGCGGTGAAGCGGGTAGCAGTGAGACTGCTACTCCAAAGTTTAGGGGAGAGAAAAACAAGGGAGAAGAAGAGATCTGGTTGCGCACAGAACAGAGAAGCAGAGATTATTGAGCAAACCCCTTTTGTACACCAAACAAATGGAACGAGGCTACACTTCTTCAGCATTTTATTGATTCTCCAATTTCAACTTGCTTATCCTCCAAACGGCCTTTCAAAAATTGTAGGAAATAAATTATTAAAGACCATGTATGAACAATCATTGTGTTCATCTAATTACTTGTACTGTTCAAGACCATAATCCAATGCCATTTGAATTTGTTTCTGGGCGAGAAGGGAGTACTTTTCAGTTTTCATGATTAAAACAAACGAGTGTGAAAATGATCAAATGGATATAGAACAAATGGAAGTGCAATTGAGTAGAAGGTGGTGACTGGATTTTATTTTCCATTCAATAAGATTGACATCAGGGTTTAGGACATATCTTTATCTTCAGGCTAAGGTACATAGATCTTAGGCTGATTTCAAGATGACTATACAGAGGTTTACGGCTATTACAAGCTAAACCAAAACAGTATGCACAAGATAATTGTGAGCATTGTGAGTTATATACAGTAACAGCCTTGCTCCCTCATCCGTTCTCCTCACTGGTGGGTTTGACAATACTTACGAACAATAAAAAATCAACGAGTCTTAGTTTTTGACGTGTTTTAGCTCATCTATAACAGGAAGGGTTCTATATATGCCTTCATGGGTTTATCATTTTTTTAATATTAAAAGTGGTATTTTTTGAATTATTGTTTATTTGTTCATTATTAATAGTTTAATACAAATATATGAATATATATTTATGCAAATGCATAAAACGTCAAAAGTCTTACTGTCGGTAATTTTTATCAGAGTGATAATGGGACGGTTCCAGCATTCTCAGTTCCGCGGAATCTGATTGCAGAAAATCCATTCACAAGTCTGCTCCTATGTTCTTGTCTATCATCAAGTGTTATGGATACTGACACATCTGCTTTATCATGGTGCCAGCTTGTAACAGTCGAGGTAGCTATCTCTATCTAGTCATGGATGAATACGTTCTCTTATTTATGTAACATTCGTCTAGTTGGGATTTCTTGTTTGGAAATTCTTTGACTAGGTAAAGACCATATTATTTGATTTATAGCTTCTGAAAATTAGACTTGAGTGGAAGATAGACCAGCAAACCAGCTGGAGGTTAGGGTATACAACCAGTTAAGTCAACAGAACCTGTCAGGTTAAGAAGAAACTGAAAATTCTATGCGTTTTAGTGACCTGATAATTTGGCACCACACATTTCAGTACAAGAAATGTTTAATATTGGTGATTTTGAGCTCATGATCATCAGCTTGCATGGGATAGGGAAGTGCCTCCAAAAGTGGCAAACTTGCTTGTCGCTAGGATTAACTTGCTACATATTTTTATAACGACTGTAGCATAAACTGTTTTGTTTTTATATTTAAACCCTGCTGTAGAGATTCGGCCAAAAAAAAAAACCCTGCTGTAGAGATAAGAGATATAATTACACCATATGTGGAATCTGAAACAACTAATGTATGATGCAATGTGTGAATTATTCCCATCCCACCCCTCAATTAATACTAAAAAGTTCTCTTTAATCGTTCCTCACACATTCTGCTGCATCATACAATCTTAATTTTAGGGTAAATTATCCCCAGCCCACCCCTCAATTGATACTAAAACCAGAATGTGTGAATCAACCCCCTTTAATCAACTTTAATTTTAGGGTACAAACATTCTCAATTGATTCAAAAGATTGTTTTGGCAAGTGTTTGTATGATAGAATTGGTAGTTCACTTCAGTATTATAATTCAATTCCAATAATATCTTGAATGGAATTGATTATTGTTGACTGTATTTCATTTTTTTTTTCCTTTTACTTTTTGATATGTATACATATGCATACAAAATTAGATCATAAGTACATCAGTTTCAAGTTGGCATAGAGCACAAGTTAAAACCCTAACCATAAATTCACTAATCAGGGGATATCCTCGTCTAGAGCCTACTTTTGGTTGATGTAGCCTTGCAGGTCACCTCAGAAGACACAGTTCATCCTATCCTTCATGTACTGCCATTCTTTCCTGTCAATTTTTTTTTTTGACAACCTTTCTAACAAAAATCACCAACGTTCAGATCACTAGCAGCTGGTTCATCCCCTGCCAAATTTGCATCCCAAACCATTAAGATACAGACTCACATGCACTTTTTCATGGCATGTTTTTCTTTTTCTCAAGCATCTCCTCCGCGTGTAGTGCCCCCACCAGCCATTTATACAGCCTCTGTTTTAGCACCTGGTTCAGCTCTTCCGATTGAGTCTAACCCGGAAAGTTTCACCCCGTACCGGGGTTTCTCGCATCAGCTCTACTATCTGTAACCTTCTTCCACTATATGCGTTGTAATTTGTAACTAAATCTCTTCTTCATTGCTGCCTTGACATCCAAGTATAGACAAACTTAAGTAAACTGTTCCTTACCTTTCCCATCTGCAACTCTTGGTTTGTGAGTCTTGTCATCTTGGAAAACCCGTTGGGTGTCTTTTCCAAGTAATGTCAATAAGCAAACTATGGCTCCTTTAGATATCGCTCCTTCAAATGTTGGGGATGCTAGTCATGTTCTTCTGTTTTGGGGTACATAATGCAGATATTGTGTCATAATCTTTGATGATATCTCAATGTGTACTTGGATATTATTAATGGAGGGTCATTTGAATTTGTTTTTCCTTTTGTAAAATTGTGAGGATTGAGTATATTTTACATGTGCAATTTTGGTATGCATATGCAGTGGCTTGCAGCAGTTGAGCTAGGACTCTTAAAGGGCCGTCATCCTCTTCTCACAGATATCGATCTTACAATAATTCCCTCTAAAGGATTGACTCTTGTGGAGGATGTAAGGACAGATAAGAATCCAAAAGTAGGAAAATTGTTGGAACTTGCTCGGTCGGATGCATATAATGGATACTCTATTGACCCTTCTGACGATTTGCTTGAAGGAAGTAAGAATGATGCTGGCCTCCACATTGGGCCCCAACAAGATGTACAACAGAACTTTGAGCAGGGAGATATGAGTTTGCAGGTAAAAGATGGTCCATTACAGCAGACTAGCTCCTCTGGTAGAGCTTTGGTTGGAGTGGAGGATGCTGCATCAGTGGATAGTGAACATGGTCATGTTATGCAGACAGCCCAAGTAGTAACCAATATGCTTGATGTTACCATGCCTGGTACTCTAACAGAAGAACAGAAGAAAAAGGTATAGCATAAAGTTTTTGATTATCCAGGTGTCATTTCTGTGTTTGGAGGTTGTTTTCAGTTCTGTCTTACATATGTAAAAATCTTCCCTGCGGATAGAACAAGACAGGGAGAACTTACAGATTTGGCATTCATGAGAGGAGATCTATCTGGGGCATGTGGGGATGTCAATGGGGCGGGGCGTACTCTCCCCGTCCCCGTTCCAGTTCCCCACCCCTGAAGTTTTTCATCCTGTCCCCGCCGAGGCTCGATAGGTCAATAAAAATAAGTTACTAAAATTCAATAAATTTGGAAATATAGGTTTTATATATTTTTTGGATTAGCAAGTAATTTTTTTACTTAATGAAAATAATAAAGGGCAACCCGGTGCACTAAAGCTCCCGCATACGCAGGGTCCGGGAAGGGGTCCCACCATTTCGTGTATTGTACGCAGCCTTACCCTGTTTTCACACAAGAGGCTGTTTCCAGGACTTGAACCCGTGACCTTTTAGTCACATGACAACAACTTTACCAGTTGCGCCAAGGACTTAATGAAAATAATACACATTTAAAATTACTACAATACTACATCTGTCCATATATGTAAGACCCTATTGTAAAATTGTATTGTCCCTTTTTATAAGACTCTCTTCAAACAAAATGAAAAATACAACAATTATTTTAAAATTACTACAATACTACATCTGTCCATATAATTTGTTTTTTATTCAATGGGGTCTTACTTACATATAAGGACAGAGGTAGTATATACATCCACATATGTTTATAAGGGTTTTGCTGTAATTTTATAAGGAATAGTGCATCCTCCATGTGGGGGATCCTATCCCCTTTAGGGAGTTTTTTTCCCTTTCCTCCTCTCCGCCTGCAGAGCCCCAAACAAAGTAGTCTCCGTGGAGATTCCCATGTACGGGTTGAAATTGACATCCGAGGTATAGTGGTGAGGGAGGGGATATGGGCAGGGGACGGATCCAGAAATCTATCAAACAGGGGGTCGGAAAAAAAAATTATAAAAGGTTTTATATAGAATAAAATTACAACAATTATTTTAAGAAAATGAAAAATAGTTTTTTTTTGTTACCATGCTATTAGCATGAAGTTTCCACCACCGTTTAGTGTTGACTAATCTCCTTCGGGGAAATTATGTGGCACACAAGGCGGGTTCTCCTCTTCAAACTGACAAAAATAAATATTTTTGTTGGGGCAAACTTAGGGTTAATTAAGTAAATGGTCCTATAAATATCCAGAATTTTGTTTTTAGTCCCTACAAAAACAATCACACATTTTAGTCTTTGTAAATATTTCCGCCTGCACTCCAAATCCATGTAAAATTTTCTGTCAGCATATTTAGGCCCTGCAAAATTTTCCGTCAACATTTATGGTCTCTAAAAATGATAAAGAAAAATGTTACTGTGGTAAAAAGTGCAATTTTTTTTGTAGGGACTAAAGAAAAATTCTGAATATTTAGAGACCATTTACTTAATTAACCCTAAAAACAAAATATATATATTAAAATAGTAATTTTATGATATATGAAACCAAAAAATCTTTATTAACAATATATAATGTTTGCATTATTTTTTGAACATATTTATGAGCGTTATTACTAGAGAAGTA
>Ga0228711_1005220_pt1 | contig 19825 bp, 8 predicted proteins | sample MedpolnodulmetaG_2_FD_177996 | JGI IMG/M metagenome (GOLD analysis project Ga0228711, IMG submission 177996) | Root nodule microbial communities from Medicago polymorpha collected in Santa Monica, California, United States - brown nodules | ecosystem: Host-associated > Plants > Roots > Nodule... | reverse complement strand
CACACACACACGTAGACATTTTTTTTAATCCAAATGCCTACTATTCTCACATGCGGAGCCAGTGCAAAACTATCCTTCAGTAAGTACAAACACATAAGGCAGAGATAAAGACTTACATTTGCTAGACCGACTGGCAAAGGTGGAATGATTCTGAATGCGGTGGGACGATTATCCAACTTGTATCTATTTACAGGCACTAATGGTTGAATCGACTGCTTCAATCCTGCAGGTTCATGTGGTTTCCTTGGTGTACTTGGTTTGGGACTTTGGAAAACAGAATTGGCCAACTGTTTATTTTTATCCACTGCTGGCTCTGCTTGTGAAGATGACATACCAATATCAGCATCAGACGATTGAGGAGAAGCCAGTTTGGCAACATCAGACGCCGTGCTCGTTTTGGGTCTCTTGGCAGGTTGCTCAGTAACAGCTTCCCCCTTGGGTCCTGTCGCCTGTGAATAATTAGAGTTAATATGATGAGAAGAAGACTTCTGTTTTATTTTAATATAGTTATGCAGAGGATAAACTATGAACACCATGTTATTACTTGAACTTAAAAAAGGCAGCATATGCACTAATTGATACATATTGTTCTGTTACCTGACACTAAACTTATCACATTACTTGGTCAAAGAAAAACGCACTATAAATCCCAAATATCATGAATCACTAAACCAATGTATCATCAACTACAATTAAAGAAAAATAAGCAATTAGGTTTTACTTGTTTCTCAAGTTTGTTCAACTGGCGCTTGAACTCGTTACGCTTTTGGTCCAGCATTTCCTGCTTCTTACGCAGTTGTTCCTTTAGATGCTCCAAGTTTTCAAGCTTCCTCTGCAAAGGAGGTGGAACCTTGGGTGCATCTGCAATTACCAGCTTAGATGGATCAGAAGGTGATGATTCTTCAAATGTAGTCCTTGAAGCATCGGGTTGATGGATATCTTTTCTCCTATCAGTGGCAACTGGATGAGATGGAACAAAAGTGGGTTGCCCACGGGGAGTTACAATTGCACCATTCCCACTACTACTAGTAGTATTTTCGCTAGGGATACAATCACGATTAGCCCACCACAGCTTGATGAAACGATTGCCCATTACAGCATCAGGTGCCCTTAGAGCAGCCTCAGCCTCTTCCCTCTTGGAGAATTGGACAAAAGCTCGTTCACTGTTCATTGGAATATAAATGTCAATAACTTCCCCAAACTTCTTAAAATGAGCAAGAAGAGCATCCCTCCTGTTACTTTTATGAGGTATCCCATTTACAAATAGAGTACGCAGTGCCTTCTGTGATGGTTTACGTATGTTACGCATATCAATCTGTGCCTTCAAAGATGCTTCAAAGGCTCTTGGGATGGCATCATCTGCTATGATTTGCTTACCTTGACTGGAAGCACTGTGACAACCTACTAATTCATCATCATCTTCCTTTGATTGATTATCCGGAAAATGAAAAGAACTCAATGTAGGGTTAGATTTTTCTTTCGTGTCAAATCTATTTTTTGAACCACCAATTCTGCCCCAGACAGATGAACTGGCACCCTGTAAACTGACAGAAGTTCTGGTAGCTTCAACTGGACAAACACTATCTGGCGCATCACTAGACATAGGCTCAGCATCATCGAGCTTTGAAGATTCCAGACCCCTATCATTCCACAGTGGTTGATCTGGATCATAAAGATCAGCTCCACTTGTGCAACCAGGACCGGGATATGCACCATCCATCGACAAACCAACATCACTGACTATGGACTTGGAAATTATTCCAGGTTTACATTTGCTGTTCATTGAAGCAGTTGAATTATTTACTGAATGCAGTGATCCTGATCCAGATCCAGTAGGTGCTCCAGTTAGGTGTGCACTTGTAAGCGAAACAGGAAGGTTGAACTGTGAAAGACTCTGAATTATGAAAAAACAAATTAATTAGCTAGTTTAACTATAAATCAACAAATATTGGTCAGTACAAATTAAGATCATGACAACATGTAATAAATACATATTGAACATTTGAAGCTTTTATCAAAAACAAGTTTGTGATACAAAAAACCAATAGTATCATGTGAAGAAACAACAAAAGCTTAGGACAACTCAGCCGAATCAGCTATCCAACAACACCATAATGTTCTACAACATAAGCAACTTCTAATGACAGACCATTCAAATTTAAATCCCTCTTAATGATTTGATTTATAGTTGTCCTTGATCTCTCTCTTAACTCTTACGATTTGGCTATCCTCCATCCAAATAACCCTCCTTGCCAGGGCTTAACCATCAATTGGTGCTACCGCAACTTTTTCTTCAATATTGGTGCTACCTTCAAATAGCCTAATCTCTATCACCTTTTCTTCAATTGGTGCTACCGCAACTTTTTCTTAATACTTTTAATCCTAATTCAATATTGTCTTATGTGTCCACTCGTGTATCATAACATTGTCATCTCCAGAACATTGGATTTAATTCCTTGTTGGCTGGTTAAAATCCAGCATTTAGACTATTCTATTACAAAATAAATACAAAAAGGGTTATGCTAACAAGTGCCCTAAGGGAATTGTTTAAGGAATCCATTATAAGAAATTTTATCTTGAAAACACAAGTCAAACACATATAAACGTAATAAGTACACAAGTTTCTATACAAAAATTACTACTTTTGGTTACTTAAACAATGCCCCAAGGGCACTTGTTAGCATTTCCCATACAAAAATACGAAGTTCCTTGTTGGCTCATAAAGAAAAATAAATATCTAATTTTCTGAGAGCAATGCCAACAAACAGACAACAGGGAGGAGAATAATTATAAAGAACGTGTCATTTAATAAAAACTCTATCCAACATACAACTAAAAGGTCGTCGATGAGGCTAGTTATTAACAGTACGCCCAAAGTAGGCACAACTAATCCCAGGAGATACGGCACGACACTCTTTACATAATATAAAGATGATATAAGATATTTGTCATAATCTAACACTCCCCCTCAAGTGAATAATTTTAGAGGTCTTCAACCTAAGATCTTTTTGTAGCATTGCCACAACACTTGCTCCAAAATAATCAAGAAACCCAATTTGGGTACTATCACCGAGTGTCTAAAACAGGTGAGCAAAACTTAACCGCTAAGAAAAGTAATAACTCAAGGCTTAACCGTTTCGCAGAAACAAGAACATCAAAGGCATAAAGGCAGCTTAACAAAAGCCACAACTCAAAGCTTAACCACTAAACCAAAATGAATACATTTAACCACCACATAAGGAAGAGGTACCAAAGCTTAACCATCAGGAAAGAAGGTAAAAATGAGCCTCAATTACTCAAGACAGAAGCAAAAATATCAAAGCTTAAACATTAAGAAGTAGCTATAAGCCAATAACTGAAGGCTTTACCACTTAACAAAAGCAAATATGCTTAACCATCACATAAGGAAGAAGTTACCAAAGCTTAACTATCGAGCAAAAGCTAAAATATGAGGCTTAACCACTCAAGGAAACAAATAATTATATAATAATAATAGGTAATATGAAAACTTATCCTGAGATACACTATAATTAAAAACTAACCCTAAGAGATACACCAAGATACCCTAACATAATACATACAATGAGCAATGCTAAGGACAGTCACTTTTACACTCTCCATTAGACACTCTCACATACAGGGTCATGTGGCCCACAACACTCTCTCATATATGGGTAACTGGTTGAACAGGTTCAAGAAATCATTAGTGTTTTCCTTTTAATTATCAGAATCTCGAAAATTGTTCCACTATTCTGTTGTAGAGCCCGTAAACAAGTAACCGAGATTTAAGAAAAGTGTGTTGTGGGACAAGTGGCCCTGTATGTGAGAGAGTGTATAATGGAGAGTGTTAATGTGACTGTCCTTAGCATTGCTTTATATACTATAAGATTTAATTATTATATTTTAACAATGTCAAATTGGAGACAAATGACGATATGTCTTCATTCACACAATTTACTTTTATATATTTTTACAGTTTGAAAAGTCTTCTGTATGTAAATTGCGCATATCTATAACTGTCAAATCAAGTAAAATATTTTTCTTTCAATATTAATTTTACTTTAAAAATATGGATATTTGCTATTATCTCAAGAAAAAACAAACATGTTCAAGAAAAAAAGGTACCTGAACATCTTCAACGACAATTCGATTTACACCATGTTCCATAGGACACATGTCCCCTCTAAGGCAAAATCCACGTTCTTCAAAATCTCTGCATCGTTGGCGAGGAATATTCACATTTAAAGATGAATTAATGGGTGGTCTGAGTGTTCCTTGTAAACCCATTGGATGAAGCATGTCTAAGCCACCATTGGGTACTGCTGGAAGTAAACCGAATGTATTCCAAGACGCATTCTGTGCATTTGATATATTTGGTAACCCTCGTCCAGTATAAAGGGCTGGATGAATGGGTCCCTGCTGAACCATTTGTGAAGCAACATCAATTGAGCTGAACCTGGATTCACGTTGATTCCAAAAACCGGATTCCCTGCCTCTTCCCCTACCAGCACCAGGATCTCCGGCAAATATATGGTTTGGCCGTATTCTTTGATTCATATCAAAAGGCATTCGAGGACCTGAAGTCATCCCAGTGCGCCTTCTGTCAAACTTGGAGTAAAAATCTTTATCTGTGGTGGCATCATTGTAAGTTCTCAGTGTTTCGAAGGCCATCGATTCATTTTCTCTGAACGGATGACGATTCCCAAAATTTTTGTGACGCTTTTTGAATGGCCTGTTAATTACAGGATCTGAAACATCTCTCTCCAATGATTGAGAACGATCTTCCTTCTTCCGATGCTTATGATTCCGATCATCGTCGTCGTCATCACTCACTTCCGTTTCTTCAGGATCACTGGCACAATCAGATGGCACAACAGACTCTGGCTTTGGAGATGAAGCTTTCAGCTCCATTTATGAACGAAATCTTTATGGTATCTTCTTCCCCGACTAGGATTGACAAGCCAGCTTAATGTTGTTTAGAATAATTCCAGAAATACAAATGGACCTACATCGATAAAAAAAATTACAGGAGATTAAATATAAGATAATTTGATGCCATACTCTAAACATAAAAGATTAACAATCTTTCCCATAGTAGATGGACAAGGCCCAAGGGCACTGACTAATTATATATGCATTAATTTAAGTATGCTTTTAATTTGGTGAGTTTCCTAGTCATCTATCCTTACACTAAGTCAGAATAAACATTTGACACTGCCAAGCAAATCTCAATCTACAAATTGGAGAAAAGTTGCGATGAAGAATATTTTGAATTTCCAGAACCCATTAAACAAACATCAAATGATGCAGCCTCAACTGCGAATCACAATCTTCCATCCAACTGTTGTGAGTGAGATATGTTTACTATGCTCACTAATCGATGAAATTAGAATTTTGCTTGTCACTATGGTTTCCCATAAACATATGAACTACGCAATATCCGTGTAAGGTAAGAAAATAAACCCACAATTACTCGTAAATCATAATCACCAAACACCAATCTGTCCCTAACAAGAAAATCATCCAAGCTTTTTATGAAACATCCAAGGCTAATCGATGACTCACAACAGTTTCCGAGAAACATGGGAACTACGCGATATTCCGTGCAAGGTAAAACAATAAACCCACAATTACTTGTAAATCGTAATCACCTATCACCAAATCGTCCCGGTCTCGTCAATCAACGACTAACAAGGAAATTATCCAAAGATCATAAATGACTCGACGACAAATGCAATTAATAGCAGCCAGCGATGCAACATATAAAAAACACTCAGCTGACTCCGAATTCCTAACAATACAACACATATTAGAAGCAAGCATTGAATAAAGAGCAAACAACCATTTTGGTCTTCAAAAGTATGAGGTGTTGTCACTGTAGTCTCTAAATGTATCAAAATTGCAAAATATCCCTAGAACCTCTTTTGTTAGTAATTTTATGGACTAAATTGACCAACGGAAAACACATTTGAGGACTATATTGACTACCTTAAAACAAATTTGAGGACCAAAGTGACTAATAAATTAGACACTTGTGAATGTGTTTGCCATTTCGATACATTCCTGGAAGATAGTGACAACGCCTCATGCATTTACGGACCAAAACGGTTGTTTACCCATTAAATGACAAAAAATCTCCTATCATTCAAAATCATCTAGAACAATGCCACTCTGAGTTCTAACTATAAACAACTGACACAAACACGGACACGACACTGACACTGGTAATAATGAGAAAATGAATTATTTGAACGTAATCACATGTATCAGTGTCGTGTCAGTGATACCGACACGTGTCAGACACCGACACGTGTCAGACACCGGACACACCTTTGATCAGACATGTCGAGGTGCTACAGAGTACTCTACACTGAACACATTTCACACCAAATACCTCAACAGCTCAAAATTCACCAATCAAAATCACAAACACACTAATTTAATTACAGTTAATTTACCAAAAACACTAATCAACTATGAAGCACTGACACACATGGACATCGGACACGACACTGACACATCGACACCTGTAATAATTTGATAAAATGAATTATTTGAAGGTAATCACATGTGTCAGTGTCGGACAACACCAGACAAACCTTTGATCAGTAATGTCGGTGCTACGTAATACTTTAAGCTAAACACATTCCACACCAAACAACGCAAAATTCACCAATCAAAATCACATACACGCAACAATTTAATCGCAATTAATTTACCAAATTAGAAAGGAAAAAAAACTAATTAACAAAACTTAATAGCTTAATTAGAAAGATATCTATCTCTCTCTAAAACTCTCTCTGATTATTGTAAACCCTAAAAAAATCTTCAGTTAGAAACGAAAACGTTATTTCGTAACTTTCGTTCAATTTTTCTCATCTTTCACAAAATCATCAAACAACAACAACAACTATAGTGTGAATGAAAATCAACGAAATCGTAAATTGATTTCAGAATACAGAAATTAACTGAAAATGAAAGCGAAAGCAATTTGAATTCGTTGATTTTGAATTAGGATAAGTGAAAATTCGGAAAATCTATGAAAAATCGTTCGAACCTTAGGATAGGAGGAGGAGTGGAAAGCGGCTGCGGCGGCGATGAGAGTTGACGGTGGCGGACGGCAATTGAACGGAAAGTGGTTGCCGTGAAAGTACGGAGAAGAAGAGAAATGGGTTGGAAGAAAGGAAGCAATACCCTTTAATCAAAATGAATATGAAATATAATTTATTTTCTTTCATTTCATTTTTTTATCCCAAGTTTTTTTACCATACTAAATTCATGTGTTTTTATATATCATTGAAAAAGATTAATATCCACAATTATATGCAGAAACATGTGATTTATATGCATAATAATAATATCATTAAAATAATAATATCGTTAAACATTTTGGACAAAATTCAAGATGGAAAGTCGTTGTATAATATGCTCTGAAAATATCTAAACTAATTCGAAAGAAATTATTAATATTCACTGATAAGATAGTCTAGTATTAAATTTGATGGCCAAATCTCGATCATGAGAGGTATCTACGCTCTATATTTGATACAACTTAAATATAATTACTTGCGGTAGAGAAAATATATGAGAAATACAAAAAGTGTATGTTGTTTTACGAGAGCAGTATAAGAGTTGGATAACAATGTTTTAAAACTTGAATTAGTCGATCAGATTGGGCTCGTGTGATGGTCGATATCAACGTCTCAAGAAGAGTTTGGTCGCATATCCAGCTTGGTTGAGCTAAAAGACTAGATATACAAAGAAATTGGTGTAACTTAATGTGAATCTGACAGTTTTCTAGTCAACCGTTGTGACAAGAATCGATCTAACCCTTGAATATTTTAAACAAAAATTACAAACATTTGCAAGAGGTTAGGACTAGTCTTGGGAGGAAATCTTTACTAATATTGAGAAAAAATTATACATATATATAGAGAGAGAGTGTCTATGTGTGTGAGAAACATGAACGAACGAGGGGACGGATTTTGGAAGGTTTTGGAATCTTACATCTTGTCTTGAGACAAAAGATAAAAGTCACAACAACCCTAACTTCTAGGAGAAGCTAGACGTATGAATATGCATTTGTGAGAACTCGAGCAAGGAATTTTTTCATGTTAATGGATTAGGTCATCTTAACATTTGTGATGAATCTGAGTTTTTGCCAATCCACGTGCAATACCGTTGTACATAATGTAACCTTTCTCTTACAGTTATCTCATACTCAAGAGAATGTGATGAAGACCATGAACATAGAAAACATCACCAATAAATTTGAGATCCACCAATACAAGTATTTCATTTTAGCATTTCTCCAAGATTGAAATACCTGTATTGTTTCCAAATTTTATGACAAACCTTTGTTTTTTCATCGAGAGAAAATACTAATTCCTTTTTTCCAACATATATGATTCCTACATTTAGTATCAAAGATTTTCTTCTTTTGAAAAAAAACATTGCTTGCTAAAAATAAACTTTGTGTATTCTCATAAGACTTACTAGTATTTTGATATGAACTCTCTACAACATTTTTCAGAGTTCTATATGTGTGATTGATTGTTTTATGCCCAAATTTTCAACGATGAAAACAACTATAATTTTTTTCTCTCTTGATTGTGTTACCTCTTCCTCTACCGTAGTTGGTAGGCACAAAATTGTTTTCACCTCTTCCTTAATTGAATGGTATTGAATTGTTGTCTCTCCATTAGTTGAAGTTGTCACACCATCTTCCTCTAATCTCGATCTCTACCTGGAGATTTCCCCATCCACCATTATTAAAATTATGACATTTACCTTCTCCAATTTGACTGGATTCAACTTTGTTGTTGAGGTTCACATGACTGTTCAAAGCTTCTTCTTTTACTTTTTTCGGTTTTTTACAATATTTTGTTGAAATGACTTCTAATAATTTCATGCTACCCAACTACTAACAAGGTGTTTGTGTCATAGGACTCAATTATTGTAGTCACCACATTGTCAAACTTCATTGACATACATATGTGAGGAATTTTCTCCACCGCCTTTGTTTTCCAGATTATCTTTTCCATACATCCTCATGTTATTGACAAGATTTATAACACAGAGAAAATATTGTTCTATGGTTTCAGAAATGAAAATCTCATGCCTTTCATATTCTCTACACAATGATTGCAATTATAATTTTTTTTTTACCATTAGCTACTCCTTTATGTAACAAAACTTCAATATGTCTCACTCTTATTTAGCATTCTCAACATTTTATATTTTGCCAAAAATTAAGTACTCAATTCCTTAACGAACTCTTGATAGTGCCAACTAGTCCTTTCTTCGAATGACTTCATCAACCCCTCGTTGTAATCGAGAATCCAAGAGCTACAAATATTGTGACTTTTTACATTTGCTATCGTCAAAAATTCTGAGTAACCAAAATCTAATTCCACATTTAATTCAGAAACGGACCAAACTATACTGTAATTAGTTGTCACACCTCTCTCAAAATATACTCAACAATTTTTTACACAATGAAAACTCTCTTGTTCCTAACGGACGTAAACTATTTTTGGCACTGACACTTGCATATCCTAACCTACTTTGATACAATTATAGTATTTGTGCGACATGTTTTTGTCACAAATAAACTCGCACGTACATATCCATCAAAGAGAGACAGAGGTCGAAAGAATTTGTTTTCAGTCAACCCTTTAACTCAAAATTCATATACACACATGCTACGAGAGAGAATAGGAAGATTTTTAATTATATATAGTTCTTAAATTGATCTATATCAAAACATGCTACAAGGATGCCTTTTTATAGGCTTCTAATGCAATAGTGAAAACTAGATATTAACACACCCATCAAAAGCAAAGTTGATTTGTATGTTTGCATCTTGTGCCAACTCTTACTAAAATTTGAAATGTATTCAAATATAAAATAAAGGGTGATGCTAATTTATGCTATAAAGAAATACGTTAAGCAACCTAAAAATAGAAATTTTTCTTTAAGATTTGTGTATTCAATTAATTAAAAGTTAAAAAATTAATTCACGAATTCCAACAAAAATTTCTATATTTAACTCATTAACTTACAACCTAAAAATAGAAATGTTTCTTTAAGATTTGTGTATTTAATTAATTAAAAGTTAAAAAATTAATTCACGAATTCCAACAAAAATTTCTATATTTAACTCATTAACTTATTCTTTAAAAGTACAAGTTAACATTTTCTTAAAATAAAATACATACAACTATCATCAAATTATACATCCATTAATTTATACTAGTGGACCAAAGCAAAGCAAATGCAGGCACTGCTTGATTTTCAATACCATCATTTGTGTTTTGTTTAAGGTCCGTTTGTTTCATGTTTTTATAAAAAAGAGTCACTTTGTCGTTTTGAAGTGTTTGTTTAGGGTTATAAAAATATTATTTTATAAAAAAAAAAAATTGACTCAAATAAAAAACTATTAGGATTAGTTTATTCAAAATATATTTTTTTTCAAAAACAAAGAGACAACATATGAACAAGTTAAAATTCATTTTTATAAGAAAAATGATTTTTATGGATCATTAACGAACATAAATAGTTTCAAATTTTTTTTAAAGATGAAACAAACGCACCCTTAATAAATAAAAAATTACTTTTTTTGACAAATAAATAAAAAAATTACTATCTAGCTTAATTGTCAAGTAAGTCTCTCAGCCTACTATAACTATGACCGTTGGAAAAAAGGATATCGATGGTTGGATAGCACCGAGAAGGGTCAAGGGCAACAACATACTAATGTATGATATCACCAACGGATTGCGACACCAAATTCTTACCCAAAATCTTAAAGTATTTAATATTTGGTCACTTTTGCTATGTATCATAAATTTAATCCATAAAATATTTGGTGCGAGACTAGTTACTCACACGAAAACGAATAACAATCGATAACAAAAAAAACGAATAACAATCTAATTCTTATGTGTATTAAGGAGAAGGACAAAACTTACCTACAGTACCCTAGGTACTGTTTTTACTGTTTGCAATTAAACAAAGACATGTGTACTTTCTTAACACAAATTTAACGTCATCGCTTTCCTTTGTTTAACGGCAGCCATTGCAAGACTTTATTTCACGGTGGATGTCACACAAAGCATTCATTGATCGTAGAATGCTTCCATTGAACATTAAACTTTTAAGTGGCTCTTGTGTTCTTTCTCATCAACCCCTAAATCAAAGCAACTAAAACTATCTACAACCCCACCATGTACTCCAACAACATACGACCCTGATGTTGTAGTTCACCACCAATTCCGATGGCAACACAAGTTTTGGCCAGTGCATTCTTTATTATTCACTTTTTCAATCAATGTGTTCCTTCCCAGAAGGGAACTACTCTTATTTAACAGGAAATCCGGTTGACAATTGTTGGCGGTGCTGCGACATGAATTGGGAGGTAAGCCATCAGAAACCGGTGGATTTCACAACGGATTCCAACCCACGACCATGTGAGAAAAAACAATTAAATCTACATCGAACTGATTCTTTAAACAATGACCCGACAAATCATGTCCCCGAAACACTCTGTCATTCCCTGGTTCAAGAACCACTCTAGACCGGATTCGCCATTGACAACAAATAAACTGCCAACAAAAACTTATTCTCAACAGTTTCAAAACCGACATCCGTGACCCTAACGCCAACTAAGTAAATCACAAACGTTGTGAGAAAAGGGAAGGGAGTTAGTTGACACTGAGATGGAGAAGTGGGGCAGCTAAAAAACACAAAACGGAAATTAAACGGTGTTAAAATGGAGTTAGTAAATGGTACATGTGTTTTGTTCTAATTGGGAACAACAAAAACAGTACATATGGTACTGTAGGTAAGTTTTGTCCTAAGGAGAATTAACTTTCCTAATATAAAGCGATTGCGTTTTTTCTTTCTTTCAATAGAACGATTGAGACATTATTAACATAGTAAAAAATATTTAAGTTTGATGAATGTTGGATAATATAGTTGTAGACATGATAAGTTATTCCCATATTAACTCAGTTACTTGATGTATGTGTATTAAAGATGGTATTCCGTTGTTGATAAAAAAAATAAAAAAATTGGTGTACCATCCCCATGAATGTAGAAAATTTGTTAGAGACATTTGTGAGAAATAAGGATCGGACTTCAAACTTCTTCATATTCTTCATTTACTAATTTTAAGAAATTAATTTCTAACCATTAGGTCACATGACAAAAAAAGTGTTCCTTTAATATGTTTGTCATAACGATAGTCACTATGATATTATTCGTCGTTTCATTATATACATTTGTCAAACCAAGATTAATCTTCATTCAAAAAATAATAGTGTTATCATTCTTAATTAATAACACTTCGTTATATTAAATAGTTTTTTTTCCTCCAAATAAATAACACATATCTTGAGTAAAACTAAAACAACAATAACAAAAAACAAATATCAAATACAAGACTCTCACAATATGATAAACCAAAGTTTAAATTTTGAATTGCCCACATTTCATGTTCGACAATATCTCAAATACAATTTACATTGGTAGAGAAAACCTAGAAGAAACCAGGAAAAAAAAACCATAATGCTACCCATGATAAACAAGTAGTTTATCATTTATTATCATAAGAAAATCAAAGTATATGTACCCAAATACCCTCGCTAGGAATTTGTGCGTTGACCACAAATAGTAGATAAAAACCTGGAGGTGCAAGAATAGGTGAATTCGGCACGGTAACTTCAATTTGATATGTTGTTTCGTTCACACGATTCACTTTATTTGAGTCCAACACCAACAACCTTTGATTCATTGAGAATGAATGTGTATTAAAAGGCGGCAACAACTTTGTGACATGTACTAAATTCAAGTATTTTAATGTTCTGTTCACTTGAAATTGAAGCTCCAAGTTCTGACCATACTTTAATTCCATTTGAGTCTTAGAATCAAGAGACATAATTTTCGGACGATAATTTGAGAAACGATCGCTAAGATATGAAGGTGAATATGCCTCAATGCTAAGCTCGGTTGGAAACAAAACATTTGTGAAATTGTAACCCAAATGAGGGTTACTACCACCAACCAAAACCCTCCCATCACGAACCAAAACAACAGTGGAATGATACATTCGAGGCGTCTCCGATGATCTTTGCAATTTGAATCTCGACCCAATTGGATTATTTGTTTTGTAAAGAAACGGGGTTAGAGCCGGGTCACGACCTTGTTCCCATCCAGATGTCCCCGAAGAAGCCCCATTAATTATCAAAATGTTACCATTTGGAAGCATCACCATGTCACTCATGACTCTAGGCCATGGCATAGTCTCCATGTCCCATTGTGGATTAGGGTCAGTTATTTTGATCCTAGCACATGTATTCAATGCTTTAAGAAACACTTCCTTTTTTGATTGTAAATAAGACCCTCTTGATGCTCCTCCACAAACCAAAAACTCAGCTTCCAAATTTTTTGCTTGTAGATTCTTTAATGGCAATAAAACAGCAGAACCAGTACTTGGATAATTCCTAGGATCCCCACCTGGGACTTCTGGAAATGTTTTCACCACCATACCCTATTAATGTTTGGTACACAAATCAAAACATAATAACATATGGTTTTAAATCCATTAAATTTAAAGTAGTGTGTTTTGTTACATTTAATAAAAACCATAGTGAAAATAATATTTTGTGACACATCATAACAAACACACTAATCTATATTCATTTTCTACACAAAGGTTTTGTATGTCAATAGCAAATTTTGAGCTATCATCTATGTTTATCGGTTATCAATGGACTCTTAAAATATATATTTCTTTATAAGCAAATTTTATTTAAATTATTTATAACAAATATTTAACTTTTCCTATTTTATTTTTTTTTTACTATTTTGGGTTTTACAACACTCACACAAACTCTTGTGAAATAATGGACCAGTCATTGTAGGATGATGTGAGCAATATTAAAAAAAATACATTTTTTTTTATCAAAAAACAAAAACAAACAAAAAAACTAATATTTTTCAAATATAATATAAAATAAAACAACAATACCTTAGTATAATCGAAGAGAATAAATTTATTGTTGGCCATGATGAAGAGGTTACCATCGACATTGAGAAAAACAAAAGGATACAAGTTATTTTCTTGCTCAGGATCATTGGTCTCAGCCAAAAATGGTAAATTATAATTTGCTTTGATATCATTGCTTTTGGGATAAAACTCATAGTTGAATTGCCCCCTACCACCAACAACAATCTGACTACCATTAGGGAGGATATGGCTAGTGGCATACCATCTCTCGGCAGCAAGTCCGCCATCGATTTCACTCCAATCACATGTCGGGCAAGGACTATAGATTCGTATGTTGCGATTTCCATCGCTGTAGCCACCGGTTTGAACGAGTGATCCATCGGGCCTAACTGAGCCAGAGGAACACCAGATATTAGTTTTGACGAATAATGGACGGAAAGTGTTTGATAAGACATCATACTCAACAGAGTGGGCAGTGCAATCATCTTTCACAACTAATTCGGCTGGATCATGACGACACTGTCCGTTTGGTAAAGAGAGGTTAGAATAATCAAAATCAGTACGATCGAATATGACAATACGATCATTGTGAAGAAGTTGCATGTGCATAGCAACAATCCCAATGCCTTTTTGTAGCATCTGCCATTGGCCGTTGTTCACGGACACTGGAGATGGGAAGAAGGAAGAGGAGCAAAGTGGACATTGTTGTTGTAATATGGTTTTGTCTTGACCGGTTTGATGGTGTATGATTGATGAAACGATATCATCACTATTCCTCTTTATATATTACTAGTTCAAAATAAAAACAGTAACTTAGGTAATTAAATGTGTCCTAGCTGTAAAAATAAAAAGTGATTATATGTGTATCAAAATTGTCCGAGTTTTACGTATACATACCCTAAACCAGTCTATAGAAAAATATAAGTAATAAGTAATTTGAATTTAATAAAAAATTGACACTTAAAACGCAGTAAATATAAAACGAACAATACTGCATCACTTTTTTTTTGACAAAAACAATAGTGCATCACTTGTTACTTCAAAAAAAAAAAAATAGTGCATCACATATAGTTTTGTTCAAAATAGTGGATTTGTCTTTATACGATATAAGATAGTGATACAGAATATACATATATATGTATTGTTTTAAGCTCTTAAGAATGTTATTATTTATTTTTTATAAGAGAAAAATGAATAAATAAAAGTTAATGTATTTGGAAAAAAGCAGGTGGTTTTAGTTTTTTAGTTAGAGAAACCTTTTTTTTTTTATTTATAAATTCACTTTTACTCATACAAGATGAGTGGTTTTAGGTCATTATTTGACCTAGAATCACCCACTCTGCATCTTTTTTTTCCTTTTCTTTCAATCTAAATAAGTATTTTTCATATATATCAAGTTTTTTCTTGTATTTTTTCGTGATTTCGTCGTCCAAGTACGACGTGGTGTTATTTGTCATCTTGTGCGGCGTTTTTTGATTTTGCGTCTTGTTGCGGTGTTTGTTTGGTTCTTATCGAAAGATCAGCTTCAGTAAATTACATATTTAATCAATGATTTGGGCGTCAACGTTGTAGATCCTAAAGTATGAATATTCTAGTGATTTAGATTTTATCATATTATTTGTAGGTATTTTGTCGTTGTATGTTATTAATAGGTGATGTGAGTTTGTTCACAAAAAATTTATTTATAACTTTCTATTTGTATTTTTATATAATTTTTTTTGGCTTTCACACGGTTTCCGACCCACCAAAGGTGGACTAATCCGGCTCATTCGTAGAGGTATACGCACTGGCCAAGCGTTGTTCCCCCTGAGAATCGAACCGGTATTCTCCAGATACATCCTTGTAAGAAGCTCCTTGCCGCTGGAGCCCAAACAACTTGGTTTATAATTAACAAACTAATAAAACAAACTAATTTATTACTTTGATTACTAAAACAATTAAGAAGAGTAAATAAATATAGTAGTCTCCTTAAAAAATGAGATATGCTAATCATTCACTTTCCTCCGAAGATGTGTTGTTTAAAAATTTATTTATAACAAACTAATTTATTAACATTTCATTCATTTAAAAAACATACTTTTTTTAAGAATATACGCATTAATTATTTTTAGATGGCTTAATTTCGTGGGATATCATTCCTCATTGCTCTAAAGAAGTTTTTTTGAGGTAGATTTGGGTTGTTGAATTCCCATTTTTGTTAACTTTATTATGGTGGATATTTTTTTTTCAAGTAGTCTACCGACTAGAATTCACTTTTTTAAGGTGTATAAGTGAGGTGTTCGTGGTTTAAACTCCTACCCATGCATATAATAATGCATATCTCTGCCAACTGAGTTATGCTCAGGAGACTTTTTGTGGGTTGTTAACCTCATTATTTTTTTTATAGGTGATGTCGATGGTACATTAGTGTGTCGGCATTGTTGATATGTCAATGTATCATATTGATATTGATATTAATCACTTCTAATTTTGCATAAAAATAATAGACAACACGAAATAAAATGTACACTTAAAAAATTGTTCGAAAAATAATAATCAAAATTAAATAAGAATTCTATGTAAGTTTCATTAAGTTTTTTTAAAGGAAGTTTCATTAAAATAATAATCAAAATTATTTTGTTTTTATATTATTTTTGCAATTTCTTTTATTAATACGGTTCAGTAAATTAAATCCCTATTTTCTGTAAATTGCGTTTAAAATTTTAGATTAAAATTATAAATTTTAAGGTTAATTCTTAGTATTTAATTACCAATAAACCCACCTTTTGTTGGTGTATATCATGTAATTTTCACCAAATGGAAATTATTTTTTCAATGCATAATAAACATTCATGATGTTGTTTTTGTTTTTGAAGTAATGATGATGTTTTTGTTGAAATCTTGCTAAATCTTTATTAGATAAAATACATAATAAATTTATCTCATGTTTTTTTTAGATAGCTTAATTTGACCCCTGGAAATTTTCTCACGACCCAATTCACTCAACGATAAAAAAAAAAAGACCAACCTAATCTTTATCATTTTTCAATTAGGGACAAATAATCCTTTATGTTTTGTTAACTTTTGTTGTACTGAGTTGTAACTAATTTGCCATCCATATAAATATGTTCATAATTAATTTTGTTATTACCTCAAAAAAAAATTGTTATTATTTTTTATTGGGATTCAATTGAACCATAAAAAATGTCTAGAATCGAATAGGATCATATTTTCTTTTAATTATTTATAGAAAGAACTGAAGCCCAAATTTGAGTATTTACTACGACACTTTTTCAAACAAATTAGAGATAAATTTGCGTAAACAAATAAAATAAATTAGAGATAAACTTTTTGCAACCACATAGAATTGTGATGAAAAGTTATCTTTGTATAATAATTTTATGGCAATTCTCCATTGCTCTCTATATCATTTTTGACCAAAAGAAAAGAAAAAAAAAGAGTAGTGATATTTTGACAACCATTTTGGTACAACCTTTGAGACAACTTTGTTGTTCTTTCTTTTCATTGGTCAAAAACAATAGAGAGAAAAAGAAAGAGAGATAATAAAAACATAATATGAGTATGAAAGAGATAGTTGTAACAAATTGGTTGTACAAATATCATTTCTAAAAAAAAAAATGGTAAATCGTTTAAAAATGAGTGTATAAATATAAATATCTTTATACACATATCATGGTCATGACATAGGGAGATGATTTATGAGTAAAGATATTTAGACCATCCACATCAGAGCACCCCATATTGGGTATTTAAATGGGTTCATGTGTCTATATCATTAATTTTACGGTAACATTCAGTAAGCATCAATTTTCTCCAACCCAACATCTCAAAAGAAATTATTAAATAGGTCCCACAAATAGTTCTATATCATTACATTTCAACAAATTTATTTAATTTATTAAGATTTATTAAATAGGACCAATAAAAAATAAAGAGAGAGAAGGTGCTTCCATAGCCAACATTCTCCATAGGCACTCATATATTTTACTCCACAATAGGGATGCTTATTTAATGTGGTTCTAAATAGGTTAAGCACCCACCATTGTGGATGGTCTAATACACTCATTTTTAATCATGTAATATTTATTATGAGCTATAAATACAATTAATTAAGAAATTTCTTTTGATTAAGAAATATATTTACTCATAAATATTCACCCTTTAAAAAAAATCATATATTTATAGCATAAATAGATTGAATTTATTCAGCAATATATCCATTAATTCGCACACTCGTTTAGCACTTCATATTCTTTGTTGAATCATGATGCGGCCGAGGATCATCACATTAGACCTTAAATAATCATATAAGTGAGAGAGACACCACACGTTTACCAAAAACTTTAAACATTAGGTTTATGGGTTCTCACACTTATAAAATGTTCAATATCCACTTTTCATCCAATTAGACATTTTACTCACACTTGATATTTGATATATCCACTTTTTTATTTTTAATAAAAAAAAAAAAAACACTTAACCCTAGAAGCAAGATCTTACCCATATTTTGAGGATCATAGAAATGGTTGTTGAGTAAACCATTTTGAGCATATTCATACATAAGGAAAAGCTAATCATGACTAGCTACAGATTGAGATTTGTTGGAATGAGCTTCCAATTTGTGATAAAACTCAAGTGAATCATGAAAACTAAGTGAAAAGAAAGAGAAGGGAGAAAAATGAGATTAAAGAGAAAAGAGAGAAAAATCGTTATTGAATTGTAAAATGTTTATTCTCTATTCAATGTAATCAACAATGATTCACACTCTACATCATATCAAATTCCATCCCTGTGCTCTTATATACATGATGGAAAGCTTTACCTAACTATGGTTACTTGACTAGCAAGTAAACTATATAACCATGTTAATTTTTAACTAACTAAGTGACTCAATTAACTAATCTCTAACGATTTGTGCTAATCTATATTATATAAATCATAACGACTATACATTATACTAATGAACCAACACATCCTTTATGATGATCCTCTTGAGGTTGATTCTCTAGACTTCTAGTATGAATTATTCAAGTCCAAACGGATTGAGTGACTTTAAGGTGGAAAAGTCACGATGACTTTAGTGTAATTTCATGTGTTTTATGAAAGAGAAAGATGAAGGAAATAATAAAAAGACGAGAGAGAAAGTAATATAAAAGAGAGATAGACACAAAATCACCGTGACTTTTCTGCCTTTAAATCACTGAATCGTATCTGAAAAACTTAAACTCATTTAATTTTAGTTCCTTCATCCTTTCCCTACTTAAGCTTATTATTCATGTAAGAAATCATAAAAAATTATTCATCCGGTAGTATACTTCATTTTATCACCTGTGTACCTGAACCACCTATTTTCAGTGTAATAAACAATCAAAATAACCTTGCTTATGCATATTGATAACAATTTTATTATGGATGGAAATTAGTTGCATCATTGCTAGGGAAAGATGTATACATTCTTAATTTTCACAGTTCTAATCCCTACAACAAATTAACTTACATTTACATTACTAAAAGTAGTAACATTACTTGTTACTACTTATTTTTCGAACACCTCGTTGTTCGAGATCAAACAATTCAATAAAAATCAGACAATTCGTAAATAGTCAATTTAGAACGGTCGTTTCAAAATACTCAAAATCTTTTGAATGTGTATTTTTTCTGACTATATGCAACATTAAAACATATGCTTCTACTTGATTATAACCACAATATACTTATTAACAACCTCATGATGTATCAACCCAAATCAAAGATAACATAGAAACTTACCACCAAATCTTATAACATTTAGTTGTGTAGCAGAAATTTGAAAAG
>Ga0228711_1005219_pt1 | contig 19826 bp, 9 predicted proteins | sample MedpolnodulmetaG_2_FD_177996 | JGI IMG/M metagenome (GOLD analysis project Ga0228711, IMG submission 177996) | Root nodule microbial communities from Medicago polymorpha collected in Santa Monica, California, United States - brown nodules | ecosystem: Host-associated > Plants > Roots > Nodule... | reverse complement strand
CAACGAAATAACAATCAAATTAAATATTGATACTCAAGTTTAATGATAAAGAACTACACATATATTGAAGTCTTAAACATCAAGTTAGTAGAAACTAAACGTAATAGTAGAGCGCCAAAACATAAACAATGTGTCACTAGTTTTGGTTATCCAAAAAGAGTTTGGCATATGCTGAAGTCTTCACCTTAAATTTAGTAGAAATTAAACATAACCTAAAGCCCAAAACATAACATGTCACCAATTGAAAGAGAAAGAGTCAACCCAAAAGTGTTGAAAGAGGTTTTTTCTCTACTTTTTTTTTTTATATATATGTAGTATAGATAATGCTAATGCTCCCTCGCCAATTGAAGGAAGTAAATAAACACTAGACTTGGTGGTTGATGAACTCTCAAGTCTCAATCCACATTTATGTACATCACTCTCAAAATTTAAAATAAACCATTAGATTAATCTAACAGATGGGGAATATTAAAAGCTCAAAATATGAAAAGAAACACTCTACAAAATCGTGCATGTCATGACGCTAACGTGGATAACGCAAACGCAACACCCCAGTCGAAGGGAGAAAATAAACACCAGACTTGGCGGTTGATGTTAACCTTGGGAATCAGATCCTCTTGAGTTCAATCCACATTTTTTTCATTCTCTCATGATAAATATAAACAAACCTTTAGATTAATCTAAGGGATGGAAGATCAAAAGCTCTAAAATTAAAAGAAACACTCTACAAAATCTCATCGTCATTTCTCACTTTGGATCAATTCCTTTGTTTCAGTCGAAGTTATGCAAAACACATCATATTTCCTCTTCACAAATTGCAAGCACCCATACTCCATTCTTTCTTCCATGGTATCTGTTGTATACTTTTAAAAAAAAGTGTAGATTAAATTTGATCCTTGATACTTTTAGCACAATTCAATCTAATCCTTGTTTAAAAATAATATTCAAATTAGTTCTTTAACATTTTTACATGTATCACAAATTTGTCACGATTCATTATAATAGAGGGACTAATTTGTCTCTCATTTAAAAATGTCAAGAGATTAGTTTGATACTATTTTTTGTCAATACTAAAATGCACAACGGGAAACTTATCAAAGGCCAAATTGGGTCTATTCGTAAGTTCTAACTCAAATGATAAATTCAAAATTATTAGGCTAGATATTTGTAGTTTCTTGGGTTTGAACATAACATATATTATTTGTGTGTGTGATTTTCTTGCAAGTAAAAAAAATTGGTTCTGCACTCCAAATAAAATATACCAAAAGTGACCTTTACTATTAATCTTCTAAATTAAATTTCATCCAATCCCATCCACTTGGCATTCAATGAAATACCTAGTCAATCCTTATTCCTTTTCTAGAATTTTTCCTTCTTCGATTTTTCCCTTCTTTAGATTTTTACCTCCTTAGCGGCAATTGTTCATGAATTACCTCATCAATCCATATTCCTTTTCTGAATCTTTTCCTTCTTCTGATTTTCACCTCCCAACTCACGTTTTTTTACTAGAATTTTCTACCTACCTTGATTCTAGGGGTTGGTTTGCCTTAAGCTTATAAATAGGTTCAAACTCCATCTCATAACATCATCAAGCTATTTTTTTTCTGCTACCACAACACCTTCTCATCCACACCTTCAAATCGGGTTTACACTCAAAAAAAAAATGTTACTAACCCTGCTATACCAAAAATGACCTTTGTTATTAATATTATAAATTATATTTCATCAAATCCCACCATTCAACATTCAATGAATTACCTCGTCAATCCATATTCCTTTTCAATCCTTATTCCTTTTCTAAATTTTTGCTTCTTTCGATTTTTTGCTTTTTTCAAATTTTTCCACCTTAGTGGCAATTGTTCATGAATTACATCGTCAATCCTTATTCCTTTTTTAAAATTTTTCAATCTATCGATTCTCACCGCCCCATGAACTCTTTTTTACTATAATTTTTTACCTTTCTTGATTCTAGGGTTTGGTTTGCCTCAAGCTTATAAATAGGTACAACCTCATCTCATAACATCACCAAGCTCTACTTTTCTGCTGCTGCAACACCTTCATATCCTCACCTTCAAAACAAGTTTACACTCTAACAAAATGTTACTAACCCTGCTATACCAAAAATTACCTTTACTCTTAATCTTCTAAATTAAATTTCATCTGATCCATCCCACTCGGCACTCAATGAATTACCTTATTAGTCTTTATTTCTATTCCATCCTTATTTCTTTTTCTGAATTTTTCCTTCTTTTGATTTTTTCCTCCTTAGCGACAATTCTTCATGAATTACACCGTCAATCTTTATTCCTTTTCTGAATTTTTTTCCTTTTTCGATTTTCACCTCCCCTCTCACTTTTTTTTTACTATAATTTTTCCTCTCTTGATTCAAGGTTTGGTTTTCCTCAAGCTTATAAATAGGTTCAACCCCATCTCATAATATCATCAAACTCTTCTTTTTTGCTGCCGGAACATCTTCTCATCCACACCTTCAACTCAAGCATCACAAATGGTTTGCAATTCAGATGGAGATGATTCTCACAGTGGCATGTAAATCAATGTTGTTTGTGACAGTGAACACAAGTTAGATGAGTTCATCACTACACTGGAGGTATACTTTGTTCTTTTTTATTCTTGATTCTTCTTCAAAACGCCATACTCGTGGTTTGGTTTTACCGTCATCTATTTGGTTGGTCTGCTTTGCTTTGTTTTATAATTTTGTGTTCCTTCACCTTGCTTTATGGATTTCGATCAATTATCTCAAACAATAAATATTTTCTTAATTTTATTTTATATAATTTTTTCATATAAGATGATGCGAGCCAAATTTTGTTGTGGGATGAGTTAATGTACTTTTTACTGGGACTGTCCGTGCTCTTGCTAGAGTTGTTCGTGGTGCGGTTTGAATCGGCTTTTAGACAAAAAGTCATCTGATTCAAAATAAAATTCAGTTTGGATTATTATTTAAAACTAATTCATACCGCACAACAAACACTTCTATCTCTTATCCCATATATATAAACACATTTTTCCCTTACTATGTGAACAATATTTTTGTTGGGTCAGTTTATTGAATAGAAGTACGATTCACTTTTATTTGATTTACAGGTAAATGTATTAATTTTTTTCCTTCGAGTTTTATTTCTTTGATAGACCATCTCGTAAACAGCTATTCTTTCTAAATCTAATGACCATGCTTATACAAAACTATATATGTTGACAAGTAGTTTGTTCATCATCAACCAGAGAAAAATAAAAATTATCAAATGATATGTTCATAATGACTACTTTTTTATTCATAATGATATTTTAGATAACACTATTTCATTTGTTGCAAGAAATAAATTTGGATCGGCTCATGCACGTCCAAAGTGAATCTATTGTCTCTTGATTTTTTATTAATAGATGTGGATGTGGAGGTAGATGTGGATTTGCTTCTTATATAAATATATTCCTCATATTCAAAATTTTATTTAGTGTTGAAATCATTCGGAATAAGAAATTTGCACCTATGCTGGAAATTTTGCTATTATGCTGCTTCAAAGGTATGTTTCTTGAATTGTGTCTGATCATTGAAGTACTATTAAAATATGAAATTCAATACCAATTTGCTCCGGTACTAGATTATTAATATATCTTTTGTTTTTTCATTTTATAAATGATAAAGATTTAATTTAATAAAAATTTACAATTATTCAAATATGTCTAATATCGGTTATTATAATAAAAATAATTATTGACCAAAGAAACTAAGAAAACAATTTTATTTTAGAATTTTAAAGCAATAAATTCATTTTATTGAATAATTAATTAAATAAAAACAAAAATTAATTCAAATTACAAAATTACGTCACCGGAATACACATTATATAAGAACTGTTCCATCTCTCTCTATCTGTGTCTCTACCTCTCTATCCTTCTCTGTCATTTTGGTTCTTGTTCAACCATGCGTGTAATTGACGCATGGTTGCACAAGAACCAAAATGAGAGAGAAAGACAGAGAGGTAGAGACACAGATAGAGAGAGATGGAACAGTTCTTATATAATGTGTATTCCAGTAATTTTGTAATTTGAATTGAGTTTTTGTTTTTATTTAATAAATTATTCAATAAAAGGATTTTATTTCTTTAAATTAAAATTCTAAAATAAAATTATTTTCTTAGTTTCTTTGGTCGATAATTATTTGGCTAAACTGCACTTTTCGCGCCCTAAGTTTCAAAATGTTGCGATTTTTGCCACCTATTAATAAAAATTAAAATTTTACCCCTTAATTTTACAAAACGTTGCAAAGCCAATAAGAAGATGTCACGTGTCCCAAAACAGGGGGCCAAAATTGCAACTTTTTGGTTTTATTAACCCGAAAGGGTCTGTGGTTACTATCGTGAGTTGGACTCATCTCTCGATCTGAGTTCATACACGTTTGTGAAATCAGTTGAGATTGGTTCCTGATATCTTTGATATTTTCAGGTTTGTTGAGATCTGCTAGTTTCATGGCGTCAGGTTTGCATTCCCTCTGATACCGGCTTCTTATCCGTCTCAGTGTGACTGATCTTGAACTGTTATGCTCGAAAGAGCTTCTACGCTTGATGTTCTTTTCAGTAAGTTGCTGGTACGTGGTTCTGGATTTCATGTTGGCGGCCGATTCATTCGCCAGCTTTAAACCCGACCAATCTTTGTAGATGTTCATTTTTCACTATTTTTTTGTAATTTGGTCGCGCCCGTACGCGGGTTCGCTGGATTACGCTTGTGATAAATGTTTGTTAGGTAGGATTGATTAGGATGGTTCCACTAGGTTCTAATTTATCATGCTTTATTCTCGCTTGGGTTGTACCTGGGTCAGATCCAATGCTCCCCGAGTCTCTGTATCTTTTTATTTTATTTAATACATTTTTTCTGTTGGCTTAAAAAAAGGGGTCAAAAAAGCTTATTTCCTTAAAGATAGAGGGTTAAAAGAGCATGTTTCCATAAAATTAGAGGGTTAAAAGAGCATATTTCCCTAAAGATAGAGGGACAAATTTTTATTTTTTTTTAACAAGGGGTTAAAATTGCAACATTTTGAAACTTATGGGACGAAAAGTGCAGTTTAGCCTAATTATTTTTATTATAACAACCAATATTAGACATATTTAAATAATTGTAAATTTTTATTAAATTAAACATTTATCATTTAAAAAAAAATCAAACGATATATTAATAATCTAGTACCGGAGTAGATTGTTATAGACTTTCATATTTTAATATAGACTTAATTGCAGTTTTAGCCCCCTAACTTTTCCAAAGTTGCGATTTTGGTCTCCTATGAAAAAAAAACTACAAAACAGCCCCCTAAGTTTTGCAACTGTAGTAGTTTTGGCCCCCCAAGACAAAAAAAAAATAAAAAAATAACACGTGGCACCTCACTTAGGGTGTCACGTCAGTGTAGACCGAGTTAATATCAGTCTTGGGGCCAAAACTGCTACAGTTGCAAAACTTAGGGGGCTGTTTTGTAGTTTTTTTTCTTGGGGGGCCAAAATCGCAACTTTGGGAAAGTTAGGGGGCTAAAACTGCAATTAAACCTTTAATATATTTCAGATGTCATACCGCTGACACACACACTTCAATTAAAAATGAGGTCCATCCACTTAAAGAGGTAACAGTCTAAACCTGAAGTTAAGTTCATATGATTCTATCATCATTAGTAGTTCCATGCAAATTAGTATAATCTTTGAATTTTATGCCTTTTTCAGGTCTTTGTGGATGATATCCTTTTCAACACTAAACAGTATGATATCATCCCTGAGAATGCATTATTTGAAAATAGAAGTAACTTTCTAAGCTTCTGCCAAAAGAATCATTTTCAGTTTGACACACCCCGCCACGCCAAGTCTTCCTCAATGATGATCCTCTATCTTATAAAGAATACTTCTGCCGAAAGTTTGAAAAGTCTGTGATCATTGTTGTCCAGAATATAAGGAGAGACATGCTGATTGCCATCAAACAAGTTGAATCAAGACGAGTTAAATCAGAAACCGGTGCTGGTAAGAACATAGTTATCTCTCGAGCTTTATAGTTTTCATTAACTGTTTGTTACGGATTGTTGTTCAAATTTCACTTCTATAAATTTTATATTCCCTCTTACTTGCTGACTTACACACAGATGGTGAACTCCGGAACGTTTTGAAGCATGCATCTCAATGCCGCACAACTAAGGCTGAACCATACTCTCATCCATACTGTTCTCAAATCAAGAAGTTGTTCTCTCATGCTAGTAAATGCAAAATTCGAGTGAATCGGGGCTGCCAGCACTGTTAAAAGATACTAACTGCTCACTCTAGGAATTGCGAAGATTCATAATGTGAATTGCATACCACGGTGCAGGTGTCATTTTGTTCATTGGCTAAACTATATATAGTTATTCACTTCACAGCAGTCATTGTTTTGGCTAAACTAGTCAGAAATACTTATTCATTTTATATTTATGTCGATTTTGCAGGGATCTGAAGAAGCATATAAAATCGAAAGTAGCACAGAAGTCGTTGATCAATGAATCTTTGTGAATATAAAGAGTTCACAGTAAACGACTATAAGCTACTATACAACTTTCAAATCCATTTTTATCAGCTTTGATGAAGCGTATTAAATTTCGTTGAAGCTAAGTGTATGTAAACAATAGTTCTCAACATAAGTACTGAGATTCAATTTTGTATTGTTGTGAATATATATTCAAGTGTTGTGATTTTCATCTTTTCTGTATATAATTTAGATTATGTATATATATAGATTAGGATTGCCATTACTACAATAATGACATTTAGTAACACTTGTAAATTGTAACTAAATCAAGAAAAATGTTACTAATTAAATTTAGTAACACTCGAACAATTGTTAGGTTAAGTCCGTGTTACTAAAGTGTTTTAGTTACATTTTAAAGTATTATCTGTAACAATTAAAAAAGTGTCGCAATGTTACATTATTGTAAGACTTTTTGTATCACTAGTAACAATAAAAAAGTGTTACATTTATAATTTTTGAGAAGTTGTAAAAAGTGTCGCAAAATTGTTTAGACTAAATTTTTTTGAATCTACCAAATTTGTCTTTGCTTAGACTTCATTCATATTTGAATTAACCAATATTAGATACAAGTTTTAATAGCAAGTTTGAATTACATACTCTAAAATTTCTCCCTTCCCTGTTCTTATTCTTGCATAATGAAAATGAATTATGCAACACAATTAGAACTATGCAACACAATTTGAATGACATACTAAAACGATTACAGGTTCATCCAACGTAACATGTACTCTATAAAATATCCCACTGCATTGTTCTTATTCATCCAACCATATTATCAGCCTTCCATTTTGTTTTCTGCTTGATTCTTTTTGCTCCATGTTGTTGACGCTCTACAAATTTATTTTCCTTGACTTTCTTCTTCAAATCTTCTCGCATCCTTTTACATAATTCAAATTTTTGTCCTGCCAAAATAAACAATATAATGCATGTTTAAGCAGTGGTCACATATAAGCTATAAGATAGTCACAGGTCATTAGTTGAGTTGGGAACAGAAATTAAGCAACAATTATACATAACCAAGAGTAAGCACTGATGCAGCATGCAATAGCCTTTGTTTTTTTCTCTCTTAAAACAAGAGAATCAATTTTGGATTGTTGTGATGTATATTCAATTTAATAAGTCTCAACTTTATTTTTTCTTTGCTTCTACTGTTCTACATCAATTTAAATTTTTGAAGTGCCACATTGGTGTTGCATTCATTAATAGTTTAGAGAAATGTTATTTGAACAACCATTTTCACAAAAAAATAAAGAGAGTACAAGTAACTTTTAAAGATATTGGTGGATCTTTCTAATTTAAATATATTTTTATATGTACAAGTAACTTTTAAAGATTTTGAGTGTTTATTAAGTACTAATTTTAAAAAAATTAAAAAATGAGTAATGTGTACAAGACCCAGTTAAGTATCCAAATTAGGGGGATCCTTTGTTGATGCTCTTGTAAGAACCAAGTTGGTTTAGATACAGCATCTATCTTTGTTGATTACTATCTACATTGATAACACGGGTAGTTATAATTAGGAAAGGGCTATGTAACATAGAATGTCTTCTTTTTTTTAAGAATATAGTATTCTTAGAGAACTACACCAGAGTATTTGATCAACCTATAAATTACGACAAAAATGTACATCTTCTAAAACCTGAGCTTGTACAATGACGACATGTAAAGCTGTATTATACATTGAACATGAATGACTTTTTGGTCTTCCTGAAATGTCTATCTTCTCATGCTCTATAAAAGGAACTTCATTTAAGATAATGATGTCGATGAAATCTAGAGAATCAAAGGATTCTAAAGATGTTCAAAGAATTTCACGATGTTAACGATATTCTAAATCAATAATGATGAGTGTTCTAACTATGTGTGGTTAGCTATTGAGCTCAAACGTAAATGAAAATGGTTCATACAAAATAGTGATGATATGTTCATATAAGTCGGTTCCCATATAAGAGAGAAAATAATGAAATAAAAATACAAGTTCATATTCAAGATAACATATCCAGAGAAAGCCTTGAACAGTTTTGTCTAATTGTAAGTCCTCATTTTGAGTTATTATCTTTGAATTGTAATATGCTGGAAATTTCGCTACTTACCAATGCTGCTTCAAAGGTATGTTTCTTCAAGTTGTACCAATATGATGTTAATTAAGCACAATTGTTTTTCAACATATTTGGTAGGAGGAATATATGAACCTGGAGACGTTGAATGAGCGTGCACAAGCTCTATTGGTGTTTCGAAGTCAAATTTTACATTCTCTCAATCTGCCTCGGTGAATACTTCAGAATTTTCCGCTCATGATGGCAATACTGAAGCCATGCTACTACGTACCAAAAGATGGAAAATAATGGAGTCTGGTTGTGATGTCTCTTTAGTTAACGATGCAAGTTACGATCAACCAATTCACGAGATAAATCCCTTGAAAGGCTTACAGGCTGGCCAGATATTAGTAGGAATCGACAGTATGCCTACTCTCGAGAAGGATGTTATTATTATTGATGATGATGATGATGAAGAGGACATACAAGGCAGAATTGTATTCAACCAGAAGGGGAAAGGGAAAGGCTTTACTTTGCACCAGTCCCACTTTTTTGTTTACGTTGTGGCATCCGCATCAAGAGAACATATTTTTGTACAAAAGAAGATGATTTTGATGCACAGGGTTGCATTTACTCTGTGTGTTACAAGACTTCTAAAGGTGAGAAAATCGCATTCAATGGGACATCTATTTCCAAGAAAAATCTTGAAAAAAGGAATAATGATGAAGTACTTGGAGAACCGGTAGGTATTAAGATCCATTACTATATAATTCAGCTTGATATAGTAAAATTAAAACTAACTCTTTATGACTGTCGTTTTTTCTAGTGGGTTGAATGCAATAAATGCGAAAGATGGCAGCATCAAACATGTGCACTCTACAACAAGAAAGCAGATGTGGACTGCAATGCTGAATATATATGTCCTTTATGCCGCCTAAAAGAAATTGAAAATGGAATGTATGTTCCCTCAAAGGCTGCTAACTTTGGTGCTAAGGACTTGACAAGAGCTGTGCTAAGTGACCATTTAGAGAAAAGACTTTTCGAGCGTCTCATGCAAGAGAGAGAAAACTGGGAAAAATTTGAAGGGAATGAGAAACTTGATGAGGTAATACCTAGAAATCCGCATGCATGCTGCATATAAACCTCAAATATCTTAACATTTTATTATTCTTATGCATGTAAATTGAAAATAGTAATAAATTAGTCTCCTGTCTTTTTCTTATTCTTATGCATGTAAATTGAAATTTGTTATTAAAATTATTGATCTTTTTCATCCAAATTTACATTGGTTTGAAAATTCTAGATTATTTACTTATGTGGCTTGAACTACTGCAAAATTATAGGTTTTAGCAGCATAAAATCTTTCAATTAGAAAAGTGCTATCTGTCGGCAAGCAATTGAAAGTGAATAAGCAGTTTCTGGACATCATCCTAGAGGAGAATTACCCTACTGAATTCTCTTATAGATCAAGACTAAGTTCAATGGTTTATCAATGAATAAATAAATATACCATTAATTGTTTCGTCTGAACTAAATGTATCTTGATGTCTACTCTAATATGTCTCCAAGGATTTAATAGAAGTTCCCTTGGTTTCAGGTTATGCTTCTGTTTCAGAAAATTGAAGGAGTAGATGTATGCATTTTTAGGATGTATGTCCAGGAATTTGGCTCTGATTGCGGCAATCCCAATCAGCGTTGTGTATACATTTCATATCTTGATTCCGTCAAGTATTTTAGGCCTGAAAGGACAAAGAGTGGAGAAGCCCTTCGTACCGTCGTTTACTATGAGTAAATGAAATGTTGTAATGTTCTTATTATAGACCAGTTTAAGTTATTTTCATAATTTTGATTAGGTTGGCCAAAATATATTGCCTACAAGAGAAGACTTCCTCATAGGTGAAAGGTATGATTGGTGAGCTAGGAATTACTCAAGCATGTGTGAAGATACATTGCGATAATCAAAGTGACATTCACTTGGTGAATCATAAAGTGTATCATGAGAGGACAAAGCTCATTGACATTCGTTTGCACTTTGTAAGAGACTTGATTGAATCGAAGGAGATTGTGATGGAAAAAGTTGCATCGGAGGAGAATCCGGCGGATGTGTTTACCAAGCCATTACCTAGATCAAGGTTCAAGCACTGCTTAGACTTGATTAAGTTTGATGAAGAGTAATTCCCCATTGGAGAGGGCAGTTAGGTGGTTGATGGTTAAATTGACATCACCACCAATTTAGAGTCAAGGTGGAGAAATGTTGTAAATTGAATCAAGAATTGGATGTTGAAGCATTGGAAAAAATGTGGCACGGTTGCAGGGCAACGTCGCACGATTGGTTTCGTTCAAGTCTGGGCTGTCACTGGAAAAATCGTGACACGATGCAGGATGGATGTGGCACGATTCATACGGATAAGGTAGTATTGTTACCTGTTCCATCATGGCGCAATGGGAGGAAACGTGGCACGATGTTGTCTATTCCTAAACACTATTTAAGACTTCATTCTTCAGTTTTTTTAGTGTGACTTTGAGAGAGAAACTTGGGAATACAAAGGAGGTAACTTTAGGGTTGAGTGTCTTTGTAGTGAGGTTCTCTTGAGGGTTGAGAAACATTGTACTCACCTTGGGTAGTAAGATTTCACCATTGGAAGGATCAAAAAGCTTCCTTTTGTGTTTTCTCTTATGATTCATTGAGAATGTGGGTGACTTGAAAAATGGGTAGAAATTAGGTTTTGTTCTTTGTGAGCTTGCAAACTAATTTCTTGTAACCCCTTTGTATCACTTTCATATTAGTCGATTAGATAGTTGATCTCTCCCCTGTAGTAGGTCATATTGGACTAAACTGGGTTACCTATCTTTGGTGTGTTTGTTCCTCTCTGTCATTGTTTATATTTATTGCTTTGATTATACTGTAGTGTTGTTCTACACTAGCTTGAAGCTATTTTGTTCATTGATTACCACTTCTTTTGCGCCACACATCTTTGTTTTTCATTGGTGTGATTTTTGTCAGAATACACAACAGTAACAAGACTAGCAAACCATGTTATTGAAGCAAAGGTTATTTTAGGTAAGGACATTGGAGGAATTGTATATATCCCCAGAATGAAGATATCTCCTAGATAGTCTCCATGGACATTCAAGCTTTCTAGAAGGCAATTTCCAATTATCGTTTGTTATGCTATGACAATCAACAAATCTCAAGGACAATCACCGAATTATGTTGTATTATATCTTCCTTAGAGTGTGTTTAGTCATGGTCAATTGTATGTGGCAATATCAAAGGTAAGAAATCAAGCATTGAAGTGTACCACCAATGTCGTTTTCAAAAAAGTTTTTGAGAACTTATAGTTTGTAATATATTTTTACCTATTTTATATGCTTATAGTTATATATTAAACAATTGTCGTAATAAGAGTGGTGTTGAAACTTTGTTCAACAAGCTCTACTTTTGTCCAGGTTTCAGCATTTACAAGTTGTTCTAACTTTTGGAAGTTGACTATGGATACTTTGTTGAGTAAAAAAAATTTCTATTTAAATTGTCTTTGACCAGATTATTTGTATTACTTTGACCCTTTCAATTTATTCTCTTATATATGTTGATTGTGACAATAATTATCGTAATAACTCGCGACCCGTGCGCACGGGTCTATTACTAGTTCATTAAAAAATCACATGCCATTGATCCAAGATCACTATACTATATGGGTTCCTCAGATAATCCAGGAACTTCATTGACTACAAGAAAATCACTGATTTGCTACAAAATAAATGGTAGCTAACTGGCAGTTGATTTCTAGCAAAACTCATTTAGCTACCTTTTAGTTGTGATTTAGCTGTCATACTGGCCGTAGCATGGAATGGGGGCAAATTATCTAGCAATATATTTCCTAGCTAATTTGCAACTAATATTTTATAATTCCTAGCTAAAACCCAACTAATTTGCAGCCAAATATCGGTCAAAAGTATAAGTTCCGCAACTAAATTTCTTGGATATTCTCTAGCTACAAGTTCCTAGCTATTTCAAATGAAAATCCAAGCTTTTGCGGTTAATTCATATATTATAAATGTTGCGCAGTTGGCGTTAATCCCAATAAATATATAGCAATTACACACTAATTTTCGATCATATACTGATACGGTTACGATCGATGAAAACGATCGTGACCGTATCAGTATATGATGGAAAATTAATACGATTTTACTGTTGTTTTTTTATTATTATTGATAGGAATTTTCTTGTTAAGACCCTATAGAATCAATTCAAAAACCTCAGATTCATACCAGAACCACGATGATTTCCAAAAAAAACCTTTAATCCAAGTCCAAAAATTCCCTAAGTAAGAACTGCTGGATCATCACTTATTCAATGATATAATGAAAAAAAAATACAAAAAAATTTATTAGGTTTGAAATTTATTATTCTAACTTTAATTTTTTTTTTGTCCGGTCGTCCATTCCGATTATGGTTTGTGATAAGTTAATTCAAGTAGCTTATAGCTTATCAATTTCTATCTAAATTTTATCCTTGCAATCTTAATTGAATATATATACATATATATTAATTAAATGTGTATTTATTTTATGTCGTATTATGTTTATTAGCTACTTCAATCACTAAGTTTACCAATTACTACAAATTCAATCAGATAGTTTATCATCTATCAACTATAAGCTATCTTATGTGTCATCTGTCATAAGATAGTTTATCAAATATCCACTATTTTTTACAAAACATGACCAGAATCTAACACACACCAAAGAAATCTATAAATAAACTTTTTAGATTGTGTTGGATCTAAAAAGTAACAGCATCATTTTTGTGGAATGAAGTTTTGGTTCTATGGTGATATTTGGTTATATAATGGTTTGTGATGCATCCCCTCTTCTTTAGAGTTTCTCATATGTAAATAGGGCACCAGCTATGCAAATATAATTCAGATCTTCCATCTTCTAAGTTTTAACAAGTTTTAAAATCATCTATTTTTCAAATCTGAATCCATTGAAATGATTGGAATCCCTGATTTAATCTCTACCACTACTCTTGAAAAGAAGTCTTGGGACATTGCTAGAGTTGTTCGTATGTGGTTTTTTCCTTACTTGAATGCAAATATGATATTTTTTTGGTTGATATGGAAAGATCTGTCTCCTATCTTTTAAACCTCGACGATTTGATGAACTCGATTCAATTCAATCTGATTAAATTGGTTTGGTCCTTTAAAAAAATTAAATTGCTTCGGTTTAATTTTATTTTTAGATCAAAGTTTTACCAAACCAATAAAACTTGACCTCTAATGCTTGGTATCGATTTCATGTCATTCAAAATTGGTCACTCTAGACTCGATCCAAATACTTATATTTTCATTAGTTATTACAAAAATATTATGAATATTACTATTTTTTTTTTCAATGCAATTTATATACTTATTTTAGGATGCGTCGAATTACGACCTCTAAAAACTGATTCAATGGTGGATCTTTACCATTTTTAGTAAAATAATAATTTTATAATAATAAAAAATTGAGAACAAAAATAATAGTATTTTTTTAAAAACTTACCTAAAGTAGAAGCGGTCCACCATTGGACCACGTCCATATTAGATATCTCAATATTTTAATCATGTAAAAAAAATTGTAGCCTTTAAAAAAATTGATTTTTAATTTTTTTTAATATATGTTTCTTAAATGTATAAAAACACCAATCCAATTGAAATAAAAAAAATAAAAAACCAACATGTTCTTCACCGGTTTTATTTTTTGGTGAAAAAAGATCGTAAAAGTGGAACCAAAGCAAACTGTTAATTTTTTATTCGTTAATTTGAATTCATTTACTCCCAAATTCAAATTAATCTGACTCGCGTTATAATCATAAATTAGACATACGAGAACTTAACTTTAACATTTTCTTTATCAATGAATAATGCTAACGCTCCTCCCCAATTGAAGGAAGTAAACAATCACCAAACTTGGCGGTTGATGAACTCTCAAGTCTCAATCCACATTTTGTCATTCTCTCTCGAATATTAAAACAAACCATTAGATTAATCTAAGGGATGGAAGATCAAAAGGTCTAAAATTAAAAAAACACTCTACAAAATCTCATTGCCATTTCTCACTTTGGATATATTCCTTTGTTTCAGTCGAAGTTATGCACCCATACTCCATTCTTTCTTCCATGGTATCTGTTGTGTACTTTTAAAAAAATGTGAAGATTAAATTTGATATATGATACTTTCAGCACAATTCAATCTAATCCTTGATTAAAAATAATATTCAAATTAGTTCTGTAACATTTTTACATGTATCACAAATTTGTCACGATTCATTATAATAGATGGACTAATTTGTCTCTCATTTAAAAATGTTATTTTGATACTGCTTCTGTCGAGACTAAAATGCGCAATGAGAAACTTATCAAGGACCAAATTCGGTCTATTCGTAAGCTCTAACTCAAATGATAAATTCAAAATGATTAGACTAGATATTTGTGGTTTCTTCGGTTCGAACTCAAAATATCTCATATGTGTGTCTGTGTGTGAGTTTCTTGCAAGTAAAAAAAATTGGGTCTACACTCCAAAAAGATATACCAAAAGTGACCTTTGCTATTGATCTTCTAAATTAAATTTCATCCAATCTCATCCACTCGGCATTCAATGAATTACTTCGTCAATCCTTATTCCTTTTCTGAATTTTTCCTTCTTTCGATTTTTTCCTTCTTTAGATTTTTTCCTCCTTAGCGGCAATTGTTCATGAATTACCTCATCAATCCTTATTCCTTTTCTGAATTTTTTCCTTCTTTTGATTTTCACCTCCCAACTCACGTTTTTTTTACTAGAATTTTCTGCGTATCTTGATTCTAGGGGTTTGTTTTCCTCAAACTAGGTTCAAACCCCAACTCATAACATCATCAAGCTCTTTGTTCCAGTTGCCGCAACACCTTCGAATCGACACCTTCGAATCGGGTTTACACTCTAAAAAAAATGTTACTAACCCTGCTATACCAAAAATGACCTTTGTTATTAATATTCTAAATTAAATTAAATTTCATCTTATCCCACCCATTCGGCATTCAACGAATTACCTCGTCAATCCATATTCCTTTTCTGAATTTTTCCTTCTTTTGATTTTTTGCTTTTTTTAATTTTTTCCTCCTTAGTAGCAATTGTTCATGAATTACCTCGTCAATCCTTATTCCTTTTCTGAATTTTTTCCTCCTATCAATTCTCACCCCCTCCCCCATTAACTTTTGTTTACTATAATTTTTTACCTTTCTTGATTCTAGGGTTTGGTTTGCCTCAAGCTTATAAATAGGTTCAACCCCATCTCATAACATCACCAAGCTCTACTTTTCTGCTGCTGCAGCACCTTCATGTCCTAACCTTCAAAACAGGTTTACACTCTAAAAAAAAATGTTACTAACCTGCTATACCAAAAATTACCTCTACTATTTATCTTCTAAATTAATTTTCATCCAATCACACCCACTCGGCACTCAATGAATTACCTTATCAGCCTTTATTTCTATTCAATCCTTATTTCTTTTTCTAAATTTTTCCTTCTTTTGATTTTTTCCTTCTTAGCGACAATTCTTCATGAATTACACCGTCAATCGTTAATCCTTTTCTGAATTTTTCCTTCTTTCGACTTTCACCTCCCCTCACTTTTTTTTACTATAATTTTCCTCTTTTGAGTCTAGGGTTTGATTTGCATCAAGCTTATAAATAGGTTCAACCTCATCTCATAATATCATCAAACTCTTCTTTTCTGTTGCTGCAACATCTTCTCATCCACACCTTCAACTCAAGCATCACAAATGGTTTGCAATTCAGATGGAGGTGATTCTCACGGTGGCATGTAAATCAATGTTGTTGGTGATAGCGAACACGATATAGAAGAGTTCATCACTACATTGAAGGTATACTTTGTTCTTTTTTATTCTTGATTCTTCTTCAGAACGGCATACATGTGGTTTAGTTTTACCATCATCTATTTTATTGGTCTGATTTGCTTTGTTTTATGTTTTGTTGTTCCTTTACCTTGCTTTATGGATTTCGATCTGTTATCTCAAACAATTAATATTTTATTTATTTTGTTTTATATAATATTTTCATATAAGATGATGCGAGCCAAATTTTGTTGTGGGATGAGTTAATGTACTTTGTACTGGGCAGGGGCGGAGGGACTGGGTATGACATTAATGTTTTTAATGAAGAAGCACGCATGGTTCAACCAAGAAATTGTGCAACAAAACAACCATCTTATCAATTGGGGTATTCATTTAAGGTGTTATGCTTTCATAATTTTTTTTCTCTCCTGTTCCAATTTGAAGTGTTGAACTTGGTTTAATCTCATTTAGTTTGAAAGTATATTTGACAGAATCAGGGTACTATAGTGATTTCGTGATTTCAGAAATCCAAACATGAACTTAATTAGTGAATATTTTGATGCATATGCATGTTTTCTATTTATATTTTTTCTTGATCTCCTTCTTTACCCTTTCGAAATCAATGAAGAAAGGAAGAGATGATAAATAATTGATCATAAAAAGAATAAATAGAAAACATACACAAGTGAATTCAAATTATTTACTAATTAGGATTATGGTTTGATTGATGAAATCACTATGGTACTGTCGTTCTCCCAAACTCATTGCCTATATAAAATATAATCATCTATTATAAATAAAAATATTTTATATGTAAATCAAAGCTAATCCTCCTTAAAAATCAAATGACCTTAAAAAGTATTATGAAAAAAGATTCAACCTTTAATCTTTTTTCATTCCACACGGCACGAAACCCACCCAAAGTTGTAATCCACGAGTAGCACGATGATAAACCCTAATCCACGATCTGCAGAATTGAAACGAAACCCGCACGGAGTTGTACTGTGCTATTCATAAAGTACAACTCCGTGCGGGTTTCATTTCAATTTTGCAGATTGTGGATTAGGGTTTATCATCGTGATACTCATGGATTACAACTCCGAGTGAGTTTTGTGCCGTGTTGAATCCAAAAAGATTAAAGGTTGAATCTTTTTCAGGATGCTTTTTTAAAGTCATTTGATTTTTAAGGAGGATTAGCTTTGATTTACTTATAAAATACTTTTTTTATAATAGATGATTATTAAACAAAATGCAACACTTCAAATAGGAACGCAACAGGAAAAAATATTAGGGAAACAAAACACCTTAAATGAAAAACATTTATTGATAAGAAGATTATCTTTCGTTGCAAATAAATTCTTTGTTCGGCCTACTTCTCTTCCTCATTAAAACCACCAAACTAATACCAATCTTTGATTATTACCTTACTTTTTTCCGTTGTTTGTGGTGTTAGTATTGTTGGTTGCTTCTTTTTTTTTATCAATGCTAATGTCAACTTCCTCTCTTTTTCCTATTGATTTTTTTCTTCCAAAGCAACCATCCAATTTCCTCTTTTTTGTTTTCTTAAAAAAAATAAATAAAGAAGAGAATACTATCAGATTAATTTCTATGCATTTATATTTTGATATTAATTTTGATGCACTTAGTGTAAGTGAATATATTTAAATTTATATAGTTGTAAATAAATAAAAATTAATTTGATATGCTTTTTTTTGTTGCATTATTTTGTAATAAAAACACGAATAAGAAGAAGCGAATTTGTTGTCCTCGTGAGCTTAGCTCAACTGGTAAGGACATTGCATCATATATGCAAGGTCCGGGGTTCAAATTCTGGCCACCACCAAAAAAAGAAGCGAATTTGTTGCTTATGAAGAAAAGGATCAACGGAAAAAAGAGAGGAACTAATCATTAACATGGGAAGAAATAAAAGTCCAACCAACAATACAAGAACAACTAACAAAGGAAATGATTATACAATAATCAATAATGGGTATGACATTAATGATTTTAATGAGGAAGGACTACATGATTCAACCAAGAATTTGTGCAACAAAACAACCATCTTATCAGTTGGGGTATTCATTTAAGATGTTATGCTTTCATAATTTTTTTCTCTTCAGTTCCAATTCGAAGTGTTGAACTTGGTTTAATGCTCATTTAGATTGAAAGTAAGTTTGAAAAAATCACGGTACTTTCCCCAAATCCAATGAGATCAGTTTCAAAAGCCTCTTTTTCAATTATCTCATTTTTCTTCTATTTTGATGTGCATGCATTATGCATTGGAGTATACAGGTACCCCTATCTCTAACCTATTTTTATTTGAAGTTTTGTCTCTGATCTGGACTGCGTTGTGTTTTCGATTTTCCTTGTGATGTTCTTTTATAATAAAGTACAAATGTATATGTGGAAAACTACAGCATTATTCCAAAGAAATCATGAAAATGAAGGATGTTAACCTAAATTATGTCATAAATTTATTTTGAAGTTATTATAAATACAATTTATAAAACAATACATCCTTCTTTGATGCTTTGATTGAAAAAACATATTAAGGAAAGGTTTAGGTTATTCTATGAATTGAGATTATGATGCCTGCCTAACTATTCAAAATATAATTTCTAAGGCTGGGTTGTCAACCCCACCTCAATATAACTAGGTATTGTTAAAGAGTTTCACATTGGTTGAGAGATTGTCTGGACAATGGGAGCAATCATCGTCTCATATCATAAGTTGGTTTTGTAGGATAGTGTTAGGTCCAACCACAAATTTTAAGAGGCATGATGTGAGTCATAATATAACATTGGTAAATAATCAAGAGATATAGTGCAAATAATCGGCATAAAATAGATATGCCAAGAAAATGAAAACGATGGATTTATATATTTGAAATTTTAATCCAATTACATAATATATCCAAATTTTAATCCTGAGGTAGTGAAATAAGATAGTTCATATCCAAATGGAACCCTTTTTGATTTATTGTCTAAAAAAGAGGACAAAAAAAATTATAAGTTTAGTGGACAACTCAGCCTTAGAAATTATATTTAGATTATTGTATGTGTCAGCAATAAAACAATGTCTAGATTATTGCTATGTATCCAAAAAAGTTAATGTCGTCATTTAAAGAGTTTGTATTTCAACTCATTTAATGTAATTACAAAAGTTTGTATTTCAACTCATTTATTGAGGTCTTGGTTTAATGTCATTTAAAAAGTTTGTAATATTTCAAAATTTATAATTCATTTTGGTAAACAAAATTATTATATCTAAAATTCTGATATGTTAGTTTACAAAAAAAAAAAAAAAAAATAAAAAAAAAAAAAAAAAAGAAAAAAAATAATAATATATATAAAAAAAATAATTAA
>Ga0228711_1005217_pt1 | contig 19829 bp, 7 predicted proteins | sample MedpolnodulmetaG_2_FD_177996 | JGI IMG/M metagenome (GOLD analysis project Ga0228711, IMG submission 177996) | Root nodule microbial communities from Medicago polymorpha collected in Santa Monica, California, United States - brown nodules | ecosystem: Host-associated > Plants > Roots > Nodule... | reverse complement strand
AGCATTCTATATATTTAAATCAAAAAAGGTACAATTTCTCTAAAACATTTTAGTAATTAGAATGTGTAGCATCATGAGACAATGCAAACTAGTTGCACTACAACTTCCTAGGCATATATAGCCTTTAGAAACACTAAAATTTCAATAGAATGTTTTACAATTGAACTAAACATACAACAAAATAAAATACCCTGATTGATAATGTCTCATCCTTCTCAAAAGTTTATATTTGTTACAATAACACCACCTAACATACTCCCTATAATGGATCACACACATATAGCATCTTCAACAATTCCCATTGTCTATGGATATGCTGCAAGATAGCTTTCATTTGTAATGGGTTGTCTCTCCCCCTCTGCAAATTTCAGCCATCGTATCAATTACTTAAGTACATAATAGAGACAAGATGTAAAAATAAAACGAAGTAGAAGTACACATTCTTCTTACTTGTAGTGAGAAGCTGAAAATCCAGTGAAAAAGACCCTTGTACGTGTGCTATCAACTGTGGAATCAACCCACTTATCCCATGTCTTTAATGCTAGTCGTAATGCTTCCGACACTTCTAATATGTCATAGACATTATTACCTTCCTGAAAGTAGTTTCTACTGCAAGAATGAAAATTGATAGTAGTTGGCCTTTGAACTACTTATTAATAATAAAAGAAAATATGTGCACAACAGCTCTGCAAAAGGGACACTAACCCTGTAACAATCCAGCAGACGACACTAGTTGGACATTGAATAAAAATGTGCCACTTAGTTTATGCACCAATCCAACAGTCGACACTCTGTTGGACATTAATTGATTAATTCATTAACATGTCCTTCGAAAATACTATAGTATAGCTTAAGATACACCAGAAAATTAAAATTTGGAACCTAATGCAGAATAAGGCAATAAAGATATGTTCGTCTCCTAACTAGGAACACTCAGCAGCAAAGACTTAATAACTCAGGTAAATCTTTGATAAAATTAAACACAACGCAGTTAACATAGTTGTACCTGTGATTCTGCTTCCTTTAGGTACTAGTAACAACACCATGGTTCTGCTCATGAGTATCAAATTTGTATCATCTCTCTAGCCTCGAACTGCTCTTCACTTAATTTAGCCACTTCCCTTTCATAAACTTCTCAACAGACATTATGGAGTCTAAGCAGTTTGATTGAAAAATGCAATAAACAAAGAGATTGATGTCAGAATAAAAGCATCTATGTGCTGAGCATGCGAGTAGTTTAGCTATAATTGAAGAAGAGATATAGGTAGCGGTCTCACCCCCTTATTTTATATGTGTAACTACTTCACCTATATATGCTTAAATGGACAAATACACAACAGTTAAAATAAATACGCAACAACTTACACTATAACCATAATATGAAATGCTAAATACCAATACTTTATACTAAGTTACATATGAAAACACACTTTGCATAGGCAGAAGATCAGTTCATGACATCCCTCACAAAGTCACCAAGAAGCATACCCATATATACCAGCTTGAACAGAGGACACAAATAGGATACACACTAAGTCAAATCTGCTGCTACAGAAGCATATCTCACATGCTAAATTCCAAATTGCTTCAGACACTTCTCGAATAGCTTCCAATCATCCAAAACAACCAATAAGGACACTAGATTTGATATGAACAGGCTGAGTATAACAAATGAATTAAAGCATATTAGCAAAATGATTGATTTGTGATAAATTTATATATACATATATATGTTGATATCAGCAATAAATAAACTTTAGCTACAGTTAATGCAACTCTCATTAGTGTGGCTGGTTTCAGAATTTATGAGGTCCAACTCAATTTAGTATCTATTTTTCAAATTTGAAGGACCTGTTGAAACTTGAAAGTACCCTTTACTTATATGTTTCCTTGTGAAGTCAAGTAACACACAATTATAGTAATTTGTCACACATCTATAAATGTTTTGATTGCTGCAGTTTGAGAGAGAGATAAACACAAACCTTTAACAATTTGAGAGATAGATAATAAATTAAAATATACCTGTGAAGTTCATCATAGTCAAAGTCTTATCCAATTGCCTGAACAAAAATTAAACAATAAACAGGTTATCCAATTGAGGAAAACAAGATACTACAAATTCAATTGAATATCCCTTAAACTATATCGTATATCACAGCAATAACAATCCTATCAAAATTGAATTGGAGTAAATTAAGTAACAAGGCGATGAAGCCTGTTTGAAGTAGTTATCATACAAATTAATGGAGTTTAGTAGCAAATTGAACCTGAGATTTGGCATAACAGTAGACAAAGTAAAAAAATCCTCACAATCATTTCATCAAACACTTTATGTGCCTTCTCCAAAATTCAATTTTCAGTAAGTAATGAATGAACTACCTATATCCTCGAATGAAAAGCTCACTCGTCATCATCGTGCGTAAGAATCTAAATCCTAAAACATAAATTAGATTAAACTCAATTAGGATCATAAAACTCACAAATCAGAAACTCATCAAATTCAGTTGAACAATGAAAGTAATCTAAAATCTAAAACTCATAAATTATATCAAATTTAAAAATTAGGATCATGAAACTCACAAATCAGTAATTCAACATCAAATTCAGTTGAATTAGAATGAACGAATCTAAAACCTAAAATTCATAAATTAGATCAAATACAAAAACTAGAATCATGAAACTCACAAATCATAGAGTAAGAGACCACAAATTAGAGCTTAAAAGATCACGAGCTTGAACAAATTCCACGAGAACGCAACTTCGAGCTTTTTGAAGAACTTCGATCTGAGCAAACACAACTTCGATTTTAGCGAAGATTAGCTTGAAGCTTTGCGGTGGTGGAAGAGTGATGGAGCAGTGATAGAGCGGTGATGGATCGGTGGTGGACGGTGGTGGAACGACGGTGGAGCGATGGTGGAACGGTGATAAGAGAGAAGCCATGGTTGTTACACTGAGTTTTTTTTTCCTGAAGGATTGGTACTGTTTTTTAATCTGAAAATAATATATATATTTTTTGGTACAATAAAATAATATATATTTTATTATGAGCTTTGCTAAATTAAACCAACTAAAAAATAAATTGGTAAGTGTGTACCTTTTTAATTGGATAAAAAATTCAATTATCCTTTCCAACTATTTTTATAGAAGGCTATTTTATCAATTGTATTTAATTAATTAAAAAATATTAAAGTGAGTCTAAGTTAATTTCATTAAAAGTGTGACGAAGGTGAAAATATGCGAGAGTGATAGATAAGAGGTTCCTCATAAAAAAAACTATTATAAAAATTAATGTATTAACATTTATCATTTAAAATAAAAAATAAATCATTTTCACGATCTATAAAAAAAGTTTAATTGCAAACATGATAATATAATAGTACAATATATTATTGGATGTATATGTAAAAAATTTAAATCAACTATATATCAATTAAATGTATCAATTAAAATCCAAAGTAAGTTGTTTAACCTTTGCCAATTCAATTTTTTTCCTACCCAACTTACGGACAAAATGTTTTGGTTTCAAATCTTTACTTAATTGTTCTTTTTTAATTATTTAAACTATATGTCATTAGCCATCAGTTATAAACTACAAAATTTTAATTGCCTTTTGTTTTTTAATTATCAGAAATTTAATTGTCCTATTTAAATGAAAGAGAGAAAATAATTAAAATTGACTTTGTAAATACACAATAAATAAGGTGTTCTATTCCACATACAATTCTTAAGTCTTTTTGTCGATATTCGTGGTCTAATGTTATGTTATTTGTTAAAATATTATGACAATTTTTTTTAAAGAATCCAAATATTTTAGAAAGAAAAAAAATATATTAATCACAATCGACAGTAAGAGTTTACCATTTTATTTAGATATGTGTTGATTTGATTATAGGGTCCTTATTCAATATCTAAAATTAAGAAATTCAAAATTCAATAAAAAAAGAAAAAAAACAAAATAAACTCAAAATTCAATAAAAAATTAAAAAAAAGAAAAAACCGCAGGAAACTCCGCAGGAAATGCCAAATGAAAAACCGCAGTAAAATCCGCAGAAATACCTGCAGAATTTCCTGAGGAAACGTTGAAATCATTTTCGTCAATAGTTCCGCAGGAAGATCCTCAGCAAATTAAATTTTACCTGCGGATATTCCTGCGATATATGGATTCGCAGGAAGCTGCGTAAGACTAAAGTTATCCGCAGTAGAATCCTCAGGTATTCCTGCGGATTATTTTCCGCATAAAAATCCGCAGGAAAAACGAGAGATTCTAGTAGTGAAGGCTCATATTGGTTTACTGAATTCTCATGTGCATTGTTTGTTTCGATCGCTTATGTGTTACTCCATCATGTTCTATAAGATTTCGTCTTCTTCCAAAACCAAATTACTATATCTTTATGCCTCAGTTTCATCAAAGGAACAGGTTCCAAGAAGAGAAGAGAAAGATATTAGGTTAAATACTTTTTTTATTTTAATCTATTTGTCAGTTCATCTCATCTCCACATTAGGTACACAAAACCTTTGAGCATGTGCACATAGCGAAAAAGGTGATGGACGAAAATGACCTAGAACTTAGAAAGAGCGAGGAAATGAAGACCAGTGAAGGTGAGGGTCAAGGTCACATGCAAACTTAAATGAATTAATGTGAGGTTTTTGATTAAAGAGGAATGATATTTGCACACAAAAATGTGGTACCCTTTACAAAAAACAGCCTTGCATACCAACCGAATCAGCCTTGCATATAAACCGAAATGCAGAGAGAAAACAATAAAAAGCGGAAAAAGTACCCTGGACTGTATTTTTATACGACAGGGTTGGTAAATAATGTGTTTAGAAATTATTTCTCTTGATTAAATTGAAATGGATGGATAGGATTTAGTGTCTGACTAAACTTTGACACATTTCATTTTTAAATTGAAATGGATGGATAGGATTTAGTATCAATTGATCTCATCTCATTTTAGAATTGATTAGCATTATATATTGTACAACTCTTAGGTTATTGTGATAAATAGGCACCACGGTATAAGTTCTTTTTGAGCAAAGTTACAATTTATTTAATTTTAAAACTTATATTGCAAGAAGAAAAAAAGTTGTAATAACTTGTTTATTGCTCGAGTTTAATTCAAACGTAGATCAATGTTGAACTCTTATATAATGGTGAACTTTTATGCATTATGCTTATAGTACTTGGGATATACTCAACTAAATATGCATATAACCAATGAACTGAAAGCATTTTCAAAGAATGTTTGGATGTGATTAGAGTAAAAAGGAAAACCAATAAAACAAATAACCCAGAACATAGAATTACTAAATTTATAGGCAAACAAATTAAACAGTTAGAGGCCTTTGTTAAACACAAAGGTTGCAAAAAGGTAAACAATTTCTGTCCTGTTTTTATCGCATCAACTTCCTTCTCGCCTATACTAATCAGGAGAAAGTCTGTCTGTTAGTTGCAATCCTTCTCAAAACAAACATACCGTAAATGAAGTGCATAATAAGCTGGACAAAAAAGGAAATGAAAAATAGAATGTTGATAGTGTGAGTACGTGAAGCAAATGCGACATTATAAGCATGAACCTTCGAGAATAGGTCAAGTCTTGACACCTGCTACAAGCAGCTTATTCCAACCCACTTTGCTTTTGTATTTGGAAGAATCTAAAGATGTGGTATGGATTAATGGTAACATAAAACCTTTACAGATCAGACAACGAGCTTTCAACTTGTGGCAGCAGTGGTTTGAGCTGCACCAGCACCATGATCGCTCAGCAAGAATGCGGTAACAGCAGCAGCGTCAGTCAGTCACGGATGGAAGAAACCAATGGAAGGATGGATCAAGTGCAATGTTGATGCAGGTTTTTTCGACTCAGAAGGCATGACAACTGCTGTAAGATGTTTCCGGAATTATCCGGGACAGTTTATTTTGGCACGAACGTAGTAGAAATGGCCTAGACTCTCTACCGTTGAAGGTGAAGCAGTGGCATTATTAGAGGCGATGAATATTGCATCCAATAGAGGTTTTGATTGAGTTGTGTTTGAGAGTGACTCTTAAATTCTAGGAATGCTATTTACTCGAATGTCCAAGGCTCGTCTCAATTTAGCATTATTGTTTCTTGTACGTCGTTCCAGTTAAACATTGAGGTCAAGTGTGTTAGGAGAAAACGAATATGGCTGCTCCTTCCCTTGCAAGGGCGGCCATTTCTTTAATGAGAACAATTTGTTTAATGAAATGAGTTAAGTTTATTTTCAAAAAAAAAGATAAAAACCTCACCTCTATCCTAATAAAACTATCTAAAAACACACATCAATAAGCAGAAGTTCGCACCTCTATTTTCACAATTATATTCCATTGAGACAAAATGGAATATTAAACTTTAAAAATCCCTAGGACTTGGTTTGATGGATTCACTAAGGCTAGTAAATATCATATATATATATATCTCTTGTAACATTTGTATCTCTTTGCAGTAAATTGGATATTCACCTCTTTCTTGTTTCAATGATATTCATTTATGGCAAAATGTTCAATCATTTATAGCTACCTCGTTATCCTTATTACTCACATTTCCCTGTTCTTTAGACACCGACCAGAACAGGTTCTCAGCCGAACAGGTTCACTGTGGGATTCTACACCTCTGAGTATTTCCACAAACATGTCTAAATCTATTGTTGTATTGGTCGCAAACAGAAACCAACCACTGAAGGATTCTTCTGGGGTCATTATCACAGTAGATGGGAATGGCAACCTTGTGATGCTAGATACACACAAAAAGGTTGTTTGATCCACATATGTTTCTTTCTCAAATGTAACATCCTAGTAATACAACAATTCAAACATCCTAGCAATCCATATAACGTACTCTCTAAAAATGTGGTTTTATTAGTATATAAGTTGAGATGCTTAGTGCAGAATCTTGACAACAAACCTGCTTGCGCACGCGTGGGGCAAAATATCTTTGCTAGTTGAAATTAATAAATTCACCGAATAACAACGATTTTATAGATGAAACTCAAAAGAAAGTTGTATCAAACAGAAAATTGAATACAAACATTTACACTGCTGCAGGATTAAAATATTTCATAGAAAACAGACACAGTTTCACTAAGTTTCGAGAGCTTGGTTCTCTCCCATTCAAATAACCACTCATATTTTATATTTTTTAACATGCAGTGTATTTTGTTGTAGCAACGATAGGTAGCTGCCGTCATAAAGAGTGTACAGCAGTTTCCTACTGTTGAGGGTAAAAAATATATTTTCAGGCGTGGGAGATCAGTTTTTTAGGTGAGAATAGCAACTTTCGAGTATATATTTCCAGCAAATTACAGCAAATTTTAATGAATGTTTTTAAGATTACTTAATAATAAAGTCAGCAAAATTTAATGATCTAATGGGTAATTATGAGTGTAACATTTGAATTAAATTCATCTTTATTTTTTCTCTCAATTTTATAAGAATATACTAGTAGTTTCCAATTAGAATGAAACCAAGAGTCCAATAGAAAATGTTAACGTGCTTGTACCAAAAAAAAAATGTTAATGTGCTTATATAAATCATAATACAATGTTCAAGTGGGGTTAGCTATATAGATAAAACAATGTTCTATCATATATCAAATGATTCATATCCCTATCCAACTCAATCATAATACAACCACAAATCAAATCAAGTTAATTATCTACAAAAGAAAATCCTAACTAATTTAAAATGATTCTAATAAACAATAAAATAAATAATTTTTTTTAAAAAAATATTTTCTAAGATCCCATATATAAGACACCTCTTATGAAATAGTATTTTATTCTTATGAAATTAAACTTCAATTTATAAATGTATCATATATAATATCCCATATATGTAGGACACGCCTTCAATAGATAGTTGAAGTTTCAAAGTCGTAAGAAAATAACTGAACCATACATCAATTTGGCCAAACATTTTCCACTAAAAAGAGAAAAAAGAATGGATACATGATTATTAAACATAAAGAAATAAAGATACAAATAAATACAGCAAATCTTTCAATCAGAGCGTTACACGTCTATATCTTCTTCAATCATGCTGTCAAAATATTTCTTTCTCAGAGTTTTCTTGAGTGCCAGCAATTCTATATCTGCACACATTGTTCAATATAAGTCTAAAATCAGACCATATTTGATATAGTAAGACAAAAGCGAAAGGAATAAAATTAAGAGATTCATTCAATTAAATTACCACAAATTATTGCTCGTGTTGGTTTTGTTGGTTTTGCATCAGATTGCAATTGGTAATTCAATGCAACTTTAGGAATGTGAGCTATCTTATGCCAATCTTCACCTTTTCCTCTCTTGCATCTCTTCTCCAACTTAGGGCTAGCAAGAATATACAATCTTTGCAAGTTTTTGAGTTGATGAAAGTTGTCTGGTAGTGATTTTAACTTTAGAAAGTAATAGATGTATAAGTCTTGAAGAGAAGTCATGGCACCCAAACTGTCTGGCAAGGATGTTCGTGAAGGAAAATCTAACAGAGACAAACTTTGCAGTGACGGGATGCCTTCTATGCCATCTAGTATGTTTTCATTACATTTCCAGAGTTGCAGTCGACGGAGGGAAGTTAGACTGTTCATGTTATCTGGAAAAACTAACTGTGGACAGTCATAGATTCTAAGTTTCTCAAGACAAGTTAGGTGTCTCATACCGTGGGACAGAGATTTAAATCTACCGCATTCATGAATGGCCAAAGTTCGAAGAGAGCTCAAACCTTGCACTGATAATGACTCCATTTTATCACAATGTTTAATTTTTAGAGATTCTAAAGCACTAAGTCTACTGAGTTCAACAGGTAATTCCTTGAGTTCTTTGAAGCCTGATATCAAAAGTGACTTAAGATTGTTACCAGAAATTCCTCGTGAAGAGGAAGCTATATCTCCACTGCAATTGTTGTAAAAAAAGGACTTCAATAATTCTTCATTTCCTCCACTAACAGAAAGCGACTCCACAGATGGAAGGGACTGCAATGTAAGTTTGGGGACATCTGTTATATCTAACTTCAGAAGTCGTGGTAGCATCTCTACTCCTTCAACTTCCAACACCCTCTCTAAATTTGGTAAGTCCCATAAAACCAACTTTTTTAATGACGTAAAAGCCTTCTCAATTGCAGGTTCATAGAAGTGATCATCAATGTACTTTAAATCTTTCATTCCAAGTACATAAAGATTAGTTAAACATGGTAATTTACCAAATGGAGGAAGCTGCCTGCAGTTTTTACAGTCAGAGAGAATAATACTAACTAGACCTTTTAGAATAGAAGTATTTCTCATCCAAGAAGGAAAATGTGTTCCCACATAACCCTGCAACCCAAAACTCTTACGACCTGAATGAGGCTCAAGAGCTTCCAGTACTCGCTCGGCATCAACACCACTAACTTGTGAATCAGGATAATCACTCCATGACAAATATAAGCGATTTAAGTCCTTCTTGCCAATCAAATTAGCTTCTCTAGCATTATCTTCATTCGACACATTCTCAAGACCTTTGATGTGTAGCTTGCCTCCTAGTTGTAAGTTGAGTAGCTCTGCTAAACCAAACCCAGTTTTTGAACTAACAATGAAAGTGGTCAATGTTTTCAGACAAGTTAACTTCCCAATTTTAAAAGGAGTTGATATCAATGATTGGCAATTTTCAATTATGAGATGTCGAAGGTCCTGCAATTGTGTGAATTGTTTGGGAAAACTAGAAAGAGTCCAACAATCTTCAAGTTTAAGTGTTTGCAATTTCTTCAGTCTACAAACAGATGCAGGCAAGGTTGTGATATTACTTTGGTAAAGTTCCAAGTACCGCAAATGCATTAAATACTTCAATGCAGAGAGATGACTGGACCCTGTACGTAAAGCTCGGAGAGGAGTGATCAATGGCAACACATATGAATCCACGAAAAATGATTCAAAGTCAAGAAAGGTTCGCAATGATTCATTTTTTTTTAAGAGATTCAAATTTACTTTTGAAGGGAAGCAACTTATATGGTGAGCTCTAGTTGACAGATTAGTCAAGCCTGAAGTCTTATAAGCCATGCATTCTTCTCCTATAACAGATTGAGCTAAATCATGCATTTTGAATGTAATGTTACCTACAAAATCTGATTTGACTTCTTGAAAGAATGACCTTTGGTTTAATTCATTCCATACCTCATTACCAACATGCTCCATCTGTAAGTTTCCTCTAGATGTAACAAGTCCATTAGCCATCCAAAGTTGAATGAGACTTTCCTTCACCATTTCATAATCCTTAGGAAAAACAGCACAAAAAGTAAAACATGGCCTCAAGGACAATTTCAAATTAAAGTAGCTTAGTCTCAAAGCAGACATGATCGGATCAACCTCAGGTAAACTCCAAAACTCACTTTCCAGTACAGAAATCCATTGATGTTCGGTTCTTTTAAAGCGCAAACTGCTTCCCAATACTTTAGCAGCAAGAGGTGAACCCTTACATTTTATGGCTAACTTCTTGCCTATTGCCACAAGCTCTGCACGCTCTTCTCTATTTTCTCCAAAAGCTTGTTGTTTGAACAACGACCAGATGTGGTCATCAGATAAGCCTACCAAAGGATGAGCAGGATAAGTTCCCATGATGGATGCTACTTTGTCATGTCGGGTAGTGACCAAAACTGATGCACCTTTCATTCTATGTTTCAACACAGCCTTCAACTTATCCCATTTCTCTTGGTCTTCATTCCACACATCATCAAGAACAAGCAAATACCTTATGTTTTGCAAAATTTCTTGAACCTTTTTTTGCATTGACTCTAAAGACGAGAGATCTGGATTTTTTCCAATGATGGATTCTATGATGGACTTCAAAATGTTCATCATATTGAAATCAACAGAAACACAAACCCATATTTTCGGGTCAAAATGTGTCTCTACCCTTTCATCATTGAAGACCATTTGAGCAAGTGTTGTTTTTCCATATCCACCTAGGCCAAAAATGGAATAGACAGAGAGCTCTTCACTGTTGCTAGCATGCCTTAGAAGAAACTTGAGAATCTGCTCTTTATCTTTGTCTCTTCCATATATTTTAGATTCGGTCATGACGGAGATAGTTTGGCGCCACTCTTCATCTTCTGGTTGGTGCTCCACGACCCCCTCGACTAATCCAAACTTCATCCTTTCTTCAGCAATACCATCGATCTTTTTAGCAATCTCGTTCATCCTCTTTCCAATGTTGCGACGAGCCAAAATCTTCATAGGATGGAAACGGGTGATGTTGTCTCCATTTGCTTTTGATGTTATTGAACATTCGTCCAATATATCATCAAGCACATAAGCAGCATCACGCAGTTGCTGTAGCCACTCTTTCACAGCATCGTTTGTTATTTGCTTCTTTTCAGCGTCGTTTAGGACACCACGGATTAAAGTGAGCTTTCTAGATAGGATTTGGGTCAATTCTCCAACACCAAAATAGGTAGCAAGCTCCTCTTGTGCAAAAGATACGAGGTTTTGAATCACGATTCCAAGTAAAGCATCAGCCATTTTCAGATATGAGAATAGAAATGAATCACAGTTGTTTGGATTGGAGATGACTTTGCTCTATGTAGAAGAAATATGCGTTGTTATTTGTTTTCAAAGATTATCTATTAAATCAGTGGATGTAGTTCTCCTGCAACTTGTCAAAGTTGGGTCCTGTGGACAAAAATAATTAGTGCATGACGACAGTAAGGAAAACTACATGACAGTGGGGAAAAACAAGATGTGATGGTACATGAATTTGGAAGGGGAAAAAACAAAATTGGAAAACTTATCATATGAAACAACATCATGCCCGTTCATTTGCCTGGAATAATTAATTGTTCTCTTTCTAAAATTTTGTTCTTGTGTGGCCTTGATTTCACCAGAGAGAATCCAGTCCCAAATAATAGTAGGTATCCTTTCTTGGTGTCTTTCTTTAACTTCAACTTTGGCAAGTGTAGGTCTAGCCCCACATGATTTTGAATACTAACAACAGACAAGTTATCACAAAATACTTTCATTGATTGTGTTGTGTGGCTGTAATCTTTTCAACAAGTTATCACAAAATATAGGATCAGCTTGCATTATAGACACACAAAATCACATAGACCAGAATGATAATAATATGCAATTTTCACACTCATTTCAAATAATGAGTAATTTACTGTTTCAGGCAATTGATTGTTTCGTTGTATTTCAGTTTTAACTGCAATCAAATTTTAACACAAGACAGTCACAACAGTTAAGTTTTCTCTTCAGTTTATATAAAGCTCCATAAAGATCTTTAATTCCAATCAAGTTTCATAAGCAAGGGCATCGCTATTGGAGATCAACTTAGTAGAAAGACAGAACGAGAGCTCTACTATTATTGATCAATCTCTTAGTGGTGAACTTGTGTGACACTGAATAATAAGTAACTTGTTTATCGTTAGAGTTTAATTTAAACGTAGAGATTAATGTTGAACTGCTATATAATGTTGAACTATTATACGTTGTGCTTAGTACTTGGGCAATACTCAACTAAAAATACATACAACAAAATAACCAATAAATTGACAGTATTTGGACATAATGTTTGGATGTGATTAGAGAAAAATGGAAAAGCCAAAAGCTATAGGAAAAATATAACCAAAAATGAGTGAAAATTTTTCTCATCCATTTCTTTGCCTCTGCGAAGATTTCAAATAAAAAGTAAACGAGGTATAGGCGAGAAATTGATGCGGCAGAAAAATTATATGTCTAGTTTCTATACCAATCAGGAGAAATTTCATAGCTCTAGTTTCAAGCTCTCTTAGAACAAACATATCGTAAATGGAGTGCATAATAAACTGGGGAAAAAAGAAGAGAGAAATAGAATGTTGATAATGAGTATGAGAAGTAAATGCAACATTAATTAAGCACAAACTCCCCCAAGCTTTTGAGAATTGGACATGTCTTCACGCCTGCCACCTGAAGCAGCGGCAGTGCAATCCAACCGACACTTCCTAAGTTAGCAATATATTCTCAGTAGCTCTTTCATTACTCTTAACAAGGATGGATGATTTCTCAGTCATCAACTCGAACGATAAAGCCTGCACCATAGAGGGTTCAACATTTCGGAACACAATGCACCCAGATGGCTGACCCCACCTTGCATGACTCTCGTCATTCATCACACTCCTACTGACAATACTATGAAGCATGAACACGAGAAAGATCCATAAGAAGTCTTGTGACAACCATGACATGATCCTAACATTTTCGGGAGGACCGTTGAATGTTTTTTGTCACTGATCTGGAGCAAGCGACTGAAATTCTTACTGATGATCTTACGCTTCATGTCATGAATATTGGCTACAATATTGAAAACTTCCAAAGGATATAAAGGATTTAGGAAGGGTACTACAGAATGTTTCTAAAGAAATTAAGCATTGATTAATCCAAAGGAACAAGGTGTTCAAGCCCTTGTGCTGTACTATAGAGCATTGACCAAATTTCAAATGTAATTAATTCAGTAGAAAAGAGAACAGGGCAATATGCAGCTAATATTCAAATCAAATTTCTGTTCAAAACTGATCAATACTATTGTACTTCAAAACTGATCAACCATGTAAAGAGAAATAATGTGCCTAAACTATCAACATTGATTTTAAATCATTTCTATGAAAAATCAAACAGGAATTTCTTTGAAGCAGTGACATTGGATCTATTAAAATTATATATTACTGAACATCATATATTGTAAGCACATACATTTGAAAAAAGATGGGATTTAATACCTGTTCAGGAGTCTTTTCATGATAACGACTCCGTGCTACTCCTTGTGCAAGCAATTCTTTCACCCTTCCACCAGAATAAAGTTCAGACAGACAGTCATGTGCTTCAGAAACCAGCCCAGCTTGAAAAGCACATAGACCTAACTGTGACATAGCCCTGTTAGAAAGTATCTGTGTTGAAACGTCCATGTGATGAACATTTTCTTGTAAATGACTCATAAGCAAGAAATCACGGGATTTAGTGAACTCATCATGAAGAGAATGGTGATATATATTACAAAGCATTGCACATACTTTGGTGCGCTCGTCTCTGTATTTGTATATTAGTGATACTAATCCAGCCACTAGGGTCCTATTGTTCTCCGGCTTAGGCAATATTCTCATTGCCTTGTAAACCTCTTGTGGTTTGTAGTAAATGAGTACAACCCTCCTCAAGGCCACCTTAGAAGAACCTTTGAAATCTCCGATCCCGTCAAGATAGTCCTGGATATTTCTGTGCAAGAACAACAAACATAGGTTGATTCTGGATCCTCTTGACATACTCACGTCTGTGAAGATCTACAAATTGCAGACTCTTGAAAAACTCAGCATCTATTTTTTCTAAGAAAGCAACTAAGTTTCCCCAAACAAGATTCGGTCCGTTATAGTCGGACCCTTTCTTAGTTTCGTAGTCATCTGGCTCAAATAAAACATCAATCTTTATGTTTGGGTGCTGCACTAGAATATCGAGAAGACCATCATATTCTGCACACATTTTTTCCACACATTTATATGCATATGCCCACCAATGAGGCTTGGATTAACATCAAACTGAGCAGAAACCACACTAAAAATAATTTGTTATGTAAGTAAGCTGCTCAACTTGTTCAAACCTTCCATTTTTCTTCCTTCCTCTAGCCGCCACAAGATCTTTGAACTTCATGTTAACAGTGACCCATGTGATCGACGGATCAACATCGATAATCTCATCATGGCTCTCATATTCATCGTTAGAGTCCCTACCGTAACTCTCAGGCTTCTCATTGCACTTGCTAATCAAATCCTCATACTGCTTATTATTCTTCTTCAATTTCTGCTTCATACTTTTAGCATCCTTATATGGAATATCCCTGAAAAGGAAATCTTCTAGCATTACAAGAGTCCTGATATAAAGTTTAGGGACCTTTTCGGAAACACACCTGAATTTCTCAAGCTGTTTGTTGATCTTGTCAAAGCTCTCTAGCAACCTTCCCCGGTCATTATTATCGATGGCATTGTTCAATTAGATAGAATAAAAGTATGAAACTTTTTACTACTCATACGATTAGGCAAACTAGTCCGTAGGTAGAATCTATGTTTCAAATCCTCGAGGAAATGTAGATAGAGGACACTGAAATTATGGGAACAAGCAATGGAAACAGAATAGGATTATTCAAGAATTGAGCCAACGAACATGGAGCAACTGGGTAAACAGTACTGGACAGGTGGATGTTTGAGGAGGGAAACAGTGAAGTGTGAGAGGGTATAAAGTAATGGATCTAAAGCCATCATAATATTGCAGGATGGTCACCTTCTACCGATGTGTTACCTGCAAAATATGAAATATGGAGACTGTATAACTTAAAGAATTGCTTAGCAATCAGGTAATTTCCTGCTATATCACTCGGTATATCCTAATGTCTTGTGTACTTTTGATTACCTATAGTTTGACTAGGTAGAGAAAAATCAGAAATGATTCTGCTATATCCTAACTATAGGGAAAAATCAGAAATGATATTTTGCTTATCCTTAGGAAACGCTTATTCAAGTTGACTAGGTAGAGAACCACTTGGCCTGTCATATAGGGTATTATGATTTTGCTGAAACACAAACATCAAATTTTGAATATTAAAACCATAATACTCTAATACAATGCGTAATGCTGTTTATCGCGAGAAACGTTATCACGAATTTATCCCGACCGTACAATTGGCTCACCCTTTTATTTATTGACTTCCATTTATGTTATCAACCTTTCGTGATTTATGCCAATCCCTGAATTTTTATTGGTCTGTTTATGTTCGTGATCCATTCGGGTTAAAACACGTCGCTGTGTTTATCACTACTCTAATACAATTATTAAAAATATTATAACCATAATAAAACACATATAATACAAAATTCATGATTTTGCTTCTTCATGTTAATTATAGTTGCTGATGACCAGAAGACGATGAACCTGCAAAATAATACAATGTAAATAATACCTAAGGTTTAACATAGACACTAGACAAAATATATATTTCTAAGATTGCGCAACTTTCCCGAAATGCAACATGTTCTTTTTGATAATAAACACGTCGAGGCTATCAGTACACGATAAATAGACTAAAGGTAGTCCAAGAAGACTAATTTGGTTTTAGAAGTGAGACATATGGTATTGAAGGTGTTTGAGGTAAGAAAGACGTGAGTCTTAATAGCAGTTTTCGCCACCTAACTTTCATGAAGTTGCGATTTTGTTTCCCTAAGAAAAAAAACTACAAAATCGCCTCCTAAGTTTTGCAATTGTAGCACTTTTGGGCCCCCAAGGCCAATTTTTTGTAAAAAAAAATAAAAAATAACACGTGGCACCTCACTTAGGGTGCCACGTCAGCGTAGACCGAGTCAAAATTGGCCTTGGGGGCCAAAACTGCCACCTATGCAAAACTTAGGGACGGTTTTGTAGTTTTTTTAGAGGGCCAAAATTGCAACTTTGAAAAAGTTAGGGGATAAAACTGCTATTAATCCACAATTATATATGAATAATATTTGTAAAAATAAACTATATTTGATTAATAAAAAGAGAGAAATAGAAAGTTGTCACAAATAACTGTATAAATATTATTACTCCGACTAAAGTAGGTGAGTAAGCAACCCGTGAAAAATTTAGTTTTGAATGTATCAATATTATATAGCTTAAACATAGGATCCTTTTATTTGACAAGTGAGTGAGGTAGATTCCTTAACTAAGTAAATATAATAATAGAGTAATGATATTTGAACATAAAAATTTTGATAACTTACATGACAACCTATAAAACCAAGTGTTAATTTGGTTAAGAGAGAGGGAGAGAAAAAAAATTATTATAAGTTTTTAGTGTGATTTTATAAGTTGTCATATAAGTTATCAAAATTTTGATGTTCAATTATCATTACTCAACATAATAATAGGCTAACAAAAGTAAAGGTTTATGAGGAGAGAGATATGCATTTGACTTGGCCAATAGAAAAGGAGAATAACTTTTGAAATAATTAAAATAGGATAATGATATTTATAGCGAACAATACTGATCACGAAGGCATCACGAGATGACGTGGCACTAAGTGATTTGGTCCTTATCACACATACCTACGATGATTTCCGCTTATTTCTATTTCCGATTTACACTCTGCTCCTTCCTTTAAGATTACAACACATACCGTTCGGGACGTTCTCGCGAGACGTTTGTTTGCGATGAATAACAGTACTCATTAAAATAACCCTAAAATACAACAATATATTGATAGAACGAGCATAGGTTTAGTTTACTACACCTAGGTCTGATTTCTAACATCGAAACATAACCAATCAATCATCCCCGAAATATTCACATAAACCCTAAAATCATCACCACCGGCGGCACTCATAATACCACCGAAATATTCACTTAAACCCTAAAATCATCACCACTAGCGGCTCTCTTAATTCCACTCGCTCCGACGTCCACAATGAAAAGAAAGAGAACTTCAAAACAAATGGTTTCAGATTCATCATCAACAACGATGACAACAACCATCGCTACTTTTTATCCTCCACTCGATTCTTCAAAAGATATCAAAAGGAAGAGAAATTATCTTTACAAAGTTTCACGAGTAATGATTTCACCAATATTTTCAGAAAAACCCACACATATCTTATACGACGTCAACCCTCAGACCCACAACATCCGTCGCTATTTGAATTCCCTCTCCCTTGTCTCGAAGCAGTTTCTCTCCATCACTAACCGTCTTCGATTCTCGCTCGCTGTCCGCAATCCAACACACCCTCTCCTTGGTCGCCTCTTCAAAAGGTTCTCTAACCTCACCTCGCTCGACCTTACAAGCTTCGACGGTGACCTCGACACTCTTCTCTACGAAATCTCTAATTTTCCATCATTGAACATCACATCACTCGATCTCTCCTACCAACCCACTATTCCCGCAAATGGGTTACAAACTTTCTCTCAAATGATTACAACTTTGACATCTCTCACTTGTTCCTACATTGTTAATTTCAATAGTAGTCACATGTTCCTTATAGCGGAATGTTTCCCTATGCTCGAAGAACTCAACATCGTCCACACCTCTTGTTACGATAATAAAAATTACACTAGCTATTGTGATGGGGTAGAGGCTCTTTCACTCGCACTTTTCAAACTCCGCAAGGTCAATCTTTCTAGATTTCCCATAAACAACCAATTACTTTTCCACTTGTTCAAGAACTGTAAGCTTCTCCAAGATGTCATCATGTTTTGTTGTGATCAAATAACCTCCGCAGGAATTGCTTATACTCTCCGTGAGAGACCAACATTGAGGTCTTTATCGTTTTCCAGCAGTCCTATCAGTCTGGAATTCGCTACTTCACAGTTTTATGACTCAATGGTGAGTTTAAAGGATTTAACTTGTCTTCGTTTGCGGTTTTTGAATATCTCAGATGATTTACTCTACTCTATTGCAAGGGAAAGTCTTCCTTTGACGAGGCTTGTCCTTGGATTTTGCACCTGCTATAGTTATGCTGGAATCTTTTGTTTATTATCCAAGTGTCAAGGTTTGTAGAATTTGGATCTTCAACGTGCTTCTTTTTTGAATGATCAACATGTTGTTCAGTTGTCTTCTTTTATTGGTGATTTGATGTACATAAACCTTAGTGGTTGTGAAAACATCACAAAATCATCTTTGTTTGTACTTGCTAGGAGTTGTCCTTTACTTTGTGAGATCAAAATGGAAGGAATTGGGAGTGAGATTGTAGAGAATTCAGATTCTTCGATGGATTTTGGTGTAGACCCTCGATTAAAGTCTCTCTATTTGGGTAAAAATTCATGGTTAAGTGATGAAAGCATCATAACGATATCTTCCATTTTTCCGTATTTTCAGTTGCTTGATTTGAATTCTTGTGAATGCATCTCTGATGGTATTTGTCAAGTTTTAAGGAGATGTTGTAAGATTAGACACTTGAACTTATCCTTCAGTAAAGAAGTGAAGCTACTTGGAATGAACTTTATAGTTCCCAATTTGGAGGTGTTGAACTTGTCACATAAAAAGGTTGATGATCAAACACTCTATCTGCGGGCAACTATTAGTTGAACTTTGTGAAAATGTCACAAAGGAGGGAGTGAAACATGTTGTTTTTATTATCTAACGTACTAACCAAGTTCAAGTATATACTTGAGAATTTTTATGTGGTAATTTTTATTAGATCACAATTCAAACCCCCCTTTCTTGTGATATTATTTAACTTCACCAAGATCATTGAGGTGATTTGGAATCCCCCCATTCTGCATTGGATAAAGTGTAACACAGATGGTTCAGCCAATTTAAACACTTCATCTTGTGAAGGTATTTTCAGAGATAAAAATTCAAAGTTTGTTCTTTGCTTTGCTGAAAACACAGGAGTTGGGAATGCTTATCATGCTGAGCTTTCAGGAGCAATGAGGGCCATTGAGCTTGCTGCCCAACATAATTGGAGTTCACTGTGGTTAGAGTGTGATTATGAATTGGTGGTCAATGCCTTCAAAAACCAATCTCTGGTCCCTTGGAGTTTAAGGAATCGTTGGAAAAATTATCTTCTCATAACAAGCAACATGAACTTCCTGGTCACTCATATATATCTACAGAGAAGGGAATTGTTGTGCAGATGCCTTAGCAAATTATGGTCTTACTGTTGCTAATCTTACTATTAGGTTAGAGGTCCCTCTTGTATCAATCAGTATTACATTCAAAATAGGCTAGGTTTGGCCTGTGTAAAATTTTGAAGATGTTTTGGTTTGGTCCCCATCTTCTTTTGTTCCTTTTCTGTTTGGTAATATATTTAGGATAGTCTTGGTGCTATGCTAAGCTATCTTTTTGCTTAATTTTTTTTTTT
>Ga0228711_1005216_pt1 | contig 19830 bp, 10 predicted proteins | sample MedpolnodulmetaG_2_FD_177996 | JGI IMG/M metagenome (GOLD analysis project Ga0228711, IMG submission 177996) | Root nodule microbial communities from Medicago polymorpha collected in Santa Monica, California, United States - brown nodules | ecosystem: Host-associated > Plants > Roots > Nodule... | reverse complement strand
GGCCAAATACCTCCCCGGGTCCTTTAAGTTTCATGTTTGTTTCAGATAGATCCTTTAAGTTTCTAAGGTTTCAGATAGGTCCTTTAAGTTTCGAGTTTGTTTCGGATAGGTCCTTTAAGTTTATAAGGTTTCAGATAGGTCCTTTAAGTTTCGAGTTTGTTTCAGATATGTCCTTCCTATCAACCTCCGTTAAGCCAAAGTTAAAGGACCTATCTGAAACAAACTCGAAACTTAAAGGACCTATCTGAAACCTTATAAACTTAAAGGACCTATCCGAAACAAACTCGAAACTTAAAGGACCTATCTGAAACCTTAGAAACTTAAAGGACTTATGTGAAACAAACGTAAAACTTAAAGGATTCAGGGAGGTATTTGGCCTTATCTTTAATTGTTCTTTTTACTAATGCAACGATAAAATTGTTATCATGTGAGTTGGAGGTTTTGGTTTCAAATCTTGAAAATTGTCTCTTTGGTTGTAGGGGTACGGTTAGTGGCCTCTTGAGTGTTTCATTTTGATTATCCTATTGGTGGCAGCTAAACCAGTTTACCTTATAATATATTCTCTCTGTCACATTTATAAGCAAAAAATAATTTTTTAAATTTATTGAATAACTAATATATCTGACCTATATTTTTTTTTTTTGAATAAATATCTGACATATATAGATTGGATACATTAGGTATTAAATAAACCTAAAACATTATTTTTTGCTTATAAATATGAACGGAGGAGTATATCTTTAATTCGTCTTTTTTGGGTTTCAGCCAAATCTCTTAAATTTGTGTTTCTTTTAGATGAGCTTTGTTTTTTTAGGGAAAGGATAAGCTTAATTTCACAAACATAATGCAATTTGATCCACGAACACACAATGTACCATCAATTATGGAAATGCTGTGGACGACAATATCAACAGACAGGAACAGAAAAAAAGATGAAAACAAAAGAATTTTTTCTTTAATAATGAAGTTAAGCTCATAATCAGTTTCCCTACAAACAAAATTCACAAAATCAGGGATCTTGATGGATGGTCAGCACATAATTAAAAGACACAAATCTTGAAGTTTGGGTAGTAGCAAATGACTTCAAACTTCTTTAACATGTTTGGTATACATATGAAGAGAAGTGCATTGTATCATCCATTTAGCAGCATAGTATGTATTTGGTTTAGCTTCTGTAGCGTTTAACATGCCATTTTACTATGGATTTGTGAAGCTAGACTTTCCAGCTTCTAGTAGCCGTGCGTCTATACCATTCCTACCGTGGAAACAAACAATCCAAAGGTGAGGACGAGGTTCTCTTCCGTATTTCGGCATTGCAAGAGTGTTAATGTTGGTTTTTGTTCGTACCCATTGATCTACGTTCACTGGTTTCAATAAATATTATTAAGCATACTCTTCAATTTGAGCAAAGTCTTGAATTTTAATAATTTTTTTATCATTTTCAGTTTATAAGTAAAGATGGTTTATGATAATTTGATTGTGTGCAGCTTCCTCTACCTCATCTATATTGAGCGAATCTGTAACTACATGCTCTCTTAAAACTTGAATCGCTTGCAGAGTTTGAAACTATGAAGGAAGCTTGTGAAAATATTGACATGTATCCAAAATTATTTTTCTTCTCAGCTATATCAATGATTTCTGCTAGCAGAAAGTGTATTCAGAAGTTTTTCCAATAATTTCTTTGGTATTGGCATATCTATGAAATCACATGTTCAAATGAAGTCAAACTCATCTCTATCTTTTCACCTCAAAAATTCAGTCACTGAATATGATGAAATTAATAGTTTGTTATTTGTCACTTTTCCTATAATAGTAGATCTTTTTGTTACAATATTGACATACAAAATTTTCACCGATGTTTATTGAAAACTTGTTGGACAAACATGGTGGTTTCCCACTCAACTAAATTTCTCTATACGTAAATCAAACACTTAACCACACAATGAAGAGAATCAAATTTCTACCCATTTGGATCAATGGTAATTATCGACAATAAAATTAAAGTTCCGTTGAACTTTGAAATCAAGAAAATACAGAAAAAAATTTGACAAAAACGACGAGTAAAAATAAAGATGGAATATTTTTTCCCCACTGAACTTGTAACTTGTAAGCATTTTGAGAAACACAGATCCACTGCCGTTTAGCTACAAAGCATAAAAGTAAAAGAATAACACAGGAGAGGATTCGGTGCCTTTTGTTCCTATCTCTCTCTAAACCAACCTTCTCTCACATCTAAAATAAACCAAAGGCATCGAAAGGTACTGAAACCAAAGGCACCGAATCCTCTCCTGAATAACACAAAGTACCATCAACAGAATTACACAACTATAACATTACAGAAAGAATAAAATCACTAATTATGTTGAGAATGAAGTAAATAAAGCCATCCAACAAAATTCAACTTTTCTTTTTTTCCTTTTCTTCCTTTTTTTTTGTTAATCTTTAACTAGTAGCACTTTCAACAAAAATACCGAGAAACTTGTTCTCCAGCAATAAAAAAAGACCATATAAATCATCCCACCCTCTACCCGAACACATCAACTGTGGATCATTCCCAGATACCTCCATTACATTATTCTCACCTTCAATCCAACAAAATCAAGATCCTCCTCTTCCGTGGCTTCAGCCGAAGACAAAAAATAGACATTATTAAACGTGGTCTACTGCTACCTAAATAGGCATCGTAGTCTCTAAATATTCAAATATCTTCCATGTACATACGAAAAATCCAGAAATTAAGCCAAGTTTCTCCTTACATTAATATATTTTTTTTACCATTTTTGTGCAATAAGATATGAAGACTCTGACGTGGCATTGGTTCACCGCCACCTCAATAATTCCATCGTACTCTACGCCTCTCAATATTTTAATTATGTTGTACCCAAGCCTTCTGGCTTAGATGGTGTTCTAATATAGGTGAGACCACGGGTAGCAGGCATGGCAATATTGCCGGTATTCACTGACGAACCACTGTCAGCTGGACTGCCCTGAGCATCCCGCTTCCACTGCATGCTCCTTGCACCCAGTTTCATTGGGGGACGAGGTCTAAATGAACCAGGAATACCTCTTGCAAACGGAGGTCTGGGGAATCTAGCAGTAGGAAATGGAGATCCCCTAACAACATGTGGCCATGTCGTGGTTGGAGCTGATTCTTGTTGGGCTGGGGCAGCACTTTTCTTTACAACCTGTAGTGGAAAAGTAATGCAAATAATTTAGTTCATGGACCTTGTCTTTTTCTTAAAATTTAAATAAAAATACAATGTACACACATCACATACATCATCATATGTGTATATCATTTATACAAGGTTAACTAATGACATAGATTTTCAAACCGGCATTTTCATTGTACTCTGAACGACATATAAAGTGAGGGTATTTATTATAACCAACATGCATACTGCAAAAAGAAAACTGAAAACTAACTACTCTAACAAAATCACCAGAACCCACTACTTCATTGGATCAAGAGCAGTGTTAGCAGCCAACATTGCTTCCCAATCCCATGGGCACTACTTTCTTTATTGGAGCAAGATCACACTGTTAAGCAAAAATTTCTAAAATCACGCTCTTCTCAGCTAGTTTATAGATGTAATCAAATGACTTATGTATCTTCCCTTCGGGGAAGCTTGTTCAGAGAGAATAAAATGATTATTGAAATATTATTTTTTTGAAGAAATTATTATTGAAATATTAAAAAATAAGTTATGGTTTAGAGAATAAAAAATGATTATCGACATCTTTATTTATACTATGTACCACCAAACATGAGTTTTTATTTGCATATAATAAAAAAGACCAAAGGGAGTAAGCTAAATGTCAACTTGGAACTCGGAAGAGTCTCAACACAATTGCAGGCAAGTTCTAACACTGGCAGCATGCACGACAACAGAATTGGAAGAGGAATTGAGGTGGCCACAAAGGAATTTGACTACACTAGTAACATAATTCTACAGTGTTGGCACAAGAAACACCAGAATGATCTCACTAAGTGCAGACCATGGAAATACACCCAGCAAAGCACGTCTTCAATCATCACAGTTCAGGAGCGAAAGAGGTTAATTTTCAAGAACTTATGTGAGAGAGCAGGGGAAGGACAACAGGAAATTAATAATGACAGCAAGAAAGATGTTGGAGCCACACCCATGGTGTCATGAAAGAGATTGTAGGGGTTCGCGCAAGTCAAGTTGAATGATATGCCTCACTATATTACAAATTTACAATGATAATAATTGGGAAGGGGAGAAAATTAATAGATCTTTTTATCTTTTATGTTAAATATTTTTTTACTGTTTTCAGTAATCACTAGCTTAATTGGTATTTTGAACCATTAGCTTGAGTTAATATTATGTCACTTTATAGTTTACATTTATTCAGCTTTTTTTAGTATACAACATGCTTTTATTAATATATAAATAAATGATTGATACAATTGATTTTATTTAAACCACTATGCGGCTTCACTACTTGCACGCCTCGCCATATGCTATTTCTTATAGTAAATTTCGTGTTTTGCCATTTTCAGTGAACCACAATTGATAACTTTAGGATATAACTTCTAGATAATTGTGTTTATAGTTAATGTTCCAAAGTTGTGTTACAGCAAAGGTAATAGAATGCATTTGTGAACACATGTTTATTCTTGTGGGAACATTAATCCAAACACATGCTAAATTACCAAGCTAAGATCAATACCTTGAGAATTCGTGACATGAAAGAAGTACCATCCAGAGATAGTGCATTATCTGCTGCTTCTTTTAGCATGAACTCAACGTAGGCAGCCCTGTTCAAGTAAAAACAAGTTAAAATAAAGTTGCAAACAATGTGTAGCATATGTAGTGAGCAATACAAATTATACAAACATCTTACCCTTTTGGCTGGCCAGTTGCAGCGTCAGTAACAATAATAACTTTCAACACTTCTCCAAATTTATTAAAATGCCGAGACAAAGCATCTTTGGTAGCAGCAAAATGAACCTATGATAACCAATACAATAAAACTTCAGAAATCAAACAAATCCAACCCAATACCCCATCTTTGAGGCCTCCCCTCACCCACCCAGAACAAGGAGCAAGAATTATTACATTGCTAACAAAAATGGTTCTGGAATCAACATCTTCTGTAGGACGACCAGCAACGCTAGAACCTGAGAATGCAAAATATGAAATCAATTTTACACCTGATAAGTGTCGGAAGTCTTAAAGTTTAATTACAGTAGTATAAGATTAAATATAGATACACCGTACACCAAAACGTTTAAATTAAAATCAGACCCTTCACCATTCAAAATAATATTTGCATGTCTCTCAGAGCAACAAGAATTTCCACCAGGGAAGATTTAAGACTCACCAGGAGTACAGTGTGCCTTGCTAGACTCTTTCTGAACATCAGGAGCAAGGTTTACCTAACATATGTCATAATACAATTGAAAAATAGTCAATAATTAAACAACCAGGCATGTCATTATACTTTATAAAATTGGTCATCTAAAACAAATTCAAAAAGGTCAAGTGATGAAAAGAAAAGTTTAAGGGGTTAAGTTATAAAAAGAAAAGTTTAAGGAGTTAAGATAAATATTTCAAAGAGGAAAATTGTATACACTAATTTTAAACAGAATCTCAGAATGTAAGCATAATGAATATCTCACATTTCCGTTACTAATTTTCAGAGCGTTCGCATTCTCCTTCACCAGTTGCATGTTAGATCTGGAATCTCCAATTTCATTGTCTGAAATTTTATGACCATCTAATTCTACAACTTCTCTTGGTTCCTGGTATTGGGCTGGCTTCCAAGTATTTACATTAACAGAAATGTTCACTATTTTACGAGAAGGGTTACATGCAGCAGCAGGTTGCTCCTGTTCCCGGCTCTGTTTTAGACGCAAATTATCATCAGCTTTCTTTGCTACACTATACTGCATCATGAGTGAATCACTTCCCTTGTTTCCAACAGAGGAGCTGATCTCAGAAGTTCCAGTCACCCCACGACCTATGACATTTACATCATGACACCCTTCATTATCTGAATTTGAATCAGAGAGAAAAACTGTTTCACGTTCCACCATAGTTGTATTGGCAGCATATTGCCCATTGTAATCAGTTCTTTGTAGATACAGTGATTGATTTTGCTCCTGATGTTGATAATCAAGCTGGCTGTTATCAGCGGATGAATCCATACCACAGCCAAGTCTATCAAATACACTTCCCAAGGATTTGGACTTCACATCCTCTGCAGCTTCTGCCACAGCCTTAATCACTCTAGCCATTGCATTTGGCGCCCGGGAAGTTGGCTGCACACGCTGATAATGTTCAACCACAGATGAATCAGCAGAGGATGTAGAAACTACAGAACGAAGACGTTTTAAGGTAGGCTCCACTGACGTGCCAACACCGGATGTCTTTGGAGAACCCACTGCATCTCGAACTGCAAATTGAAGCAGCCGTCGAGGAGCAGCAATACTTACTTGTGAGACAACATCCCTCTGTTGAAATTACCCAATTAGATATTTGAAAGCAACAAATCAATAAATAGTTTGTAATTTTATTTAAAAACAATACACAAATGAACAGGAAAATCGGCAGACAAAATAACTAGTGATTTTATATGCATAAGGATATCATTTGTTTTCCATCAGTTTGATAGCGATGGAAAGATACAATAGAATCCATCTAAGCAAGCACATATGAAGTATAAGGGCTAAGATTCAGACAATTGATGCATTTCTCTTTGAGGGACTTCACCAATCTGATCAATTTACCAAAATACCAGATAGGAACATCGGCAGACAAAAAAAATTAGTGATTTTATATGCATAAGGATATCATTTGTTTTACATCAGTTTAATAGTGATGGAAAGATACAATAGAATCTATTTAAGCAACACATATGAAGTATAAGGGCTAAGATTCAGACAATTGATGGATTTCTCTTTGATGGACTTCACCAATCTAATCAATTTACCCGATAAAATAAAATAGTTAAATCAACTATAACTCCACCGTTCAATTGGATAGTCACCCACTTATACAAACAAGCATGATAAGCTCTCGATTACTGTAGAAACTCCATTAAAGGAATTTAAGTTGAGTAAACAAAATATGTGTATATATTAGATCAGGGCAGGAAAATATTGCAGCAGTAGTTCAAACCTTTGGCCTCTGTTGTTCATCAGCTCGACCCCTTTTCCTCTGAACTGCAGATTTAGGAGATGGTGACCTTCTACTGCGACTGACATTTGATCGGACTTTTTCCTCTAAATGAGCATTGTCAACCTCAGAGCTTCTAAGAGTAGGTGCTTCAGCTTCTCCCTTCACCAGTCCTTTCCAATCTTTGTTATGCCGACTTCTAGAAAACTTATTAGAATTTCCTCTTTCTAACTCTGATTTTGAATGCTGAAGCCCGTCATCCACAGCTTTAATTTCGGATATAAGCTTTCTTTTAGGAGCTTCGTCTTGCAGTTTTTCAGGTTTTACATACAAAGCCAAATTCAAATGTAGATGATCCCACAGCCTGATAACAGGATATGCATATAAATCAGCACATAAATTATAGTGTGAATACTACATTTCTTACAATTAAATTAACCTAAATAATATCCATCAAGGTGAGACTAAAGTGAAATTACCAGGACACAAAAGAATCACTGTCATCCCCCAGAAAAACATTCAACTCATTCTTTGCTTGTTCTTTGCTCTTACCATTCCTCAATATCACGATAACATATTCCTGTCAGAGCATACAAGGTCAAATTCAGTTTATATATACAGTCAAAAACAATTTATCATAAGAACTTAATATTTTATAGTTGCCAATACTCACAGGTAAATTCCTCCAAAAATATATTATTTAGTGTTAAAAAACAGATAAGTGACATAACCTCAGGTAACTAGCAGGTACAATAACAACCACCATAACAACAGTAATGGCTTCAGATATTAAAGAAATTCTGAAGACATAAAACAGCTTAGAAGACCTTCCAATCAAGATACACATTAGTCTATAACTGACTTCTCGGCATAAATACAGCAACTACAATCAAGCATTAACTCACTAGGAAGAGTGGGCTAGACGAATCAAACGACACCAATAGACTGTATCAAAATACAGTTTTCATTAAATCAGTTCAGATAAGTCTATTAAAATGGTTTCTAAAATTTAAGGGTCTCGTCTTTTTCGTCTCTTTTAATCACAATATATTTCCATTTGATCCTCTTTTCTCACAGTAGGTTCTGTTGGTATTTGTCTGCAACATCAAATTACCTAACATAATTTTTATTTCACAAATTAATCTTTGTTTATCCACAAAACCTGTTTATCCCTCTTAATTTTGGCCACATATTCACCTATCTGTATTTTACCATGATCACATACATAAGACAACTATATAACTTATAATAACAGGCAAGTTAACGATAATTTTTAAAATGATAGTGTGTATCATCTTTGTGTATAATTTAGTGTCACACATTTCACTCTATATCATAATTGCAAGAAACACATTCTGCATGTTGTGGATGCAGATACAACTACCAAACATATGTCCTGTGCATAAGCCATACTCATATTTTAATCAATGTTCCATCAACCTATCAACCAACAGGGCCACAAAGCCAAACATATGAAAAGCAATGAGCATGCACTATAACCAGCAACAAATTTTCGAAGACATGATAGCAAGCACTAACACAGACACGGACACAACACTCTCATATGTCGAGACCATAAGTAATTTAAGAAAATGACATAATGAATGCAATCACGTGTTTCGGTGTCATCCGGTGTCAGATACAGACACATGTCAGACACCAAACACACCTTCCATCAAAAAGTGTCGGTGCTAATGTTAAAAGTGCCTTTCCCATACATTTATCTAAGTATTACTCCACTTCAAACTCCAGTATACACAATCCCAAAATTTGCAAAAAAAACTGACCATGCTAACCACATTATAAAGGAACAGGGAAATTTCAACATAACTCTTCTTTCCATCATACAACATACCACAAATCATATCCCAAAACATTAACACTTGAACAGATAATGACAAATTAATTCATCATTAACAAATCTCTAGAAGCCACAACAACTATGCATTGAACCCTAAAAACCTTATAGCACCAACACCATTGATCGAGGGCGTATCCGGTGTCCAACATGACACCAGCACATGGTTATTCCATTCAATTATGTCATTTTCTCAGATAATTACCGTGTCAACGTGTCATTCATGTCTGGTGTCCGTGCTTCATAGATATGAAGCATGAACACTCCTCGGATTAGGTGTGTCCCAATGTCGGACACGCATATGTCCGACATCGACACGACACCATAATTATACTAAATTATGTCATTTTCTCAAAATATTGTCTGTGTCGGCGTGTCGTGTCCGTGTCTGTCTCCGTAAATCATACATTTATATGAATATCTCCTCACTTCACTCCAATACACACAATCCCATAACTTCTAGAAAATCCCTAACAAAACGCACACCACAACATTTATTGAACATGGAATTTTCAACATTACTCATCCTTCCATCATACAAATCACATCACACAAATCATATCCCAAAACATTAACACTATAACACAAAACAACGATTAATCCATCAAATTAAACCTCCAATAACAACGTTACAACGAACCCTAACCCTAATTCACATCAAAGCATTCAACAATCCATAAACAAACAAACACTACACAATCCAAATCGTTAGCATTGAGAATCATACCACAAGAGTATCATCAGTATATTCCCCCATAAACTCCTTCAACTTCTCCGTCACACTCTCTCTCAGCTTCGCCGCTCCATCCATCGTAAAATTCATCTTGATAATCCGATTATCATCTCGTTCAACAACACTCCCCATCTCAAATCACAATCAAATCACCAAAATCAAAAACCCTAACCAAAAAAATCTCCCGATGCTAGCAAAATCAAAATCGGAACCGAAACCCTAACAATTTCTCAAACTTATCAAAATCAACAACGATAGAATCATAGAATCGCGATGAATTAACGGAAAATCGAATCGAGATTTTGATGGAAAATGAAGGAAAATTTCGGAGGATGATGGAAAAAGAGAAACCCCGCAGTTACGTGTCCGCGGGGGAGAGAATGAGAAAATGAAGAAGGTTTGGTTTATTTATAGGAAGAAAGTAATGAAGGAATGTGATTATGAATTTATGATTATGTTTAGAGGAAAATTAGAAGTTTCATAGTCGGTTAGTGAAAGGGTGAGAAAAAGATGGCACAAAGGAAAGGTTTGTGATGTGGTGAAGATAGATACTAGAGGTACATGTTTGGATGTTGTAATATAATAAATGAAGTTAGAGGTAAAGATATTTTTAGTTTATAATAAAAAAAATTCCTTTTTTGTTTCTTATAAATAAAAAACGAAATGCATCTTCATAAATTCTAACTTAATTGGTAAAAATATTCAGATTGTTATGTCGGAAGTTGTAATCGGAAATCGAACTTTGGTTTGTCCAAAGTAGGTTGTCATAAATTATGAATATTGTGATAGTGAATTCAAAATAAAATAGGATGATTACTTCTTGAAAAGAACGAGGAGAATGGATGAGGATAGGGGATTTTAACAATTAGCTTCATGGTTCTTTAATATGATTCCAATAATTTTTATAGTTTAATTCTTTTACTTCTTTAGTAATTAATCAATTATTTTCATTCAACCTCTATTATTTCAAACTAGCGGAAAGAAGGGCACTATCGTGCTCGTCTGTCCGTTTTTTCTACTGTGCTAACGCAGGTGATTATTTTATTATGTTTGTTTGTATAATTTTGATTAAAAATTTTAAAATATTAATGAAAATTATTGATATATTGATTTATAAACAAAATATTGTCATGGCATATAACAAAATTATTTATGAACTCAACATATTTTAATTTGTCTGCATATAAAATAATGATCGTTTATTATTTATTCTAATAGTAATTAGTACATCATAACATTGTTATGATTGCGATATAAGAATATCTTTAAAAACTACATTTTTCGTAAAGTTTTCATCTTCTCCTTCTATTTTCCCTTCTTTAATGATAACTTTTGCTGAATTTTGAGAAACTCATCTTGATAAAGTTACGTATAATTGACCATGGCTGAAAACATGTCATGGAAGATAAATTTCGACATTAGGAATGGTCTACCCTTGTGACTTATTTATTGTAATTGCAAAACTTAGTCTAACGGAAAACTGTTTTCTACTAAGCACAATGGGAAATCGTGAACTCGCATTTGCTTTTAATTTAATTCTAGGCAAGAATGCTCTTTTTCTAGCATTGCTTCCTGTTAGGAGTTCCACATCCAACATATTCTTAAATAAATCACGACATAACAACTGTGTCCCATTACACAGGTCATACCTGGGGTCTATGTTTCGCAACAACATCAAAGGTACACTTTTTTTTTACCTTTAAAATATGTGGTGGGATACTTCCTTGAGCAATTGAGTTTAAGAATTCATGTTGATATAAGTTATGAGTATCCCCTTCAACCTCGTCAAATGACAACAAATTATGTTCATCTCCTAGAAGATTGATAATTATGTCATTTAATTTTTGAACATCATCATTTGTAGGTGTAATTATGCCTCTTTCGACCCTATACGATGCATCACATCCATGCAAATATAATCGTGGAAAAATATGATCAATAAGAGTTTGTATTGATTGTTCTCCTTCTCATGGTAATGCAATTTGAGGAGGTATCCTCACCATATCATTGGGTTTGGTAAGTTCAACATCGTCACCAATTCACATAAGAAAATGTGCAAATTCAGGATCATTCATTGATCGCATATTTTGTACCAAATGTAGGACCTTGGTATTAACCCGCAAATAAGACCTAATAATACATGCAGATATCATTTGTGCCTTACTACCTTTTTGAATATCTGAAAGTACTTGACAAAAATCTTCACCCATGATCATAACTTTTCCACCAAATGGAGCATCACAGTCTAAAATATCTTTTAGTGTTCGATCTAATGCTTCTAAACAGTATATGTTTGTCATTGGGGCTTCATCCCAAATTATGGCAATTGCTACTCTAATAAGCTTTGCAAGATCTTTTTGATTTTTTATATTGCAGATGGAATTTGGTTGTACATCAAAAGATAAATTAAATCAGGAGTGTGCAGTTCTACCACCCAGTAATAATGTTTCTCAAAGTCGTCATTGATGTTCGAAAGGAATGTTTTACCTGTTCCGCTTGGACCATCAACAAAAAATACTTGACTCTGTTTACGATCAATGACATTCATAACATTATCTTTTGCTCATTTTAAATACTAATCTTTTTTTAAATGATTTAAAGTTCAATCTTTAATATTTTTTTCTCTTGTTTGTTACTAATCTTTTTTTTGGAGGATTTAAAGTCCAATCTTTAACAATATTTTTTGCTCACGTTTGTTACTAATCTTTTTTTAGAGGATTTAAAGTCAAATCTTTAACAATATATTTTGCTCACGTTTGTTACTAATCTTTTTTTTATAGGATTTAATGTCCAATCTTTAACAATATTTTTTGCTGGCGTTTGTTACTAATCTTTCTTTCAGAGGATTTAAAGTTTAATCTTTAACAATATTTTTTGCTCACGTTTGTTACTAATCTTTTTTTTAGAGGATTTAAAGTCCAATCTTTAACAATATTTTTTGTTCACACTTGTTACTAATCTTTTTTCAGAGGATTTAAAATCCAATCTTTAACATTATTTTTTGCTCACGTTTGTTACTAATTTTTTTTATATTTAAATTAAATTTATTCTTATCTATCTGTTACATGTGTTATTTGTATTTAAAATTAAGGGTGTTTTTAGAAAGAAAAATTCAACCCAAAAGTGTTGAAAGGAGTAACTTTCTTTATATATAGTATAGATAGAATATATATATATAGATTAAAGTCCAATCTTTAACAATATTTTTTGCTCACGTTTGTTACTAATCTTTTTTTTAGAGGATTTAAAGTTCAAGCTTTAACAATATTTTTTGCTCATGTTTGTTACTAATCCTTTTTTAGAGGATTTAAAGTCCAATCTTTTACAATATTTTTTGCTCACGTTTGTTACACATATTTTTTTTAGAGGATTTAAAGTCCAATTCTTAACATTATTTTTTGTTCATGTATTAAAGTCCAATCTTTAACAATATTTTTTGCTCACGTTTGTTACTAATCTTTTTTTTAGATGATTTAAAGTTCAAGCTTTAACAATATTTTTTGCTCATGTTTGTTACTAATCCTTTTTTAAAGGATTTAAAGTCCAATCTTTTACAATATTTTTTGCTCACGTTTGTTACACATATTTTTTTTAGAGGATTTAAAGTCCAATTCTTAACATTATTTTTTGTTCATGTATGTTACATTTGTTTTAATATTTAAATTAAATTTATTCTTACCTATTTATTACAGGTGTTATTTGTATTTAAAATTAAGGGTATTTATGAAAAGAAATGTCCAAGCCAAAAATGAAGAAAGGGGTAGTTTTCTTTATATATAGTATAGATTCATTCACTTTTGATATTTGGTAGCAAGTGAAAATGAAAAATTGCAAATGTATTATGTTGAGTTGACAAAATGCATGTTTATTATGTATTTAAAATTATATAGTATTTTTTTAATTGAATATAATTTTTTAGTAAAATAGTTATCGAATAATTTTCAATTTCTTCAGCCCATAAAATTATCGGCAATTGACACTATTCCCTATAGTTAATAAAACAAGACGCACAATAATTATTTTTTCTATTATCTTCACTCATGTTTAAATTCCTTTTTCAAGTTTTTTCTTTCTTCTAATTTATTTTCTTTGTTCTTATCAAAGAAATAAACATAAACCTCCCTCCATGAAACCACCACCAACCAACCTCTTTGAACATGTTGTGTCTCCGTTTGAGCTTATTTAACTATGTCACCTAATTACGGACGCGGATAGTTGCAAATTTGATTAAGAAATGTTAATATGTCAAATGTGTGTTAAAGTTTTATATTGGATGAAAGAGTAGATTTTGAACAACATATAAGTTAGACTTAGATGTATATCTAATACCTTAAGAATTTTGAGTGAAGATGTGATATTAATCTCACTTATGAGGTTTCTCTTGGTCTAATTGGGTGATCAAACTCAGTGTAAGATCCCCCAAAAGTTCCAAAATTATAATGAGATATTTTGTTAGTTTTTGAATGTCATTTGATTAATTTTTATCTTAAATTTTAGACATTGAATGAATTATTAATACTAGTAGTGATTGATTGTTTGATATTATTACCTAAATTATTCAGAATTATTGAATTATAGATAAGGAGAAGTAGATGAGTTATTTAGTTGGTTAGAGAATGATAGAAAATAATGTGAGGAAGATAATAGTGTTTTTAGTAAGAATAAGAAAGTAGAGGGCGAACAGAGATGATTTAGTAAAACTGGGTAGAAAAGAGGTGTAAATAGTAAGTTGAATAGTGTTTTAATAATTTAAGCAGAGAGAGGTGTAAATAGAAAGGTTGTGCGGATACAAAAAGATGAGTAACCAAATTAGAGGTGCAAATAGTAAGTCTTCATAGATTAAGTGAGAAACAAACTCAATTGGTGGTTATATATAGAGGGTAGCATTAGAGAATTAGGGTTACAACAAAACAAAGAAAAAGATAGCAAAGACAAAAGAAAAACTAAGGTTGTGGAGAAAAAAGGCAAAAGAGGAAAAGAGAGAACAACTTAGGGAGATATTCAACCGTAGGTATTCATTAATTCGACAAAACTAGAGAGGGGGGAGTTTTAATCAACATAAGAGTTGTATATTCATGTGGGTAGTGAGGAGTCCTTAACTTCCGGCGTTTTTATGTATTCTTATGATGAATCCTTGTTATATTTTATCCATTTGTGTTGTTATAACTTTGAGTTTTATTTTAGTTATGATTCCGTGGATTTGGTGTTTTTATTGTAGAAAATATGGTAAGTAAATGGTGATGAAATAATGCTGGTGAAAAATGTTGATGTGCTTGGGGTTGTGAAGGGAAATTTAGGATTGTGAAATCAATGGTTAGGTAAATTGATTAGGGAATTAATCATGTGAGAAGAGGTTGTGATTAGGTAAAATTGGATGGGAATTGATGTGTAATATAGTCATAGAGAATCAGTAGAAAGAATTGGTGAAGATTGATGTTGAGGTATGGTGATGGTGGATATAAGATGAAGGAGAAAGATTGAAATAACTAGGTTTTTGAGTGGTGAATTAAACATGTAAAAGATGATTGTAATTAGGTGGATTATGTGGAAATTAGTGTTTGGATGTTAGGGTAACCTTAGGGTGATGTTTGGGGAAGAATTTGGTGACTTAGGTTGTTTATGTTAGAACAAGAATGGTTCATACAGGTCCTCTAGGGTTTTGATGATAACAAAGTATTGAAGATCATTTCGTATACTAACATATGTTCAAGTGTGCAGATCAAAGAATGAATCTATCATGAACAATGAACATATGAAGAGCATCAGAAGGAACATGATAATCGTAGAAAACTATGATATAAGATCTAAAGGAAGGTTAAGTAGAAGTCAACGTTCTTAGAAGAAGGATGCCTCATAGAAGCTGGAGAGTTACCTCAACAGATTTTATGAAGGTCATCAGACTCAGAAGCTGACATGCATACTTGGATGACCCCCAGATTTGAGAAAATCCTAAGGAACCCAGAATCCACATAAGTTTTGTCTTATTCTGTGAATTGTCCCTATCATAGTATTTGATAAAGCAACTCTTTTATCTTCTTCTTCCTACGTGTGCAAACGGACAAAGGACCTCAAGAACAAATATAATGCAACAAATAATTCTTCTTTCAGCAAAGGAAATTCAAAGAAATTTTCAACGGAATTATCCATATCAGGAAAAGGGCCAACGTACTTGGTTGAAGCTTCTCAACGACTCTATCTGCGCTGACACTCTTCTCCAACGTCTCTCAAATGACTGCCTATATAAGACTAAGCTATTTCACGATGTCATTACCTGTCAAATCAAATAGTGCAAAACACTTAAGATTTTATCTTATAAGTTTATATCTTAGAAATCCTAAGGAGTCTGGTCATTTGTTTAGTTTACACTACCATTGCTAAATCCAATGTAAGAACAAATTAACCTGTTTACTTGTTTAAACATTTAGAAAGTCTCTCAAATGTGTGCTTGAGAATATAAGTCTCTTGTTGAAACCTTGAGAACTTAGGAAGTATCAGTCAGTTGTGATTGAGCAAAGGGAATTCTCTTGGAGTTGCCCTTGAGCAAGAAGTCTTTATGAGTTGTCCTAGAGTAAGAGAAGTCTATCGGAGTTGTGCTTGAGCAAAAAGTCTTTTGGTAGTGTCCTAGAGCATGAAGTCTCTTGCAGTTGTGCTTGAGTATTGAGAAGTATCCTGGAGGAGTCCTTGATCAATTTGTAATCCTGAGCGATTATAGTGAAATCGTGCAAGGGACATGTACTACTCCTGTGTTATAGGAGGAACCATTATAAAAATGGCTTTGTGTCTGCTCTCTCTCTCTCTCTCTCTCTCTCTCTCTCTCTCTCTCTCTCTCTCTCTCTCTCTCTCTCTATCTATATATACTCCCTCCGTCCCATAATAACTGAGTCATTTGCAAAAAAAAAAAAAGTGTCCAAAAATAATTGAGTCATTTCACTTTTCAATATAATATTAATTACTTTTTCCCTTTTATAACTAATTAATACTACTTTCATCATTTCCAATTCAACATATTCCACTTTACATTTATGATAGTGGAGAATGCACCAATACGTAACAAATGCACTTAGAACTATTTCTCTCTCTCATTCATTTATACATTTTTCTTAATATGTGTGAAATGAGTTTTTGCCTCAGTTAATTCGAGACGGAGGGAGTATATATATCCATCTTTTTATCTTTGTGTTTTATATTTATCCGCTGCATTCAGATTTTGAGTCAGAATCTGCATACCTCAAATTCTGACCATGTTTCAAACACTTAGAAAAGAAGCCATGAAAAGCCAACACAATTCAACCCCCTTTATAGTGTTTTTCTCACCTTCAGTTTGGATACTCATTTAAGGGATGCGCCAAAGATTGGTTCAATTCACTTCCAAGTGATAGTGTAACACCCTAAACCTTAAAGCGATAAATCACGCAAATAATACAACCATACAAAGAGTTTAAATGCTACATCTTCAATAAATCCAAAACATGCATAAATAATATTTCACAACTCGCAGCAGAATAATATCATAACATCTCATCAACAAATAATAAAATCTCCAAAGTAGCCATGTCACATGTTTTATAATGTATCACCAAATATAAGTCTCAAATCTCAACATATTGAGTGATAATCTCATAAAGACAAGAAAAATAAATGACAAACGACTGACACCCTAATCAGAGCCCTAAACAAAGACTCCAAAGAAAAGAGACGAGATAGCTCCAAAGCTAGTCCTCAAGCATACTCACAAGCAAAGGCAAAGCAATTAATCCTACAAGCCGTCTACCCATTCATACAAATAGGCAGACGGTCAACTAAACGAACATTGGTGGTTAGATTATATTCCATAAATTAAATAATATATAATCAAAAGAAAGTAAAACAACATATTCATTTAGCGAAATAATAGACACTTAATTAAATCATTCACAATGAATTCCACATCACTATTAAACATCAAGCATACAAGCATAATGGTACAACAAGCACAATTTCACATCTTCACCAAATTTCACCAAGTATATAAATCATCAAGTTTTACCAATGCACAAAATCACCAAGCACATAGTCAAATATGACACGTTTCACCAATTATCAAATGTATGCAATGCTCTAGACACGACTCTATATGCATGTGGTACCAATCATCTTCACTTGATACAACCGTATCAAAAACATCGTCACTGAATACAAAAGTATTCTAATCATCGTCAATGGATACAAAGTATCCTAATCATCGTCAATGGATACAAAGTATCCTAATATATTATGCATTGTTCTTTTAATAAAAACTATAAGCTTTTTTGCAACCCCTAGAGAAATGTTGTAATGCATTATCCAGTAGGGGTGTTCATGTTCAATCCAATTCAAAGCAAACCGCAATGACCGAACTGATAAACCAAAAACTGAACCAAACCAAAAACCGAAAAATCGACATTGCATATATTATGCATTGTTCTTTTAATGAAAAATATAAGTTTTTTTGCAACCCCTAGAGAAATGTTGTAATGCATTATCCAGTAGGGGTGTTCATGTTCAATCCAATCCAAAGCAAAGCAAACCGCAATAACCGAACTGAAAAACCAAAAACTGAACCAAACCAAAAACAGAAAAGAAAAAAAAAACCGCAATTTTAAATGGATTGTATTGGTTTTTGCTTCCCTTGGTATAAACCAATCCAATCCAATTCAAACCGAAATATTTATACTTGTATATATATTATTATATGAATTTTTATAAATGTCTCTTTTATTTACAATTATGTAACTATTTTCTCGACTTGTTCTTTAATAATGTCAATTTTTTTTTCAATCTTTTAAGAAACATTATTAATTTACGATTTTGTAACTATTTTCTTTAACCTGCTATTTTATTTGCATTATGTTACTTTTATTTTCTACTTATTCATCTTTTTCGTAACCTTACCTTTTTATGAAATGCCATAAAATAATATATTTTCTTAAAAGAAAATAAAAAATATACAACAATGAAATCTAAAAACCAATCCAATCCAAACCGAATTTTTTTTTTGGATCGGATTAGATTGGATTTGATTTTAAAACCAAACTAATTGGATGAACAAATAACAAAACCGAAAAGATTGGATCGGATGGTTTTTCCTCCCAAAACCGAACCAATCCAATCCGCGAACACCCCTATTTGTTGGAACAAAATATGTTTAACATACATTACCCTTAGAGTTTTGATGATGACAAGGTATTAAAAAAATTGTCAATTGGATATGCTGATATTTGTTCAAGTGTACAAGACCATAGACAAAGTTTTGATATCTTATAAGGTTCTGAAAGAACAAAAGAGAGCAAAGGAATCAACAAGATTAAAGCTTGAAGCATCTGAAGAAAAGTGCTCCTGAAGTTAAGTGCTCCTAAAGTGATGACGTCATCAGAAGCTAGTTCGTCAGAAGCATCTCATCAGAAGCAATATCACCAGAAGCTGAAGTTCATTAGGAGATGAGAGACTTAAAGCTTCAAAGGCTGGTTAATGAATTTAATCTCGTCCAGCATTGCAGAAGACTAAAAGAGTGAAGCAACGGTCTTTGTGAAAGAATTTGAAAGCATTGGATGCTTGTTCTCTCAAGAGCGTTGACAAAGGACAATTGTACGAACTGTACAACCACTTTCTCTACTACTTTGTTCGTGTCTCCGAATCAAGACAAGAATAACAGCTACGTCTGCAGCAATGTTCCTTCCAACTAGGAATGCATTTGAAATTGATCCTTCATAGGACAATAACCATATCATGCAAAAAATCATTGGTGATTTTGATCAAGCTTCAAACGACTCTTTTAATGTGCTGGCAATTTCCAACGTATCTCTCACATCTCTATATAAAGGAGTGAAGACCTGCTAGTTGAATATGCAGAAACACACAAAAACAAGACTCATACAACAATTCACAAAGTGTCAAACTCTGTTATTGTTCTGCATCTAAAATTCACTTAAAATTTCTTATCAAAGTTCACATCTTAGAAATTCTAGAGTCTTAAGAGTCTGTATCTGATTTGTATTGTGAACACCACTGATTGTATATCAAGTGTTCAAACTCAAACAAACTTCTTTGTAATTCTGTTTGATTAGAAGTCTCTTGCT